>MDSW01120725.1_pt1 | contig 33583 bp, 22 predicted proteins | sample 811171 | NCBI WGS metagenome assembly MDSW01 (sample SAMN05326641, study PRJNA326480) | marine metagenome | isolation source: seawater | place: Atlantic Ocean: North West | collected 2012 | reverse complement strand
GAGTTCTACGACACCGATGCTGCCGAGAATCCGAGTGGATTTAACCGACGGTAACTTTTCAAACTCGGTGAAGCGTTCACGGTAAACCGATTCGATGGATTGAATGCGTTCGAAGACGGGCTCATCTTCGAAAATTTTCAAGCTGGCCAATGCCGCTGCGCAGGCAATGGGGTTAGCGGTGAAGCTGTGCCCATGGAGAAAAGCGCGGCGCACATCGTCGTCGAGAAACGCATCGTAAATGGCGTCGGTGGCCAAGGTGACCGACATTGGTAAAATTCCCGCTGTGAGACCTTTGGCAACACACATAATGTCGGGGGTAATACCGGCGTGCTCGGCCGCAAACATTTTCCCGGTTCGACCAAAGCCCGTCATGACTTCGTCGGTAATCAAGAGAATGCCGCGCTCTTGGACTTTGGTTGCTAGAGTCTTTAGGAATTCGGCACTGTGCATGCGCATGCCACCGGCACCTTGGACCATGGGTTCAATGATAACTGCTGCCAGCTCATCACCATGGCTCTCGAGCAATTTATCAAGACGCTCCACCGCATTTTGATATTCTTCAGCACCACCATCTACACGTGGTGCGCTGATGCGTTCTACTGGGAAAAAGAGTGGGCGAAACGGTTCTCCAAACTCACCGGGATCACCGGCTGACATCGCCCCAACGGTATCGCCATGATAGGCACCTTCAAATGCTAGAAACCTGTTGCGTTGAGGTTGGTCTTGATTTTGCCAGTATTGGAAAGCCATTTTTAGCGCGACTTCGACAGCGGTAGAGCCGTTATCGGAATAAAAAACACGGGTTAGACCAGCCGGCGTAATCTCCACGAGTCGTTTTGCAACTTCCGCTGCGCCTTCATGCGTACAGCCCGCGAAAAGGACATGGTCCAATAACGACACTTGGTCACCAATAGCCTTGGCGAGCTTTGGATGCCCATGGCCATGAATATTTGTCCACCAACTTGAGATAGCGTCGAGTACTTTGTGGCCTCCGGCCAGCTCTAGGTAAGCACCTTCGGCTCGAACAACTGGAAGTGGTGCGTCCGCTGTTTGCTCCTGTGTAAAAGGGTGCCAGGTATAGCGCTTGTCTTTTTCGGCGAGGGTATATTCAGTCATGAGATTCGCTTTTGAATGCTGGGGTGGGCCCATAACGAGTAACCCACGGATTTGAGAGTTGTCGGGTCAAGATTTTCCATGAAGGGAACTTCGGCAAGAATGGGGCAGGGACTGTGGTCGGTAATGCCCGTAACCGCAGATTCATCTCGTTCTCCGCTTAAGATGATTCCGGCCACATCAACGCCCATGGCCGAAAGATGGTATGCGCTAAGAAGTGTATGGTTGATTGTGCCCAACCGCGTCGAACTTACTAAGACGACCGAGAGATTAAGCATCCGGATAAGGTCAGTCATTAAAAGTGTACTGTTGAGTGGGACCAGCAAGCCACCGGCCCCTTCCACAACCCATTGGTGCTTTTGAAGCTCATCCCGTTTTGAGATTTCGATGAGGCTGTCCAGTGTGATGGTCTGGTCTTCGAGCTTTGCTGCATAGTGCGGAGAGGCGGGCTCTTTGAAACGAAGACCTTCATCAAGAACTGATTCCTGGGATATCCCCGAAAGCTCAAGAACCGTGGCCGTATCGCAATGCTCTGGGAAGCCGGTTTGGATTGGCTTCCAATAACGAACATTTTCTGGGGCCGCAGCCATAAACGCTGCAGAAATAAGAGTTTTGCCAACATCCGTATCGGTGCCTGAAATGAAAAATCCGTTCATAAGTCCGTCATGTTTCTTTTGAGTGTTTCAGCGAATTGATCGAGCATTTCTATTTCCATGGTTGCTCTAACCGTTAGGCGAAGTCGCGCTGTCCCGGGTGGAACCGTTGGTGGTCGAACCGCTCTTACGTCGTACCCCGATTTACGCATGTTTTCCGCCAGCTTAAGGGCTTGGTCGTTTTCGCCAACGAATACCGGGATGATGTGAGAATCACTTTCCAGAGTATTGATTCCCAATTTACGAAGACTGTTTCTTAGGTGCTTTGCTCGGTTGTGAAGTTCATAGGCCAACGATGGCTGAGTTTGGAGGTGTTCAATCGCGCTGCGGATTCCGTGCGCCATTGCGGGGATGGGAGCTGTTGAATAGATAAAGCTTCGAGCGTGGTTTACCAAATGAGAAATGAGAGCTTGGTCAGCGGCAATCCAGGCTCCGCCAACACCCAGAGCCTTACCGCCCGTGTGCATACTACACAAAACAGATTTCTCTAAGCCGTCGCGTTCTACAATGCCGGAACCTCGGTTTCCGTACAGCCCTGTAGAGTGTGCTTCATCCACAATGACCAATGCGTCATTGTTTTGAGCTATTTCAATAAGGTCCGGAAGGTTTGAAATATCTCCATCCATGGAGAAGACACTCTCAGTCACAATAAAGCGCTGTCCCGAACAGGGCGTTGTTTGAAGCTTCGACTTAAGATCTTGGTAGTCTTGATGTTTGTAGACAACGCGCTCAGCTTTAGACAACCGCATGCCGTCGATGATGCTGGCATGATTTAGGGAGTCGGAGAAAAGCACATCGCCATTGCCAGCGAGAGCTCCAAAAAGTCCTAGATTGGCTGCAAATCCAGACGAGAAAAGCAGGGCAGCTTCGCGGCCGCAGAACTTTGCGAGTACTTTTTCAGTTTCGACATGGACAGGATGATTACCGCGGAGCAATCGTGAGGCACCGGCCCCTGTCCCGTGCTCTTGAATGGCTTTGGCAACAGAGTCTCGAAGCCGAGAGTCAGCGCAGAAGCCTAGATAATCATTGGAGGTAAAATCGATGCCCGCGGGAAGCTCGAGAGTCCGTAGCAACTCTGCCTCACGACGTTTCTCAAGGCCTTGAGTGATTTTACTGAGAAATGCTGAGCGGGGCGTTGTCATTGCCGGACCGATTTAGAGCCCGAGGCTTGAGAAAAGCTGCGTGTCTTGATCTTCTGGATTGTTGGGTGTGGTGAGAAGCTGCTCGCCATAAAAGATTGAATTTGCTCCCGCCAAAAAGCAAAGCGTTTGCGCTTCTTTGCTCAAGCTCTTGCGTCCAGCCGATAGCCGCACCCGAGCTTCGGGGCAGAGGATTCTAGCAGTAGCGATGCTGCGAACAAGATCAAGTGGGTCAACCTGTGGCGTATCTTCCAGAGGTGTACCTTTGACCGGTACCAACATGTTCACCGGCAAAGAGTCTGGATGTTTTTCGAAAGTAGCCAGAGTATGAAGCAGTGAAACACGGTCTTCGGTGGATTCGCCCATCCCAATGATTCCGCCACAACACATTCCAAGACCAACGTCGCGAACATGCTGTAGCGTTTCGAGACGGTCGTCATAAGTACGGCTGGTGATAACCTTTGGATAGTACTCTCGTGACGTATCTAAGTTGTGGTTGTAGGTGGTGAGTCCAGCTTCTTTAAGCGCGACAGCTTGCTCACGATTGAGCATGCCGAGGGTCACACACGACTCAAGCCCTTCGGCGTTTACGGCCTTGACCATCTCCAATACCGTGTCGAAGCTTTTTCCTTTTTTGGCACTGCGCCATGCTGCGCCCATGCACAAACGGGTAGCGCCTGCTTCGCGCGCCTGCTTTGCTTTTTGCTTGATAACTTCAAGTCCCATTAAGGGCTCGCGCGTTAGGTCGGCTTCGTGGTGAACACTTTGTGAGCAGTAACCACAATCTTCAGGGCAGCCTCCGGTTTTAATAGAAACCAAAGTGCATTTTTGAATATCGTCTGTTTGATGAAAATGACGGTGAACGTCGCTTGCTTGGTAAACCAAATCCAAAAGTGGTTGGTTGTAGATTTCGCGTACTTCTTCAAGTGTCCAGTCGTGACGAATGTGTCTTGCCATGGCCCGTCTCCCAATTCAGTTAGTGACGATAAATTGGTACTTCAAAAGAGTGTCTTCTCTCGAAGTCTGAGACGGCCCTATACCCTACATGGGTCCTTCGCAATAGCTTGGAAAGCCTTGAATGCTATCTAAAAATGGCGATGGTTTTCCGTAGGTATGATTGAGCAACCAAAGTTCACTCATCACACCTGCTTCTGTAGGAATGGTATGACCACCGTTGTGATTACAACCCACAACAAAGTGACCGTCATTTGTTAAATTGTCGCGAAAGTTTTCCGTCGTTTTTTCGAACTCTACCAAGTAACTTCCTTGACCCCATGTGTCATTTGTTCCGCCCCACGTTAGCAAAACGGGAATTTCATGGGTTGGGGTTTTGTAAGGTAGTGTCAAAGGATCGGTCCCACCACTCATGATAAATGCGCTGGCAAGTGAATCCGAGCGATGCATGGCGAGGTAGGTGCTCCACAGTCCACCCGCGCTCATTCCGGTCGTGCTGACGCGATACAGGTCGATGTCTTGTTGCTGACTCATGCACGTGCGCATGTCGTCGTAGAGTGCGAGGTCGTAAGATGGGTCGCCATAAAAGCCCCAAGTTTGTGCGCCGGAGCGTAGGTCTGGAACGACGATGATTGCCTGGTGTTGATCTGCGAACCTTTGAAGTTGCAGATAGGTCACCATCATTGACGCATTGCCTCCTAATGGGTGCCAAACAAAAACCAGTGGCATTTTATCCGTCATATCAGTGGGGTAGACCGTAATAACGCTGCGTTGGACGCCAGCGGACTGCCAGCTTACCGTGCCGGCCATTGTTAAATCAGGACAAGCGCCGTTGGCAACGGGGGTTAACGCTGCGGGAGCAGGTCCTTCAGGTTCGGCTGATGCAACATCGGTCGTTTCACCAGTAGCGGTGGTATCCGCTTCGGTTTGTGATTCTTGAGCTTCGCCGCAAGCGGCCAGAAAACAGATAGATAAAATTAGAGAAAGCGCGCGCATTTTCCCCTCCCATGATGAGTCCCTAGATTCAGTGCATACATATGGGGTGAATGTAGGTCCGTAAAGTCCCTATCTTGTGAAATTGGTTAGTCCAAAAGTTTTAAGGCCAGACTATTGACAAGATGCGGTATTGCCTACCAAATGGTAGGGAGATAATGACTGACTGGTAGAGAGCCTGTCAGAGAGGAATGAACGATGGCCGATGGAGCCAAACAAACTGAACGCACCGGCGATATGGCACTGCGGATCCTAGAATCAGCAACCGATCTTTTTGCCGAGCGTGGGTACGAAGGAACCAGCGTTCAGGCGATTGCTGATGCGGTTGGTATCCGAAAAGCGTCGTTGCTCTACCATTATCCCTCCAAAGAAAATCTTCACCGGCGCGTACTCGAAGAGCTTTTGAGTCGGTGGAACGATAGTTTGCCTGCGTTAATGCTGGCAGCAACCTCCAGCCGAGATCGGTTTGAAGCGGTCATCAAAGCTGGAGTTGATTTTTTCGCAGCAGATTCTAAGCGAGCGCGTTTGCTCGTGCGGGAAATGCTGGACAGGCCAGCGGAGATGCAGCGCTTGGTGGTGACACACTCAAATGTTTGGGTGAAAGCCATTTGTGATGCGTTGAGAGAAGGTCAGGAGCACGGTCGTGTTCGGGCTGACCTCGATCCTGAGGCCTATGTAATTCATGTTGTGAATTTGGTGTGTGGCATGGCGATGCTGGATCCCATGTCTTTGCTTTTAGACCATCGTGCAAACGATGGCGAAGTAAGTGAACGCGCCAAAAAACGTTTCGTGGATGAGTTGATGCGTATTGCACGGGTTTCGTTATTCGCGCCGCGTCCATCCAACCACGTGAGGAAAAAAGATGGCTAATTTTTTAGAAGACAATGAAGATCTCAAGTTTTACCTGGAAAAATACATTGACTGGGAACCATTGGTAAAACTCGTTGAATACGACTTCAAAATGAACGACGGCTTTGAGAACAATGCCGAAGCTACGGAATTTTATACCGATGTTTTGAACATGGTAGGCGAACTGGTTGCCAACGAAATTGCGCCCCGAGCGAAAGCCATTGAAGAAAACCCTGTGAAGATGGTTGATGGTGAAGTGGTTGGCTCTCCTGAGTTCAATGCTATTTTCGATCAAATCAACGAAGTAGGGTTACACGGTTTGTGTTTACCGCGGGAATTGGGCGGCATGAACGCGCCTCTCTTGGTTTACATGCTTGCGGGTGAAATGTTTTCACGGGCAGATGTCTCGGTCATGACTCACCACAGCTTTCATGGCGGTATGGCGCTTGCGATGTTGCTCTTTAGCGTGATGGAAGGTTCCACAGAAATCGATCTTGAAACGATGACGATGAAGAAGACTCGTTTTCATAAAGAGATTGAAGAAATTGTTACGGGCCAAACCTGGGGTTCCATGGATATTACAGAGCCCGATGCCGGTTCTGATATGGGTGCTCTGCGAACCAAGGCCGAGCAGGATGAAGATGGAAACTGGTTTGTAACTGGCGAAAAGACATTTATCACTTCAGGACACGGAAAGTACCACTTTGTAATCGCTCGCAGTGAAGAGACCAAAGACCCGGAAGACCCCTTTGCAGGTCTTGCTGGTTTGTCTTTCTTCTTGGTCCCACTTTGGGAAGACACCCCAGAAGGCCGAAAGTATTACGGTCGTGTGGATCGTCTGGAAGACAAAATTGGGCATAAGAACTCCGCAACCTGCGCTATGGTATTTGAGAAAGCGCCGGCACAGCTCATTGGTAACCGAGGCGAAGGTTTTCGCTATATGCTTTTCTTGATGAACAACGCTCGCGTGGGCGTGGGTTTTGAAAGCTTGGGTGTATGTGAGAGCTCGCTCCGATTGGCTAGAGAATATGCAGCAGAGCGACGTTCCATGGGTAAGACCATTGATAAGCACGAGATGATTGCTGAATATCTCGAAGAGATGGATACTGAAACCAAGGCACTTCGAGCATTGAGTGTTCATGGAGCGTATCACAGTGAAATGGCACAACGTGCACAGATTTCACTGTTGGCGAAGGCTTACAAAAACGACACAGAGAAGAGTCGCTACGAGTTACTCTACAAGCGTCACTTAAAAGAAGCCCGCCGCGTAACGCCACTTCTGAAGTATTATGGTTCAGAGCGAGCTGTTTACATGGCGCGTATGTGCATGCAGATTCACGGCGGTGTGGGTTACACCAAGGAATACAAAGCAGAGCAGCTTTTACGTGATGCTTTGGTTTTACCGATTTATGAAGGTACCAGCCAAATTCAATCACTGATGGCAACCAAGGATGTTCTCTTAGGAATTCTGAAGAATCCAAAAGATTTGGTCCAAGGCATTGCTCAGGCCAAGTGGAGAACACTTTCTGCTCGTGACCCTCTGGAGAAGAAGGTTGCGAAGCTGCAGGCACTATGTTTGGGCGCACAACAGACACTTCTTACCAGAATGGCGGCCAAGAAGTTCCGCTCATTGAGTAATCATAAAATGTCTGATTGGGCGAGCAAGTTCTTCAAGGAGTGGGATGCGAAGAAAGATTTCTCACCCGCGTTGCTGCACGCAGAACGGCTTACGCTGCTTCTCACGGACGCAACGATTTCTGAGTTACTTCTGGAGCAAGCCAATGCTTACCCAGAACGCCGCGAATTGCTGGAGTGCTTCTTGGAGAAGGCTCTGCCAAGAGCTGAATACAATAGCTCTTTGATTGCCAATACGGGTGACCGTCTTTTGGACAAGCTTAACGATGCACCAGCGCAGCTGGAGCAGAAGCAGGTAGGCTAAGCGAAGATGTTAAAACGAAAAAGCCGGACGTATGTCCGGCTTTTTTTTGCTCAATTTTTGTTGGAAGCTTAATTTTCCCAGGTTGTACCGTCTGGGCTGTCTTTAAGTCTTACACCCACTGCGTCCAATGCATCCCGAATGGTATCGGCAATCTCGAAGTTCTTGTCTGCGCGAGCCTGATTGCGCGTTGCAATAAGCTTTTGCATTTTAGCATCGTCGACGCTGCCTCCATCACCGCCACCAATAGGCCCTTGAGTAAGACGAAGTCCGAGAACGCGGTCAGTATCGGCAATAAAGGCAATTTTATCAGCGGCGGATACCTTGTCGTCTTGAAGGACTTTCCATACTTCGGCTAAACAACGAGCCGTGTTCAGGTCGTCACTGATGCCGTCGGCCACTTCTTTACGGTAGGCCTCTAGAGCTGGTGCATTCAGATCACCTTTTTCTCCGTTGGCTTCGTCGAAGAGGTTGCTCACTTTTTTCCAGAGTTTGGTAAGACCCTTAGCCGCGTCCTCCACGTTTGTTCGGGAGAAGCGAGCTTCCTTGCGGTAGTGAGTATTTAAGAGAAAGTAACGGTAAGCGAGAGGCTGCAGTCCCCAGCTTCGAATGGAGTCGAGGGTTACAAAGTTGGCTCCACTTTTCGCCATCTTCGTGTCTTCTCCGTCTTGTTCCAGAACGAGAAAGTTATTGTGCATCCACACATTCACCCATTCGTCGGATTGGGTATAAGCCATCATTTGGGCAATCTCGTTGGTGTGGTGGACGGGAATATGGTCGATGCCACCCGTGTGAATATCAAATCTTTCACCAAGGTGTTTGCAGCTCATAGCTGTACATTCGATATGCCACCCAGGGAAGCCTCGTCCCCATGGACTTTCCCATTCCATCTGGCGTTTGGCACCTTTAGCAAATTTCCAAATAGCGAAATCTGTGGGGCTCTTTTTACCTTGGACAACATCGACTCGGGCGCCAGCTTGCTGTCCTTCAAGAGAGAGCCTGGCGAAATCGGCATACTTGGGCAACTTGCCGGTATCGAGGTAAATGCCATCATCAACTTGGTATGCAAAACCGTTGTCCATAATGGTTTGAACCATATCGATTTGCTCTTTGATATGATCGGTTGCGCGGCATACGGTGTTGGGTGGTTGAATGCCCAGGTCACCGGTATGTTCGAAAAACACGCTGGTGTAATAGCGCGAGAGGTCCCAGATATCTCGACCAGACTTCTTGGCGGCCAATTCCATCTTATCTTCGCCGTCGCTGGCATCATCCGTTAGGTGACCAACATCGGTGATATTCATGATGTGATTGGTTTGATAACCGCACCACTGCAATGCTCTTTTGAGGGTATCCACGAAAATATAGGCTCTTAAGTTGCCGATATGAGCGTAGTTGTAGACAGTGGGTCCACAGGAATAAATACCCACTTGGCCTTCTTCCAGCGGTTCAAGAAGGTCCACCGAGCGAGTGCGGGTATTGTAGAGCTTAATGGGTCGAATCATCGTCACATCCATACAAAGGGTAAAACGGTTTCTAATCGAGCCTATTGTGAGCCGATCAGAAACCCTTGATTTCCCTGTTCAGGCCGTGATGTCAAGCAGTTGAGGCCGTAGGATTGACCTCTTCAAAGCTCGGTGACTCAGGTACCGGTGGAAAGAGTGCGTTTAATGCTGTTTTGGTGGGCCGAGTCTTGGGTTTACGCTGGCTTAGGTTCAGCGCGTGGTTCAGGTCGGCTTGGATGTCTCGAGGATCCTCAAGACCCACGGAAATCCGCATCAGGCTTCCTGAAATGCCGGTGGCATCTCGAACTTCTTCGTCGACCACTTGGTGGGTTAAGGCAGCAGGGTGCTGAATTAAGGTATCAGTTGAGCCCAAGCTGACCGCTGGGGTTACCATTTTGACGGTGCCCATGACTTTTGCTGCGGCAGCGAACCCGCCTTCAATTTCAAAAGCCAGCATGGAACCGCCGCCACGCATCTGGTTCGGGATCAAGCCGGTATCACTGAGTCCTGGGTAAAACACACGCTTCACTGCGGTATGAGATTCCAGGAAATGTGCCAGTTGTTCGCATGTTGATTGAGCGGTGCGAATACGTGCAGGCAATGTCTGAAGACCTCGGTGAAGCATGTAGGCACCCATAGGATGGAGAAGAGCGCCGGTTGCAATACGAATTTGGCGTAATCCTTGAGCCAGGTTTTCTGAGGTGGCGATGACGCCGCCCATGACATCTCCGTGGCCGCCTAGAAATTTCGTAGCACTGTGTAGAACCATGCTGGCGCCGTGATTCAGCGGGTTTTGGAGCACCGGCGTTGCAAAAGTAGAGTCCACCAAGACTGGGATATCTCCAGCGATGGCCACAACTTCTTCAATATCCGTCATCTGAAGTGTGGGGTTAGCCGGTGTTTCTAACATGATAAGGCTGGTGGACGGGCGGATGGCATCTTTTAAGGTTGCCGTGGTGGCCCACGTTACGTCGAGTTTAAAAAGCCCACTGTTTAGAAGATGATCTGAGCCACCATAGAGAGGACGCAGAGCAATGACATGATCGCCTCGCATTTGAGCGGCCAAAAGAGCGGCTGTGATAGCGGCCATGCCCGTGCTGAATGCCACTGCGGCTTCGGCAGATTCGAGCTTGGCCATGGCATTTTCAAAGCGGCCCACTGTTGGATTGTGGAGACGTGCATAGACTGGCGAGTGCTGAGGTGGATGCCCTTGAGCCATTCTCGCTAGATCGTCTCGGCCCTGTTCCAGGTCGGGAAGTGGGTAGGTCGTTGAGAAATCTAGGGGAAGAGCATGCACGCCCAGCTCTCCAAGATCATCTCGGCCGGCGTGAACTGCATGGGTGTCTGGAAGGTACGTCATGGGGGCTCCTCGGGGTTATGAAGCTATTGTACAAAACTCGCGGTTCGTTTTCACTACGCAAAGTGTCAATAATGTACGAATTGTCGAGAAATGTACCGAATTAAATTCAGTGGATCGCGAATTGGTCCGACAATGTGAGACTTTGTCGGTTATGAGCCTCCACAATCTCCGGGATCGGCTTCGGCCGGCGCGTATTCGGCGATGATTCGACTCGAATGATACAGTGTTCAATTCTTAACGTTGGACTCGACCCCGACGGAGGCGGTATTCTCAGGGAGCCGGTCATTTTGGCGAACCGGCATTTACGCAAGGGAGTCGCAATGTCTGATGAGCAAAACGGTCCGCTTCGGGTCATTGCTGTGGATGATAGCCCATCGGTAATCGCACACTTTAAACAGCTCGTGTCAGAGATGACCGGTATCGAAGTCATTGGAACAGCCAAAGATGGGCTGGAGGCGCTTGCGTTGCTCAAGGAAAAGGGCGTTCCTGATTTGGTGGTCATGGATATTGTGATGCCACGAATGGACGGTTTGACGACTTTAAGAACGATGAAAGCAAGTTATCCGGATATTCGGGTGGCGATGCTGTCTTCCGTTGCCGGTTCTCGTTCGCGAGCAGAAGAAGCTTTTCGACTTGGTGCGGTTCAAGTGATTACGAAGCCTTTTGATGGTCCAAAGCTGAGAGATCTCTTTGGGGCTGAAAAAACGCAAAAAGGTCGTAAGGGTTAGGGAATTGCCATGGCGGTAAAGTTTTTTGGCCAGTTTTTGATCCAGAAGGGCGAGATCAGCGTTGATCAGCTTCGTGAGGCATTGGACTTTATGGAGTCGCGAAACCGTTCCTTTTGCGACATGGCGGTGGAGAAGGGGCTTATTAGTCAAACTGACGCAGACGGACTTAAGTCACTTGAATCCAATACTCCCACCACAGCGAGCCAAGCAGCCGTGGAAGAGGGTTATTTAACGACAGAGCAAGTTTCAGAGGTATTGAAAGCCCAGCAGGGTGCGCGTATCCGGATTGGAGAAGCCCTGGTAGAGCTTGGGTTTATCAACCAGGCAAGTCTTCCTCAGTTACTTGAGGCTTTCCATACAGATCAGTCTGATTATCAAATTGGGAAAGTAAAACTGCCGAGCGCATTCCAGAAGAACCTGATGGCTGAATACGTGGTGGATTTCTTCCCAAAGTTTGTAGAAAAAATCTCGAAGATAAAACTCAAAGTTTACGACGACAGCCACGGCTCAACCGCTCACTTGGAGCTGGTGTCTTCATTGGTTGTTTTTGGGCAACACAGTTTGCGGGTTTGTTTGAGCTCTGATGAATCCTTTGCCAAGGGGCTCTTAGACGGTATTGCAGCAAGTATTCCAAATCCCGACCGTGAAACGCTACAAGGTGTTTTGGGTGAGTTTTTAAATATTGTCGTGGGAAATGCTGTTGCGGCCTTGGAGCGGCATGATTGCGAAGCTGAGTTGGATACGCCAGTCTTCGGAAAATTCCCAGACGATGATTATCGCTTTCAGATCACATCCACGGTGGGACAAGCGACGCTTGGTCTTGAACTCTTAAATTAAGAAAACCATTGAGTCTTGAACGCAGAGAACCGGTTAAGCCCCGGTTTTTAGGGACGACTACGTTCCCTTTATTTCTTGCCTTAATTTTTCCTCGAGCCTTTGGGCGGCTTCCGCATCTCCGGCGTGAGCCCAGGTAATGGCTCGAGCATCGTGACCTCGGGTATGGATGATATTGTGACAAGGGTGTCTGGCATCGATAACGACACAGACGGCGCGCGCTTGTAAGCGCTCTTGTAAGAGATTGGCTGCCATGGCCGTAGCATCTTCTTGAAGGCAAAGTCTTTGGGTACAGTGCTCCATGAGGCGGGTCAAAGCACCAAAGCCAACCACGTGTTCTCCCGGCTCATAGCAAATATGTGCGGTGCCAAACGCAATGGTTAAATGGTGCGGACACACCAAGTGAACGCCGATGTTAACCAGGGCTACAGGGGTATGATTGGGGGCCGGGGAGAGGGTTAAATTGATGTCTTCGGGGGCTTTATCCTGCGAAACCAGAAGATGATCGGCCCATAATTCAGCAACCCGTTCCGGTGTTTGGGCACACTCGCCACTGATTTCAACATCCATAGCATGAAGCAGTTGCTCAACAGCTTTGGCTATTTGCTGTTTTTTATCAGTGTTTTCAGGACTTTTAGACATAATCTTCCTTGGGTCTTTAGTGCTTGAGGTATCACAAGCGGTCCGGGGTGGCTACACTCAAAGCCGGTTGATAAACCTCTTTCAGTGGCGTATTGGGGAGACTTCATCGGTGAATCCGTAGCTTTTAGTCGAAGTAAATAAGGAATGAAGACTTATGTCTCGAGATGTAGATCAAAGCGAAAGCCCAGTACTGGAAAGTGAAGAGGAGCTCATTGCGTTTTTTAAAGCGTCGGAGAAATCCTCGGAATATTTTCGCGTGGGTGCTGAGTCCGAGCGTGTCTTGTATTCCAAAGAGACTTTGAAGCCGATCCCTTATGAGGGTGGCATTCGCTCTTTGCTCGAAGGCATGACCAAGACGGGCTGGAATCTAGAACCTCTTGGACTTAACAAAGATGGCATGTCAGTTTCACTGGAGCCTGGCGGTCAGCTTGAGCTTGCGGGCAAACCGGTCACCCATACCGATGCTATCCGCGAAGAAGTCGATGCATTCAATAAAGAAGTACTCGATGTTTGTGAGCCGTTGGGAATTGGCGTGAGTACCCTGGGCATGCGACCTTTTTCTCGGGTGAGCGATGCCTGTTGGATGCCGCGAGAACGCTACCGAGGCATGCGAACGTATCTCGAGTCACGTGGTCAAACTGGCCACAATATGATGGTGATGACGGCGACCATTCAAGCGAACTACGATTTTGACAGTGAAGCAGACATGGTCAAAAAGATGCGGGTGGGCATGGGTGCATCACCTGTGGTCGCTGCTATGTTTGCCAACTCTCCCTTCGGCCCTGAGGGTTGGACGGGGTACCGAAGCAGTCGCTGTGCGGTCTGGTTCAGTGTTGATCCAGAGCGTTGCGGACTTCTGCCGATGGTCTACGACGCGGACTTTGGCTACCGAAAATACCTCGATTACATTCTCGACATCCCGATGTTCTTTTTGCAGCGTGGTGCAGTCTTTCACGACGTAGAGCGTTTGACCTTCCGAAACTTTCTTAAGGATGGTTTCAACGGAGAAAAGCCTACCGTTGCCGATTTTGAAACACATCTTTCTACCATTTTCCCCGAAGTTCGCTTGAAGCGATTCATTGAGGTTCGCTCGGCTGATGGTGGCCCACCGGAAATGGCGGCGGCATTAGCCGCACTCTGGAAAGGGCTTTTCTACGATGCAGAGTCCATGCAGGCTGCCTATGAACTATTAAGTGGGTACTCTATGTCCCAGCGAGTAGAAATGCAGCACGCTGCGGCTCAGGACGCTCTCAAGGGACATGGTAAAGGATTTCATTTGGGTGACTTGGCCAAGGAGCTGGTTAATTTGAGTGCCGCCGGACTGACACGTTTGTCGGAAGGTGTCGCCGATGAAACGCACCATCTCAAACCACTTCAAGAAATCGTTGAGTCGGGCGAGACTCTAGCCGACAGACTTATCGCTGAGTTTGGTGACGGTCCATTTGATGACCATACAAAGCGAGCTCTTATGAGCCGCTCTGCTATTGTCGCCGCTTCCTAACGAAGAACAAACCGGCAAGTAACCACCACAGTCCTACCGGGGCCGCAGCACATCCGCCTTCGGCTTCAGTTTCACCAGAGCTAAGAATAGAGCCACTTGCAGTTGAGCCTGGATGGTATTGCTTGAGTTCCACCTTGATGAGGTCGGACTGATTGCCCGCGCCGTCGATGGCCATTACTTCCAGCACTCCACTTTGACCCGTAACGAGGATTTCCGCTTCGGTAGACACCCAAGTCCCTTCGCCGCTCATACGCTTGAAGAGTTGAACATCATCGGGTGTGGTGAGTTCGTCGACTTCAAGAGTCAGTGTGTTTCCACTTTGTTGGTAACTCAAGACGGGCTTATCGGGATCAACGAGGACTTCCAGGTTCTGATGCTTGTATGTGTGCCAAAAGCGCGTGTCCTCATGGGAACGTATTTCAATGGTGTGTTTACCGTGCCGATAAAGCTGTGGGCTCTTCACCCAAAGTGAGTCTGCGGTCACACGCTTGCCTGTCCACCATGCTCCGCCATTGACTCTGTATTGATAAGCACGGTTTTGTGTGGCGCCGACCTTAACCAGCACCTCCCCGCTCGGCATGGCCATCCACCGTGCAGGCAGGTCGTTTCGAGGCAGGGCGCGATACATGGAGGCGTTGTCTGCTTCGGGTTGTGAATTAGCGTCGTTCTCACCGACTGTTTCTTCCGTGTCCGGCGTTGGCGGCGGGGTATAACACATGGTGTTCTCTGAGTTAGCGACTTGGTCCGGGCTGCAGAGGCTGGCGTAGACAGAGATATACGGTGACCCTTCGGCTCCAAGATCTCGGCGAATGGTATTGAGCCGAAGCTCGACCGGGGTGCCGAGGGCACTTCCCAGAACATCGGCAATATCGATGTCGAAATTGAGATTGTCGCCAACCAAGAGGCTAATGGCGATATCGACCAATGTCTCGAAAAGCTGGGTGAGATCTGCATCGGGAACGAGCTCGTTGTAGATCTGCTGGGTATTGGCAATCACAATGTCATCGACAGCCAACTGCAGTGTGTGATCTTCTTTACGAAGAATATCCATATTCAGCGCAATATCTGCGGTCAGTCCTGAGACTCGGACCATGGCGTCATCAATGAGCATGGAAATATCAATTTGAACATCGTCCAATGCAACTTGCATGAGTGGGTCGTGAACGCCAGTCGCAATCTCTGTACCAGCACCCAGACGGATACGTGGAGCATCGCGTGCCGTAATGCTAATTTGGATGGGCGACTGCATTTCGGCAATACCGAGAAGCCGCGGTTCAAAGTTCATCAGCAGGCCTGCCGTAACATCAAACTGGCCGCCAGTCATTGCACCAATTTCGTAGGAGTCCAAACCGAGACAGAGCAGTCCGGACTGAAAAAGTCCCCAGGCTGCCTGGGTAATCATGGCCTGCGAAGCGCCGAATGCCATGTGGTATGCTTCGAAGTGAGAGGCTCCATTTTCGTCTTGAATTTCAACGAATCCGGTAAATTCAGGGGGCGTTCCGATAAGCGAAGCGATGTCTGGTGCTTCGGCCAGTTGAGCGCATGCTGCAGGCGTCATGGTGGTCAGGCCGCCTAAAAACCCCAAGTCTAGTCCGCGTCCTGGCCCTGTGCCCGCCACTCCTAAGTTGGATGCCCCGACTTTGACGTTCAGCGGTTGTGCACCGCGAAACATTTCGCCAAGTAAAGCAGCCATGTCGAGCTCGGTTTCTACACCCACGGGAATACCTGCGAGAGCATCACTTAAGGCGTCACCAATAACCGATTCGAGTGATTGACCTATTTCCACCATAACGGGATCGAGGACCGCCAATAAGAAGTCGCCAAGGTCACTGGCAAGATCCAGGATTTCACATAGGTCTGGGCAGTTTGCATCTTCTACGCTGCAAGCGGGATCAACACAGGTTGGGTCCGTCGGGTGGCTGCCATCGCAGGGTGTGATGTCCACCGCGATATTGGCTTGCTGACTCTCGGTACCGAAGTCGATGATGATGTTTTCAGGCGTGATGTCGAGAATGTTTGAGCCCGAGGAACTGTCCACCCCAAAACCGACATCGAATGAGATTTCCTGAACGCGAATCGCCGGTGAATTTGCCGGCGAGCGAATATGACAAGCGGCTCCCGGGATGAGGTTGGTATCCAAGTTGGTCAGCAAAATCATATCGGCGAAGAGCTCTAAATCGCGCAATGAGATGCGGATAGCTGGGGTTTGAGAGGCTGCATCTGCATCGTCGGCCGCAGGAACCCACTCAAGACTTAGAGAGTTTTTGAGGGTTTCGAGGTCCATACTCAGATGGGCACCTTCGCGAAATAAGATGGGGCTATCTGTCCCCAGCATCGACTCGTCGATGTAAAACTTAGCTTGATTGCCTTCGACGACGAAAAACGACGCCAGCAATGAATCAAGATTGGAACCAAAAAAGTCCAGTGCGCTTTGGGTGACGCGAGCTCGCACGACATCTGTCTGGAGTTCGCCACCAGCGGGGGCCGGATCTGGGTACGGTGCCACGGCCATGCCTGCACAATCCGTGCAGCCGCCGCCGGTTCCAGAGCAAGCCATCATAAACGTAAGACCAAGGGGGAGGAGCATTCGACTATTCATGATGGCCAGTATATCCAGCTCAGAGGCCGCTTTCCTACCTAATGTGTACACAATCGTAAAAATTATCGAGAGATAGGGGCTCGCAAGAGCATGTTCGTTGGCCATTGGATCGAATCTGGAATAAGGTCGAATGGTTATGAATTTGGAGCCTCCGGCGTATATAGAGACCACCGAAGAATTGACGCGGTGGGTCAATAGATTAGATGACCAAAGTTTAATCGCGGTTGATACCGAAAGTGATTCGTTTCATCACTATCAGGAGAAGGTTTGTCTGATTCAGATGACCGCCTGTGGTGAGGACGTCCTGATTGATCCATTGGCCATCGATGACCTTTCGTGTCTGCAACCTGTGTTCAGTGATCCCAACCGCATCAAGATTTTTCACGATGCGGGCTACGATTTAGTCTGCCTCGGGCGAGACTTTGGCTTTGAATTTGAGGGTCTTTTCGACACGATGTTGGCCAGCCGCTTGGTGGGAGCCAAACGCTTTGGGCTTGCTTCGCTTTTGAAAGAGAACTTTGACTTTGAAGCCGACAAGACTTTGCAGCGCTCGGATTGGGCCAAGAGGCCTCTAAGTCCTAAACAGATTCGTTATGCACGGTTCGATACACATTTCTTGGTGGAAATTACCAATCGGCTCACGGAGCAGCTCAAAGAAAAAGGTCGCTGGGAATGGGCATTGGAAGATTTTGCCCGCCTACCGGCGATTGCCAAACTTGTGGGAGCTCGGAGTCCTGCCAATGATCCTGAGGGGTTTTGGCGAATCAAAGGCATTCGCGGCATGACACCGCCGGTCATTGGCCGGATTAAGTCGTTGTACTTGGCACGAGATGCCATCGCTCAGCGGATCGATAGACCCGCTTTTAAAGTTTTCAATAACGATTTGATTGTGGCCTTGGCCAAGAAGCCGCCCAAGACGCTCAACGAGCTCGGTCCAAGACCCGGGTTGCGTAAACCAGGTGTGGAGCGATTTGGACCGGATATTCTTGCGGCTCTTGAAAAAGCTGAACCTTTTCAAGGACGACCACCTAAAAACGTGAAGCGACGTCGCTCGGGCAGATTCATGGATCCCCACGCTAGGCAACGTTACGAAGCCCTTCGGGAACTTCGCAAGAGTGTGGCGGCTGAGCACGAGCTGGACCCAGAGGTGATGTTGGGCAACGCGACACTTGAAGAGTTTGCCCAGAATCCACCGCCGAACCCTGAAGTGGTTGGTGACAATCCTGATATCGAAGGATGGCGGGCGCCGGTTTTCGCCGACCGAATTTTTACCTGTATCCAAGAGATCGAGTACGACGAGTAACGTCTAGTTGTTCATCCAGAATCCAACCTGATCAATCAACCATTCCGGGGCATCCATCGGGAGGTCGTGTCCTGCTGTATCATGAAACACGACACCGGCACCGAAGCGTCTGGCCAAGTCCCACGAGCAGCTGGCGTGAGTAAGGTGGTCTTGGAGTGCAGAAATGATCAAAGTTCGTGGTCGAAGTGCTTTAGGCGCTCGGTATTGAGTCCCAGCAATAAGTTGGCGGGCAATATTCAGCAGCGGATTGGGAGATTCTTCGGCAAATCGCGCCCATGCATCTTCAATGGATGGGTCTTGGGCACTTCGGATATTGCTGTTGAAACCCAAAATAGTGCGCTCTTTATCACGGGGAGAGCGAGCCGATGCGATTTTTAGAAACTCGGCAATCATAGGTGGTTGAAGTCTTCGCAAAGGGTGGCTGACGCCGCCGCCGCTAGAGTTTACCAGGACCAGCCGTTGAAAGTCATAGCTATAGCGATCGCACCAATCCATCGCCACCATACCACCTAGAGAAACCGCCAGAATGCCCCAGGGGCCGCCAAAGTCGTAATCAAGTTGCTTCCAGCGATGTCTCAGATCATCGACGATCCCTGGAATGGTAAGAGGTGAGGAGCGTTTGTTTTGGTCGCCCATCCCCGGCATATCCAGCATAAAGACTCGGCTTCCGGTTAAGCGCTCTTCGAAGATTTTACCAAAGTCCATCCAGTGTCTTTGATCGCGCGCGAGGCCTCTTAAAAGAAGCCAGTTCATCGGTGGTGGTGTACTGCTCATGTACTGGATCTATCTGGGTGCGGCGAAATTTTCAACTCTCTGCGTCATGGATGGGAAATCCCTGGACGTGATAGTGAAAACAGGTAAGCTTAAGCATACATGTTCCCCCCAAGGAGAATTGACATGAAAAAAGGACTTTGCGTTGGTCTGGTACTGGCGAGTGCAGCCCTGGTGGCTTGTGAGAAATCCTCGTCCCACGAAGAAATACCCACTGCCCTCGAGGCAGCCAAAACGACAACCCACTGGTATTTGACCGAAGCAACGACGCTGCGGGTTGAACCGGTTTCAGAAGAACGTATTGCTCACCCTCAGGAAGCGCGTGACACTTCCAATTGGAAAGGTGTTTTATTTCGAGGCGATCGTGTGACTGTTCTTCGAGACAGCGGCAATTGGGTAGAAATTCAAAAAGAGAGCGGTGCTACGGGCTGGGTAGAATCCGATTATTTGCTCGCGGGTGATGAAGTACCGCAAGCCACGATTGTTGAAAACGTTGAGTCTTACATAAAGCGTGCTTCGGCTAAGCCAGAAGACAAGAGATTAGACAAAGGCACGCTTCTTTTTGTCTTGTCGCAAGATGACACGTGGACTGAAGTGAATGTGGGCAAAGGTTTGACGCGATGGATCGAAACTTCGAAACTGGTGACCGATGAAAAGGAAATCGCTGTTTCAAAATACATCGTTCAGGCAAAGTGGCATACCACGCATGAAGGTTCTGGTTACAATGGGCGTCGCTTAGAAAAAGTTTTGGATAAGTATCCTAATTCAGCTCTCGTGAACCGCTTGGCTGAGGAAGTTCCTTTTCAGAACTTACAAGATATGGGTTACAAGAATGACCCGGCGGTGAAGCCACTTACTCCGTAACGTTAAAGCGAACTTCGCCGCGGCCTTCTGAGCCGTCATCTTGAAGAACGCGGACCCAATAATTGGTGTCCGACTCTGGATTGAACTCAATGTGCTTGGGAGTATTGGACGTGTTGTCACGGGCAACTCGGTCTATGTCTGCATAGCCACCGGCAAAGACCTCAATGGATGCCGGGTTTCCACTCTCGGTTGTCATATCAATTTCTAGTTTATGACCAGCACTCACGCTTAGAGAAAACCAGTCTTCATCACCGGGGCAGAGATTGAAGTCTTTAAAAGTTGTGACCGGATCGGCTCCTACGGCGTGGGCTCCTTCACCGATGTTATTCGGTTCCCACGAATCATCTAAGCAATAACCACCATCAATGACCACCAGCTCCATACTCACCGGCGCGTTGATGCTTTCAAATTGCAGGAACTGAACATAAACCGGTGCCTCTTCCAGAGCCGGAACGTTAATCGTGAGATAGCTTCCTTGTTGAGTCGCGCCATTGATTTGTATGCCGGCAGCATTGATGAGGTACATTTCTGTTGTACCTTGTGAGAGATCGATCAAGGCATTGATTATGAACCCGTCACCCAATCCCGCATCAATTTCAAACCAATCCTCTTCACCGATCAAAATACTTGGGTCGTCTGTACAGAGAGCAAAGTCGTATGTTCCGCTTCCGATAGGACCATTTGCTTCGATGGAGTTGGTAACAAAGTCGACGCCATTGTTGGGTTCATAGATATCGTCGCCGCAGCTCTCGACTTTACAGCTTCCCGCATCGCAAACACGCCCCATGGTACAATCGGCATCTGTGGTGCAGTCCGGGGCATCAAAGCACGTTCCACCCAAGCATTGCTGATTACCCGGACAAGGTGTCGAGGTAGAACACGATCCGCAATAGCCTTCTTCTGAACAGACTAAATCAGCGGGGCATTGAGAATCAGTGGTACAGCCTTCAGGTGCACATTCTTGCAGGCTTGCATCACAGTATTCATTTTCACCGCAATCTGCGTTGGTAACGCAGTCCGGTGCAGCCACACACTCGCCGCCAAGACAGACTCTGCCTTCGGTACAATCGGCATGGGTCACGCATGTTGTAGGCTCTATGCAGGTACCTGTGGATTCGTCACAGGTTTGAAGTTCTGTACAGTTGCAAGGGGCCGGAAGCTCATCGTCGCAGAGGTCGCCGATATTGTCTTGGTCAACATCAGTTTGGTCTGGGTTGGGGATGTCGATGCAATTGTCTTCGTCGTCCTCAACCGAATCGTTATCCCGGTCTGTGTCACACGCATCGCCGATATTATCATCGTCTTGATCGCTTTGCTCTGGGTTGAATATCTCTGGGCAATTATCTTCCGCGTTGGTAACGCCATCGCGGTCGTCATCATCCACAGCTTCAGTTTTGCATTCGAAATCCACGCAGACTTGACCCTCGGCGCATTCTGCCGAAGTTGTACATTCAACGCTTGGCTCCGTCGGTTCGGGTTGTTCAAGCCCCACACCACACGCGCTGAGATAAAGTGCTGCGAATCCAATAGCGACAAAATTTCGGTAAATCATCAATTGTTGACCTTACTTTGAAAGTGCCTCACGAGATTACGGAAGAGGAACGGCCTGGTAGAATACGTCGAAATCTTCGCCTTCGTTGTTCGGGCGAACTTCGTCATCGTCACCTGATGGAACGTCGTCAATCCAGACCATGTGAGCTAGATTATCAGCATCGACGTCAACAGCCACATCTGTAGCTGATTCACCAGAAGTGCCAACGAACAATAACTCCGAGCTGTTCCAGCTATAGGATGAGGTGTTGTTGATCCGCGTCGCTGTAATCATGCTGATATTATCGATGTTGGCAGCATCGCGTTCTGACCAAAAGAGTGCAACATTTTCATCGTCGATAACATGCATGGCTACACGAGAAGAATGGTATGCGCTCATGGCATTGCTGAGGTCAAAAGTTTGGTAAACCTGGGTGATGAAGTTCCCACTGCTGTCGAGAGCTTGGAAGAAGATGTCGAAGTCTGAACTGCTTCCGAAAGAAGGCAGTTCATCGTTCCACGCAATATAAACCGTATCGTTTGGACCAATGCCAATGGCTGGAGACCTTGAATCTGCTTGGGCCGCATCATCAAAACCACCGTTTTGGTTACCACCGTTGCTGATCAAAATCGTATCTTGAAGAACGTTGTTTTCGAAGTAACGGTAGTAAATATCATCGTCGGTATTGGCATCACTGAAAACCGTTCCGTTATCCTGCCATGCAATGTGAGCATCACCATCGCTGTCGATCGCAATTGCTGCTTCTTGACTGTTTCCTGTTCCGGGAGCCGCACTCACATCGGTGGGAGTTCCCCAGCCGCCGGTGCTGGTCCAACGAATGTGTTTGATTTCGTTGACTCCGGTGAAAGTTCGATGTTTCCAGATCAAATGAACACTACCGTCGGCTCCGGCCGCGAGTTCTGGTTCGTTGTCGATGCGGTCGGAGTTAGCGACGACTTCAATCGAGCTAAACGTACCTGTCGTTGTATCGAGGATTCGATGGAAAATATCGTAATCTGATATCGAAAGTGAGTCGCCGGTATCGGACCAAACGATGTGCAGCAAACCGTTTTCGTCTAAGACTGAGTGCGAACCTTGAGAGTCACCGTCGTATCTATTTGGATCGGGGTCGTAGGAAACCAGGGTGATGTCTCCCCAGCCACTGGCGTCAAATTTGCGGTATAGAATATCCCATGGTGCGTTGTTGTCACCTTGGGAGTAGGTGATGCACCCTGGAAACTGCACACATTCATCAGTCCAAACGACGTGCGTTGTGCCGTTGTCATCGTTATTGATGCTGACGGATCCGCCATGTCCTGGGGCATTGGTGTCTGAAATAAGCAATGCTCCAGCTTGGTAGAGAATGGTTACGCTTTCACTGCTCTCTACACCGACTCCATTGGTTGCCGTCACTGTAATCGTATGAAGGCTACCGTTTGCGATACCATCCAGCGATAAAGTAGCTTGCCAAGTGTCGCCGCTTGCAGTTCCAGCTTCACAATCCACCACCTCGTCTAGGCAGATTTGAACATCGGCAACGCCTGCTCCTGTTTCGTCTCCGCCGAGGATTTCTGCTTCAACGAGTACGTTTGCGGTAGAGATCACGCTTCCTGCATCGGGCGTAATGATGGTTATGCTTGGTCCCAATAGTTTGTAAATGGTGACGCATGTTTCTTGGCTTGTGTTTCCTGCAAGGTCGACAGAGCTGTAGCAAATGAAGTTAACGCCATCGCTTAGGGCGAGAGTTTCGTCGATACTTGTGGCGCCGATTGGAGAAACTTCAGTGCAATTCGGTTCTTGGTCGCGGCGTAGACAAAGGTTGCCATCTTCGGCACGCGTTCCGGTAATTTGAACCGTTGCTGCACCGGTTGACTCAGGAGTGGCATCCAGTATGGGTGCTGCAGGTGGAATGGTATCAAGGACTGTCTCCGCCGAGGCAGGCGCGCTGATGGCTCCCTCGGAGTCTTGAGCGTATACGTAAAAGCTGTTTTGGCCTTCGCCGAGGTCCAAGCTGTGGCTCCAAGCAGTGTTATTGTTTTGAGCGGCAATTTGAACAGGTTCGGTTTCGGGGTTTTGGTCACCTGCTTCTAGCTGAACGAGCCAAAGCGAAGTATCGGCTGGTTTGGTTCCCGCGAGCGGGTAGGGATCTTGTCGCGTTGGGTTTTCGACGGTGTCGATGGTAACAGTACCGACGCTGCTGGTTGTACCGGCAATGCTTACAAGTGTGGCTTTGCTCACATTTCCCGCGAGATCAGTGGATGTAAAGGAGTAAGTGTTCACACCAGGAACAACGTCGACGGAGGTTGTCCAGCCGGTTTGTCCATCTACCTGAATGCGGGTTGTTCCATCTAGGTCGAGCGAACCGTCGTTATCTTTGGTCCCTGCGAGGTTCATGGCTACAGATATTTGTTCTCCCATGATGACACTTGCGCTGTGCTCATTTACCACCGGTGGCTCAGGGGCAATGGTATCGAGCGTAACTGTCACTTGAACGGTGTCACTGAAAACCGTTTCATCGCTACTGCTGGCCGTTAGAGTGATTCGATTGGAGCCTTCGTTCAGGTTGATGACAAAGCTCCAGGTTGAATCTGACGACGCTTCAACTGCCTTAATCGGATCGTTTTGGCCGACTCGCTGATACCAAATTGCACTGTTCGGGCTTCTGGTTCCCGTAATGGTGAATTGTGGCTGATTGGTGAGGCTGTCGTAAGCATCCACTTCTGGTTTGGATAGCTCTCCGGAAGTAATTTTCGGATCTTCGCTACAACCAATGAGTAACGCTATCGATGCACAGCCAACAATTACTGATTTAAGAACAGGATTTATTTTAAACATTTTTAACCTCGTCGTGTGGGCTAACCCTACTGCTGCTCGCAGGTTCGAGCAACGCTGAAGGAGTAGAGTATCGGGCTTTGATTGCTTTCGTTGGCAACCAAAACCATTCGAGTTTGAATAAAGCGATTGCCATTGGGTACATCACTTAGGTCAGCTGGTGAAGACTCGTAGTAGGTATTCTCACTTGGATACCACTGGCTCCAGTCTCCTGCATCAGGATCGTTACCAACTCTCACTTGGAACTTAGCAACTGAACCAGCTGGTTGAGTTGTCAGTGACCAGTTTAGATAGTCCCAACTTGAAACATTTGGCCCAAAGCAGCCATCAATGACTTCTTTGTAATCCCCTTGAGGATCGGTGAATGTCGCTCGAAGGTTACCTGTGAAATCACTGTATGTATAAAGTGAACCGCCCAAATTGTTACCGCCAGACACATCATTGGGATAAAATCCGAATGCACCGGTAGTTGGATCCAGGGCAGTGAGGTTGTTGGTGGTACAGTTGGCCGTCCAGATTTTACCACTGCTACCAATTCCGATTCCGAGCGGTGCTTTACCACTGTTACCCATGTAGATATTGGTGGTTCTCGAGCCGGTGTTAGAATCATAACCCATGATGCGACCTTGTTGACCGCTGCCTGGGTACGCTGAGATCCAAACGGTTCCAGCTGCATCTACTGTTACCCCACGGGTATACATGCTGTCGTTACCGTATTTCGTCCAAGTGTTGGTTTGTGGCTCATACCGTCCAACGTTCCAGTTTTTACCGTGGTTGCCTAGCCAGACTCGGTTTTCCTGATCGATGGAGACACCATAGGTGCCTCTTTGCCAAGAACTCGGTTGCGTTCGAACGCTGTGGAGCTGACCCGCTTCCCAGCGAGCGGTTGAGCTGGCCGCATTCCAAAGTGCATCACTTTTGGGAACCCGGTCGTTGGTTGTATTAAAGCTTTGAATTTGTCCCTGGTGGCAGCAGCTGTTCGGCGCCCATAGGATACCACGTCCATCAATGGTTGCTCCGTACGGTCGAACATTCATATCCACCCAGCGCTTGACCCTACCTGTCTCTGAGTTGATCTCAAAGAAGCCATAATCCATGAAGTTACCGAGCCAAATGTCGCCATCGGCATCAATGGCAAGTGCACGGGGTAGGAAATAACCTTCGCCTCGGGATTCCGTTGATCCGTTTTCGTATTGGTTGGGTTTCCGGGTCCAGAGAATACATTCGTCGTCTTCGCCCCAATATTCTTTCGCTTCGCCTGCGCCGACATTCATATCGATGACGCCGTTTTCATTGTAGTCGCCGGACGTCTCAATAACTCCGTTGTTGTTGATGTCGACGCAGTCACGCTCGAGGTTTGCGATCTTCGTGATACTTCCCTGGTGACCGAATGCTCGGTTGGCCAGATAAACGTTTCCGCGCCCATCGACCGCTGTTCGAGAACCACGGTTACAGGAGCCACATGCCTGACAAACGTTGGGGATACCTCGGGTTCGGCCGTAGGCTGGCTCTTCGATGGCGCCATTTACTGAGGCTGCATTGGGACCTAAGGCACCGCAGTATCGGCCCACTTCTTTACCGGTGGTGGTATCAATTTTTGATACGTAACCCTGACTGTCTACACCGACCCAGGCAAATTCAACATCTACCTGCTCGCTGAAGATTTCCAGGTCGTCATCATCGTTCACAATAATGGAAACGGAGTTGGTTCCGGTTGGGTTGAAGGGAAGGCCATCTTCCCCGCCAAATGTTGTTTCGTTGCAGTTTGCACCGCAGTGACCGCAAGGGTTGAGAACACCTTCATCAACGCCGGCATCGCCAGGCCCGCAAACAACACCATCGTTGTTGGTGTCTCCGGGACAATCGCAGTTGTTGTCTTTGTAATCGCATACTTCTTCTAGCCCTGGACCTACCGTGGAATCGGCATCGTTGCAGTCCCAGGTTCCGATAAACACGCCATCGTCGTTCACATCGTTGGCGCAATAGTAATCATAGGCGTTGCCAATAGGAGGCGATGCTTCGCGATTACAGTCCGCTGTTCCTGGCTGACAACCGTAACCATCTCTATCGTTGTCTAAGCCTTCATCGGCGCTGATATCGCAGTCGTTATCTTCACCGTCGCAGCTAAGTTCATCAGGAGATTCAGCAGCAGGCAGTGGCGTACAAACGGTCACGACTCCATCTGCGGTACAAGAGTTCACAGATAGACATCCGCCAAGTCCGCAGGTCTCGGGCACCCACTCTTCATCAAAGATACCGTCACAATCGTTATCGACAGCATCACAACTTGTATCTACGGTTACTTGAGGAGCCAGCGGAATGCATTCTACTTCGGTACCATTGACACAGGCAGATGTGTTTTCACATGGACCGAAGCCGCAGCTCACGAGGGAATAATCTTCATCAATCAAACCATCGCAATCGTCATCGAAACCGTCACATGTGGCATCACCGCCAGCTGGGTCGATGTTACCAAAACATGAACATTCTCCGTTCACATCCACATCCACATTCACGCCTTCGCAGCCATAGTCCACCGGATTGATGTAGGCGTCGCTTGGGATGTAGCGTCCGACACCGTCGGGGCGAACATAGTTTTCGTTGTAAAGGGCAAGAATTAGGCATTTACTGTCGACAAAGGTATTTACAGCATCCGAGAGTGTGCCTGCGATACGTCCGTCCGAGAGTGCCTGCATGAGCTTGTTGTATCGACATTCAGAGACCTGAACTTTTTGGTCCAAATCATTGACGCCGCCGGTGGTCCAGAAGCCGCCATCGTCTTTAAGCATCTTTCGGTTGCTCGTAATCACCGTCTCGTCGTTGCCTAAGATGTTATAAAGTGAGGTCTCTCCTTCGTACATCGAGAAGTTCACGATGTATCCCAAACTGAGAATCAATCCACCTTGCCAATAGTGGGTGTAAATGAGTCCATTGCTGGTGGCTGGGTCACGTAGATACTGGAGTGCATCCACCGCACTCATGTAAATTTCTTCAACAAGCAGCTGGTTGTTAAAACCTTCACCTTCAAAGTCCCAGTCGCTTTCGCGGATGGCCTGGGCGCGGTCGGCAAAGTTATGAATTTCTTCTTGAATGGTTAAGAGATTGCCGAGGATGTCTTGGGTGATCCCGGTAAAGCGGCCGTCAGAAGCATCTGATGCGAAGCGCGTCATTTGTCCATCAACCGTTAAGGATGTGTTGTCTCCAAAGCTAACGGGCGTTCCGCTGCGATAAAAACCTTCCGGTGAATTAAGCTCTGTTTGATTTACGGAGCGACTATAGAGTTCAGCGTAGTTTGAATCTTGGAAAAGCATCACCAACGTATCAAAGGCATTCATCGCGTAATCGATAGATTGAATGGGGTCCACTGTCTCTTGTGAACGTGAGAGTTCAACGGATGCGAGATTCAATGTTTCTGCTATTTGAACGAGGTGGTCTTTTTCTGGGTAGAAAACGCCGTCGACTTCTACCAAGTTTGAGCCTACCAACCAGTCGCGTCGTTTGTAGCGTTCCAGTGTGGCCTGTTCACCTACTGGAACGGGGTTGGGGTTAGATAGAATACTCCAGTCCGTGAGGACACTGTTATTCATTTTGTCGTTATGCATTTCGAGAATTCGGCGGCTCTCACTGAGGATTGAGCGTTTGAGATTGCTTCGAATAATGTCAGTATCGTTCAACTCACTCATTATAAAATACGCACGCCTAGCCAATAAGAAGGCGTGTCCCGGAGAGTGAACGAATATTTCTTTAGCATCCGATAAGAGGTCTCGTGCAGATTCTAAGGTATTGGCTTCCTTAACTCCTGGGTCGTCAATAAGGTACTGGAGCCAAGTTGTATGTGCATCAAATGCGTTGATGATATTGCCAACAATAAACGGGAAGTCTTCGGTGGATTGATTGCCAGCACCGTCAACGACATTGAGTCTTAATTTGAAATTACCATTTCCAATGGAGCCAAATGAGAGTTTGTTGTTGATGCATGCTGAGGAGCTTGCATCACAGCCTTCAATTCTCATGCTGGTATTGCAGCTGTTAAGTTCACCTTCTGCGCAGGTCACGGCCTGGCTTGCAACACCGACAATTGTTTCGCCCGAATCGGCGTTGATGATGGAGACTTCAACAGATTGAACGCCGCTCTGGGTTTGCCCTTCGAGGTCTGTGGCATCAAATTCAAGTGTTAACTTTTCACCATGAAAAAAGACCGGCCATGTGGTTGAGTCGTCAACGTTTACATCAACGATTGTGTTGGGGTCATCGATGCCTGGTCTAGAAGTTCCCATGCCAGCAAAGTTATGAGTTGGGGCGGTCCTATCGATAGCAAAGCAGGTGGTCCCATCGGCTCCGCTGCTGCCGCCAACTGTGGCCGAAAGATACACTGGACAGTAAACTTCTTCGGGACTGAATGTGTAAGTTACAGTGTCATTGATGCCTGTGGTTTGGTTGGACCCTTCGTTGGGAACTTGTCCTGAAATAGCGACCCAGTCGACGCTTCCGCCCCCGGCACCGCTAACGGTCGCGGTCACCGTAACTGAGGCAGCATTGGTAAATCCCGAGGGCCCGTTAGAATCAACGTTGAGTGCGAGACTGCCCGCGTTGGCAACGGTTACGGTGAATGTGGGAATTTGGTCGGACGCTGGCTGGTTACCCTGTGCATCGTAAATTTTCAGTTCGATATTATGAGCGCCGTCGGGAAGGCACTGGGTTGGACTGACGCTTTCGTTGAAGTGTTCCGTGTGTGCCCAAGTATAGACAATATCAGCCGGCGCCGTGCAGGCATCTGATGCGGAAGGACGTGGCAGGCGAACCCAAGTACCGCTTAATCCATTTGCTGTGAAACATTCACCTACTTGGCTGACAACTGTGAAGTTCGAAGGAGTGGCAACGATGGCAGGAGGTGTGGAGTCCACGACGTTTACAGAAATCGTTTCGGAGTCGCCATTCATGAAGAGGTCATAAACGGTCGCGGTAATGGTTGATTCGCCGTATGGATAAAGGTTTCCTTCAGGGAAGTCATAGAGAGCAGTTGGGTTTGGATCACACAAGTCGGTAACCAGGAATTGACTTGGGTTGATATCAAAGACGCTGCCGCCGGGGCTGTTGCATTCGCAGGTGACATTGGTTGAAGAGGCCAAGCATCCCGCAGGACTCGTGTCAAAACGAACCGATGGCGGGAGACTGTCTTGAACTAAAACGTTCACTTCTTCGGTCGCTACATTACCGGAGTTGTCTGACGCGGTGATGGTAACCCAGTGTGAACCGAAGGGGTATTCGTCCGGGTTGGCATTGGTACACGTCGAGCATGAGTTCGTGACGCTGACCGAGGGGAGGGGGTCTACGTTATCACTGACTGTGAGCGGTATCTGAATCGACGTCGATGGATTACGACATTCCGCCAGCTGACTCTCTACGGTGATGGTTGGCGGAGTTGTATCTGCTGAGGCCGCCGGAGCGATCAAGCCCATGGCACTGCATATGATGACAAGAGGTTTTAAGGAGATAAACCTGGTCATTATCTATCCTTTCACGGCATGGGCCACGCCCGTGCCTGGGGGGAGTGAATGAGCAACTGCACTGGCTGGACCCTGCTGTCAATCAGCGCTTTTTTGCGGTCAGCTCATCCGTTCCAAAGCGTACCACTTAGAAAAGAATATTCCAGCGCATTGCAATTTCTTTTGGCCAAGATGACGCGGTGTGTCTTATTTCGGGAATTGAATGAGATCATTTAGAGTTTTCTTTGAGTGTTTGGCGGATCGGGCTTGACTCGGATGGTCCCAATTTCTAATGCTCTGGACGCCCCGATATTATTTTCCCCACTGGCGTTTTAGGCGCACGAGGTTTGAACCATGGGAATTGAGTTGCTTAGCTATCTTGGTGCCGCGTTTCTTGGCGGAATCATCCTGAACATCATGCCTTGTGTTCTGCCGGTCCTCACGATGAAGGTTTTTCACATCGTGGAGCGGGGTTCAGCCGATCCTGTGGGCAATAAGAAACATGGTTTGGCGTACACTGCCGGAATTCTATTCTCTTTTATTGTATTTGCGGGATTCATTATCGCCATCCGATTGTCTGGAGACAGCGTTGGCTGGGGCATGCAATTTCAAAACCCTGCATTTGTCGCCATTTTATGCGGCTTGATGGTGGTGTTGGCGCTCAATGCGCTGGGCGTATTTGAATTTGCCATCAGTATGAATGTTCAAGATGACGACGGTGGTTATGGCGCCAGCTTTATGAATGGGATCGTCGCGGCGGTCATGTCTACCCCATGCTCTGCACCGTTTCTTGGTTCCGCAGCTGCATTTGCCCTGGGCTCTGGGGTCAGCTGGTACATTACGCTCGCTATCTTCATCTTCATCGGACTTGGCCTGGCCTTTCCCTTTGTTCTGATCAGTTTTGTTCCAGGCGCCAGTAAGGTTCTTCCGCGCCCTGGCAATTGGATGAACACTTTTAAGAGCTTGATGGGGTTTACGCTTTTGGCGGCCGCTGTTTGGCTTTTTGGTGTCTTGATGGGACAAATCACTCGCGACGGCGCCCAGTGGTTTTTGGGCTTTTTGCTCTTGGTCTCTCTGGCTCTTTGGGCTGTGGAGCATTTCGGTGGACTGCAACACAGCATGCAGCGCCGACTTGGGATTCGCGCCGCTGCACTTTTGATTCTCATCGGCAGTGGAAATCAAATGATTGATTTCACGAAACCTGTAAAAGAAGAAGTAAAACAGTCAGTTGCGGCCAGTGAGCCCGTTGTTAAAGACGGAAAAATCAATTGGGCGGATTTTAGCCCATTCCGTGTTGGCCTTGAGAATAAGCGGCAGCGGCCGGTGTTTATGGATTACACAGCCGATTGGTGCTTGAACTGCAAGACGAACGAAAAGGCATTCATTGAAACCGAAGCGGTGCGAGCTGCTTTGGTAGAGACGGATATTCTTCCTATGGTTGCTGATTGGACCAACGAGGATGAGGATATAACCAAGTGGTTAGAGCGGCTCGGCCGCAGCGGAATTCCTGCTTACGTGGTGTACTACCCGGACGGTGCTTACGATTTGTTACCTGAAGTCATCACCGAAAAGATGATTCTAGACATGCTTGCACGGGCCAATACAAAGTTCCCGACGGCCAATTATCTGTCGATGGAAGAGGCCTGCGCCGCCAACTAACTCCCTGATATTATTAACTGGTTTCTGATTATACGACCAATGCAGGAGAGCTGCGTCCAGACTCGATCATCTTGCAGCGCGTTAACTTACCCCCACCTACATTTTGGTTGACAGATATAATGCCAAGAGGTACTACCAATTATCCAAAGTGGTATGATCACTTTGAATACCCACCTACGATTATGATGCTTGGAGGAGTTTGAAGATGGCAAAAAAACCGGTCTCATTGGTTACTGGCGCTTGCGGCTTTATGGGAAGCCACATGGTGCAAATTTTGAAGAATGCAGGGCACGAAGTGCGAGCGACAGATATCGCTTCTGCGTGTAACGCCCCCGATAGCGACAAGACACGTTTTCCACGTGTGCTTCGTGAGCTTGGTGTGGAACCAATTCCTGCTGATGTAACGCGACCTGAGACTCTCGCCGGTTTGATCGATGAAGATGTTGATTACGTCTTTCATATTGCCGCTCTTTTCTCCTACAGCGTGCCTTGGAGCGCGCTTCGCTCTGTAAACGTTGATGGCACAAGCAATCTGCTTAAGCTGGTTAAGGAAAAGGCTCCGAACCTGAAGCGCTTTGTTCTTTGGGGTGCGGGCGGCGTCTACGGATTCCGTGACCGCGAAGGTGTGCCGGTTGTTGAAGGCGACGCTCCAGAGCCATGCAACGATTACCTGCGTTCTAAGTGGCGCCAGGAATTTGAAGTCATCAAGGCTGGCCAAGAGTGGAAATTGCCCTACAGCATCATTCGCCCAACGACGGTTTATGGACCACGCGGATTCTATGGTGGCGGACAGCTGCTCATGGGAGCGGCGCAGTCACCGGTTCACGCCATTCCTGCCAGCTTTACGGCACGTATTCCTTTTGTGCATGTTGTTGATGTTTGTAAGGCAGCGCTCTTTTTGGCCAAGAAGCCGAAGGCTAAGGGGCAAGTGTTCAACGTGAATGACGATAGCCGTATCACCAATGTTGAGTTCATGAAGTACATGGCCGCACTGGAAGGTAAGTCAGCAGTGATTCTGCCTTCGGTACCAGTTCCTCAGGTTCGCACGGCTGCTCTCGGCTTTGCGCGTTTGATTGACAATATCGCAATGCTCTTCGGCAAGCGTTCGCCGCTTGAAGTTGACAGCCTCAACTATGTTGGCCGCGATTTGGTTATTGCTAACGATAAGCTCAAAGACCTTGGGTATGAGTTCGAATATGCAGATGCACGTGATGGTATCCGTGACACTGTGAAGTGGTTCTATCAGGAAGGGTGGATGTAATAATGACAAAGCATACTTATGAATCATTGGCTTCATCTACGGATGAAACGCTTGAGCAGGTGATGATGACAGGCACGCAGCCTGACCTCGATGTTATCGCAGGCAGTGAATACCGTGGTTGGAACACACCTTTTTTCGCAGCGACTGCTGGTATTCTTCGTTTCAAGAAGGGCTTTTTTAAAGACCCATCTGTTGGCGGTGCGGTACGTGGCTACAATAAAGACATCGTTGCTGGCGGTGGATTGATGGACCCATGGACTGAAAAAGGAAAAGACGGAAAGGCTAAGCCTTTTGGTTTTTATGAAATTGTTCCGCAGACAAGTGGACCTTATCCAAACTCAGTGCTTCTTAACTACAATTGCCCTCGCAATTTTCCTTTGGATCCGACCAAGCTTTTGCGTGACTACGTGGTTCAAGTAAATCCTGAAAATCCTCACCTCTTGTTGGGTAAGGCTTATCTTGCATTGCCAGGAAAATGGCCCAAGGTTTCATATTTTATCTTGGAGCGTGTTGGAGAATCAGAAGTACCTGTATCTTAAAGGTACCCAGATATTTAAAACGAAAAAGCCGTGTCGAGAGACACGGCTTTTTTTTTGTCTTCGATGTTTGTTGCTCTGCCCTAGAGGTACGAAACAACTTTGTCGACAAGCTTATCGATGCCTTTGGCAACGGGAGCTATCGATGGTCCGAGCATGTAAGCTGGGGTGGATACAATCTTGAGTCGCTCATCGACCACGATTTCGTCAACTGGGCAGTCAACATGCTCCGCTCCGAAGCTGTTTAAGGCGGCAGCGGTTTCAGGATCATTGCCGATGGTAAGTTTGGGTTTAGCTTCGCCAAGCACTTTGGCGGCAATTGCAGGAGCAATACACATGAAGCCCAGCGGCTTACCGGCACCATGTACCTTTTGGATAAGAGCGGCCAGCGTGTCATTCACGGTCATGTCGGCACCTTTGAAGGCAAAATCACAAAGATTTTTGGCTGCACCAAATCCACCCGGAAGAATCAAGGCATCGAGTTCATCGGCATTGATGCTGCCAAGCTCGTGTAAATTACCACGCGAGATACGG
>MDSW01100953.1_pt1 | contig 33585 bp, 33 predicted proteins | sample 811171 | NCBI WGS metagenome assembly MDSW01 (sample SAMN05326641, study PRJNA326480) | marine metagenome | isolation source: seawater | place: Atlantic Ocean: North West | collected 2012 | reverse complement strand
TGGGCCGGGTTGGATTTGAACCAACGTAGGCAGAGCCAGCGGATTTACAGTCCGCCCCCATTAACCACTCGGGCACCGACCCGAACCACACCCAGATAATTTACCAGCTTGGGTGTAGGGGCCTTGATCTCTGGTTCTTAGATCAAAGGAACGATGGGTTGGCAAGGCCTTACAAGACAAAAGTGCTACCGATTAAGATTATAATTAAGCATCCGCTTATTTGAATCTTGCTTTCCACCAAAAAGCTTGGATCATGATTGGTTGGATTAGAGCTTGCGGTTGGCTGACCTTATTTTTATCGGAAAATGAAATGCTTCAGTTTTCTGATGAGAAATTGATCTCTCTGGATGAAAAGTTGACGGTTTCTTGATTCACTGGCCCTGAATCGAATGGAAGCATGAAGTTGGCGATGTCTGGACTTGCTATTTTCTTGCAATTTAAGACCAATACAGGCAATGCAATTGCCGAAGGTTATTCTTGGAGAAATTTCGTTTTTTGATCATATCCATTGAGTAATCAATCTCTTTATGGAGCAAACTTTGAAAAGCGAAGTATTTCGCTGGGTCTGTGAATAGAATGATGTTGCTATTTTTTGCACTCTAATGGTTGCGTCGACAAAAGTAACCAAAGATGCAATCATTGATTTGCTTCAGGAGGAAACGGCCGCAACCTTTCCAAGCGACACTAGTATATTCCAAGTTACAGGAAATGCGACCGAACTGGTTTGCCCTCAGGGAAAAGTAGACGGTACTACAACCTCTGGTGCGTATTACTATCCAACATTTGAAGCTTTTAATAAGCAGGTTAGTTATGACGATGGAATATTTGCTACCGGGGAAGGTCTGTTGACAACTAAGCTAGCCGAAATTTATCAAACCATGGCCTATGGCCAAAGTACAAGTGATCAAAATCAGGAAAATATAAACGCCAATGCAAATAATAATGCTATTAATACTTTATATGATAATTGGCAGCGTTCGTTTGGACAAACATCTGGAGCTTATCGGCTAGAAGGATCAGATTCATTTCAAACGTGGGTTACTACTCAAGGAAATACAACCGCATCGGCTGCTGAACAATGGGCCGCGATTCAAAGTTCGTTGAGTTGGATGATAAACAAGGCATTTGAAAACAAAGATCCTTCTCCTTCCGGGAGCTTTCCAGGTGCCTTGACACGCGATTGGAGAGACACAAGTCCTGACAGGGTTGTTAAGGAGATAATAACCAAACCCAGTACTAAGTTTTCTGATATTTTTAATCCCGAATTCCTGCCAAATGGGATGGAAAATCCCTGGAATGAAACTTTAATGCAATCGTATAGCAGTCTTGCTGGTGCCATATCTCTTAATGGGCAGAATTCGTTAGCGGCGGCACAAAACACATCCGATGTTCAAGCTGCGGCTAGCTCTCTGCGTAACTGGGCAAATGACCAGAGTGCGAAAGAGGCACCGATGTCACAGAATAAAGGTTCTTATGCAACTGTACAAAATTCAAATCGAAGTGATGCAGACAATACCTATCCTGAATATATGCCGTATGTCACATATGAGACACCCCAAAATGTAATTGCGAATCAAATTACTCAAGGCAGCGGCGGATCAATGCAAGCCACGGTCAGCTCTGCAGATGCTTCAAGTGGGACGGTAAAAATTTCTGACGGATCATCAAGGTCAGAAAGAGTCAGCTCAAGTGGAGGCTTTTGGTTTTTCCATGAATCATCTAGTGCAAGTCACACATAATCAAACGAAAGTAGTTTCGATAGCTATGATAAAAACGCTTCAGCCTCAACAGGCACATTTAAGTATGAGAATTTAGGCAAGCAGACTATCACTTACCCCGAAACAGGAACCAGTGCTTGGATGAAAATAACAGCGTTGAAGGATGCCTTTACACCTAACAAAAATCATGTGATTGGTTCCCCGGCTTTTACGACGGGTTATGGATGGTCTAATTCGAGTATTGCGGAGAAATTTCTGGAAGAAGGTTTATCAATTATTAAGTCAATTGTTTTTAGTGGAAAACCGACGACGATCGTAGAAGGAACATCGAGTTCAGAGGGTGGAAAGTATTGAGGATCGTCTGAATTTAAAGCATCTGAATACAGTGCAAGTGGTGGCGTTGGATTTGGCAGTTTTCTTAGTAGTCTTTCAGTAGGTGCATCGGCAAGTGGTTCGAGTTCTCACTCACAAGCGACAACTAATACAACATGGAATGCAGACAGCAATTCATGGAAACTAGAAAGCAATCCGATGGGTCCAATCTCCGTTGCAACTAATGAACCAAGTAGAGGTTATCCAGCAATGCAGATCGCTACTGGCTATGTAAAAATTGCGGAACCACAACTGAGTTCCGCATCAAATAGATCACTTGGGAGATCTAGGGGTAGGGTGATAAGAAGATGAACCACAAGTTGGGTAAAGAAAGTGATCAAGTTTATGGAGGTTTAAAAGCTAATAAAGCCAAGTTAGGCAGAGGACATGATCATATGTATGGAGGCGATGGTCATGATGAAATAGATGGAGGAAGAGGCCACGATTATTTGGTTGGCGGTCATGGAATCGATATTCTTACCGGTGGTAAAGGTAAAGACGAATTTGGCTTCGAACTTGCTATCCACAGCATAAAAGGTAAGCACTATTCCATTATTAAAGATTTCAATCCACGCCAGGATGGATTGTGCTTCACTGGAGGATATGATCCTTCAGTCATTACATCGAAAAGAAATAAAGTGTATTTCATGGATGACCTTATTGCTAAACTTCAAAACACAACTGCTGATGTTGTTGCGAAGGCCGTCGCAGACGCGACCTTTATGTAAGTAAATAGAAAATATCGCCCTCATCAGCTATGCCGGTCTCGCAGCTGCTAAAAATGGAGTTGGCTTGTTGAGTTAGCGGTGCATAATTATAATCCAGAGGATAATGCTCAATCGAAATTTAATTTTGCCCAGTTTCGCTTTCGATGGAATTTTAGCGGAAAAAATCAAAAGGTGACGAATATTGATTCGACATGGGCATATGTCGATGAAGATCATAGAGATTATAAATATATTTTAAATGATCAATCAAACATTGGTTTTTGTTTAGAGGGAAAAGATCATCTTGTCGGTCGCAGGGGGCGATGAATTGTATGGACATCATGGAAAAGAGTTCGCAAAAGGGAGCAAAGGCGATGATTTCATTTCCAGGGGATCACATATAGACAGGCCAAGCGAACGACGATATTGAATTCAATGCTGATGTGCTTGTGAAGGGAATTTGCCATGTTTCAAACAATTATGATCCTTGCAAAGATGCATTATGGTTTACGAAAGGTTGGAATGAATCGGCGCATGCTTTTGAGAGGAATAAGATGTTGTATAAGCATGATGTCATTGAAGTGATCCCTTCAGAATTGTCTGATCAGGAACTACAGTTAATGCATGATCATGCTGTTTTTATTTGATTGCTAATTTCAATGGTTAACCTTGTCTTGTTGGTCAACAGGCCTTTATCGCATGGATGCAGGTGTCAAGCTGTTTGCTTGTAATCAAGTCTTCGAATGAAGTCGATGATGCCTTGCCTTGCAATGATTAATTAATGGCTTGGTGTTGGCGTGTTGAGAAATTGAAATTGGATCTACGTGATGACATGATGTTTTGAATATTCGCTTCTACAATGGGTTTTGGCCTAAATTGTTTAAAGTCATATAGCTTGTGTATGCTCTCATTGATTTGTTTCCAAGAGAATGGATTGGTGACATCGATGAAAAGGTCGACTAGATAAGTGTCAGGCCTCGCTTTGACAGGGTGATGAGAAAGATGCTCTTTTACTACTCGTCTGGATAAGCGGATATCTGTTGCGACGAATACTCTGATGAATTTCTGGGTTCTGTTTGTCGTGTTGCTCAAAATCATGGACTTCACAAGAGTGGTGTTCGGATTCTCTAAGTTCCTGGTATGTATTTTGGGTCAATTTTTGTTTGTTTACTTTGGAGATGATTGTAAGATCGTGTCAAGACTTTAATCCTGCTCCTCGCCCTTGCAATAGGATGTGGAAACTTGGGCGACATGAATGTAGATTGGATGAGCATCAACACATCTCGGGGCAGTGGATTTACAGTCCGCTCTATCAACTCTCGTGCCCTGACCCTGCCCACATTGATCAGTTTGAACGGAGGTTTTTTGCGCTTGTTCACCATCCATTGGGGCTTCAGGTTGCACTGTGTCAACGATCAAGCTGATTTCGGTTGAAAACCATGCGTCTACTCTTGCTCAATGGACCTAATCTCAATCTGCTTGGCCAGCGTGAGCCTGGGATCTATGGACGCAGTTCACTGGCTTCGATTGAGATTACCTTGAGAGAGCAAGCCGAGAGCGAGGGTATCGTGCTTGATTGTTTCCAAAGCAATTTTGAGGGTGCTTTGGTGGAAAGAATTCATAAGTGTATGGGGCAAACTGAAGGAATCTTGATTAACGCTGGGGCATATACCCATACGTCTATCGCTCTACGGGATGCTCTTGCCGGAGTGGCGATCCCTTATGTAGAGCTACATCTGAGTAATACATATGCCCGGGAACCGTTTCGACATCAATCCCTCTTGGCGGATCGTGCGATTGGAGTGGTGTGTGGATTCGGGGCGATGAGTTATTCCCTTGCTTTACAGGGGCTTTTGCATCATCTTCGTCAATCTTAGGCATGATTCAGTCGGCACCTAATAAGGAGACAGCTTCTATTCGCTGGTTGAGATCTGCGACGAGTCAATCTTGGTTGGACCAGGTCAATGCTCATCCTCTGGAAGTCCTGATTGATCACGCGCACTGTGAACGCAAAGCGGCTGGATTTGCGGTTCAAATGATGTTTCGCTACCTCTGTGAGCCTGGGCTGGGTGAGGCTTTGAGTCCTCTCGCGAGGGAAGAGCTGGAGCATTTTGAGCAGGTGCTCGTCTTGTTGAAATCGCGCGGTCGTTATCTGGAACCACTTCCTGCTCCAAACTATGCAGCGCAGCTCTCTAGCCAGATTCGTCGTGGGGAACCTGAAAGGATGCTCGATTCTTTTCTCGTCGCAGGCTTGATTGAAGCCCGTTCCCACGAACGCATGGCTCTTCTGGCGGAACACAGTGAAGATTTGGAGTTAAGACATCTGTATGGTGATCTGTTGGCAAGCGAGGCCCGCCATTTTGGTCTGTATTGGACGTTGGCTGAATCGCGTTGGCCGAGGGACATGATTTGCAGTCGATTAGTTCAATTGGCTGAGGTTGAAACGAATGCTCTTACCGGTATCCTGGCCAATCCTGAAGATGTCAGAATGCATTCCGTTGGAGTTGTGTGTCAGCGATAAACCATTTTAATACTATTTTGGAGTGAAGTCTGGTAAGGGTATTGTTTAGACGTCAATGACTAAACGTTGAATCATCTTGCTCCTGATTTCAAGACGCTCAGTTTCAGCCAGCGAGAGGCAGTCTTGAAAAGCTTGTTTCTCATCGCCAGATCTTCAGAGCAACAGCGTCCGTCCGGGATCACACAGCTGACGTTGATCCATGCCATTGGAACAACTCTGCTGGGTATCTCGTTGGACGATTCCGAGATTGACTTGGAAGATTCAGCTCTTGATTCCTTGCATAGTGAACTTCGAACAGTCAGTACTCCCATTCGACATCGTTTGTTCCAATTGTTTATTTTGGTTGAAATGATCCTCGATCCTCCACCCAAGGACGTGTCGTCGAAGCTTCGATATGCGGCAGCAATTTTAAATGTTGATGATGGATTTATTGATGTTCTGCGCGAGTACAGCCAGTCAGCCTATGGAATCGCAGCAACGGATCTTCACCGTAAGGGTTATTTGGGTAAACCGGGCATGGTGGAAAAAGGTAGTGAAATGATGCGATGCAACAAGACGCTGACTGATCCTTTTGAAGTGGATGAAGATGACCCTGTTTTACTCAGTCAATGGCTAGAACTAGAGAACTGTAATCCAGATACATTAGGTCGCAAGATCTGGGAATACTATATGGGTCGGGGCTTTGTTTTTACAGGACAAAAAGGTAGCGTTAATCCTACAATTGCTCAACATGACTGGGTTCATTTGTTGGCTGATTACAGCACTACGATTGAGGGTGAACTTGAGGTCTTCTCATTTATTGGTTCCGCAATTCCGGATCTCAAGGGATTCTCTTTTCTGTTGACGATTGTCGCTTTGTTTGAGACTGGCAATCTAGAGTCCTGGGGAGGAGGAGCACTCACTGCCGATCCCGGTCATCTTCAGAAAGAAGGGATGCCAGAACGAGTGGCGGATGCTATTCGCAGGGGAAGAGTTTGTAATTTTGATGTTATGTATGGCATTGATTATTTTAACTATAAAGATGAACACGTGGACAATGTCAGAAAAATGTTAAACATTATTCCTAAAGATTTTAATGTCACCTCTCCAGGTGTTTGGCATCCCGAAGGAATCACTGAGTACCAACGTGAAAACGGTGACCATGACTATCAACCCCCATTGGCTGCGTGATCATTATGGTGTAGCAAGGGGAGTGTGCAACAGCATGCTTTTATTTCTCCCCATGCTCTAATTCACTGAGGACTCATATGGTTTCGATCTCTTTAAGGAACAGGTCAATTAATTCATCAGTAAAAGCTGGATGTTTGCCACTGATCAGATCACCATCAACAACGCTTCCGACGGTTCCGTCGTCACCATATTGCACATCAGCTCCAGCATTTTCTACATCACAGATAATGTTATGTGCACAGGTGACTTTTCTGCCTTCGAGTAAGGATCGATCCGCACAAAGAAGCCATAATGAATGGCAAATTGTACCTACTTTGACACCCGGTGTGGCCATGATTTTGCGCAACAACTCAACAGCGGGAGCATCATTTGGCTTGCCTTTTTCAGGCTTAACCGTGTAACGCAGCCTGTCAGTGGCATAGGCTCCGATCAACAAGAAGCCTTTGTAGTCGGAAGGATTCACATCCTTAACATCCTTCGAGACAATAAGATGTTCCTCGACCCAGCCATTATCGGGATTAGAACCGAATTGGAGCGTTGCATTTCCCCAAAGGTTAGACATATATTGAAGATCATAACCAGCCGCAGGCAGGCGTTTGTTGAACAGGCGATATTCGGTCATGTCGAAATGTTCTTCGATCAAGACGCCAATTGTTCCCTTTGAATTTCCGTGGGCGTTGAGCAGCATGACTATTAAGCGGTGGTGAAGGTACGCCGCACCAGGGCCTCTTCAAGAAGACCTATGCAAATGAATGCTAATGACGCTGGATTGAGAGGCGCCATAATTCTTCTTTTGTTTTTTGGCTTTTGCCAGCAGCATGCCTTAAGGATGATCAGGAATCGTTGATCTACCGGTCAATGCACACATTATTATTCAATGTAGTGAAATCTTCCGGCAATTTCTATTGAGTCAATCATTTTTTTTCGGCTTGAAATTGAAGGCAACACAAATTCTGTCAGTTGTACTGTAATGAGGAATCGTCTCGTGGGGTAAATAGCTAGGAAAAAAAACAACCATTCCTGTTTTGGGCGTGACTGAGTAAGCGTGTTGTGTCGAAAAAACCAGGTTGCCTTCTTCGCTTTTTTTTGAAGCGGTTGATTCTGGAACTTTGATATAAAGAACCCCGCTAATCTTTGCATCAGGATGAATATGTCTTTTTTGAAATCCACCTTTTTTAAGGACAACTCCCCAGCCACTGATCGTTAGATTGTCAGAGTTGATATTTTGATGCCACCATGGGTCGTGATTTTGCAGATATTGAACGAGACCTTGCTGTAATGACTTTTTCAAACGTAGAAGGCTGTCTGTGTCTGCACCTGCCAGCACCTCATGCGTTTGCAACCCTTCACGCGTTGGTTTTCCAGCACGATTCCAGACCAAACTCTCTTGCTGAATGATCTGTTTGGCAAGGTCTTCAAGGATCTCCTCCCCATCTGCAAAAAGTTGCATGGTGTACACCTGTTTACTGGGGTCACACACTGTGTGGACGCCGATCTGCTTTTGATGGAGGGAAGGGAGTTCACAAGCTGCGGCTAAAAACTGAAGATGATCTATATGCTTTTGTTGTTGAACAAGTAATCTCGTCGCATCTTGCCAGTTCTCTGCTTCGATGGCTTTGAAGTAGTGGGTTAGGTTGGTACTATTGATCTCTAAATCCCCTGTTTCTGATCCAGCCTTGAGGTTTTTAAGAGCAGTGAGTGCTTCTGGAGCATCTGGGATGATATTCAAACATGTATGGAATGATTTTTCAGCATCGACATAACGGCCTAATGAACTGTAAAATTGCCCTAAATTGTAATGGCCAAGAAATTCTCTTGGTCTTGTGTCGACAACAAGTCCATAGAGTGCTTCTGCTCTCGCATACTCACCTCTCTCCGTTTCAACAATGGCTAAATTGGTGAGAAGTGATGGATCTTTGGGATGAATATTGAGCGCCTCTTTCAGTATCTCTCCGGCACGATTGAGTTTGCCAATCTGAATTAAGGCTTCGCTAAGCGGCAAGGCAATTTCTGGTTGATGCTGTTCCGAAGGCTGAACTTTGGATAGTAAGTTAACGACGAGTGAGAAGTTTGAAGTCTGCAGAGCAGAGTGTGCAACCTGAAAGCGAATCTGAATGGGCTGATCGTCCCAACAGTGTTCTTCCATATGCGTCTTGTACAACCTAACAAGATCAAAATGGCGACCTTGCATTTGCATTAATTTAGCAATATTGAGAAAAATTCCTGGATTTTTGGGTTGAAGAGCAAGGGCAGTGATGAAGTGTTGTTCCGCCTTGGAGAGATCACCTTGCATCGCAGCACTAACCCCAAGCTGATTAAGGTCCTCTGGCATGAATCAAATTTGTCGAAAAGAAAAGGATCAGCTGTTTGACCAGCTGATCCTAGGAAGTAATCAATCGATCACGGAAAACTCTTCGTCAAGCTCTGCATCTTTTAATCCTTGGCTGATTTCAGCATTTAACCCTTTCAAGCTAAGTGTGAAGTTAGCACCGGCTCTCTGTTTTGTGAAGAGCAAATAATTCCAACCGGTGTCACCAATCGATTTTAGATTTGTCATGTCTAGAATCAATCCTTTAAGGCCTGGTAGGCGTTCTACGGCACGTTTTAGAGTTGGTAATTTGCATTTTGTTAGGTCACCATCCAAAGCGAATGTTGCGATTCCAGATGAAAAGTTCATCAAGTCGGCGCTGAAGCCTATCCCTGAAGGCTCGAGCCGAGCGCGTACACGCACAGCCTTATCAGTTTTTGGTAAGTTAACGATCATTTTATCCCGATCAAAATCTGTGTAGGGCTTTTCGTCAATCCAAACTTCCGCCAACTCAACAGTGCCTACTGGCAGAAGGTCAGGCGCAACACGTAACTTGTTTTCGGGCCATGTGTCTGGATCAGGGCAGAAGAAGAAATCCATCGGTAATTTGTTTACCAACAGATTGGAATAAATTGCAGACAGGAAGCAGAGTTCAAAAGAGTGGTAACCAGCCATGGAATGACTTCCTTTGCCCCGTTCAGATCCCAGGGCATAGGGTTGACCATTCGCCAAGACATTGAAATAGATACCTCCTTGGTCATAATCAAGGAACCAGCCATTATAAAAAGCACTTCCTTCCCTTGCGAAACGCAAGTACTCAGGCTTGTCTTGATAAACTCCAGCCATAATGTAGTAGGCCAGAATGCCTTGCTCCTGCTGCCACCAGGCTTTGCGGTCGTGCCAAACACGGCGATAATTCTCCTCACCGTCTTTTAATGTTCGTTCCATCATGTCGTACCAACCTCCACGTTGGGTATCACACCCTGCGGGAGGAATTGCATCAGCAATTTGATGGGCAAAGGTTTTATAACTTTCCTTTGGCTTCAGACTGTGCATTCGAGTGAGATTCCAGGCCACTTTAAGGTTGTGGCCAACCACACAACGTGCCTGGTGGATTCCCCATTTTAAATCTCGACTCCAATCTTCATGGAATTTTTCATTCATAAAGGGGCTGTAACCGTAATCAGGAAAATGTTCACAGATCGTGTCGAACGTGTCTTCTAAAAAACTGGCGTAATATTCTTCGCCTGTTGCTAAGTAGAGATTAATCAGATAAGCAGGTGCGTGGTCTCCGACTGAATTCCAATTTTTTCTAGCTCTGTTAATTCCCAGTGTTTCAGCCTTTGCATCGAATGTGATCGGGTCGATGTGGGAGTAATAGCCACCATAAGGTCCATGATCCTTGTAATAGCGGTTTAGGAAGGAGATGGTGTCATCGATATCTTTTCGCGTTTTGGGGCATCCAGTGATTCGATACGTTTGGGTTGGGCCAGCTAAGGCATAGATTTGTTCGTAACAGGGAATCGCGTTCCCTCCTTCATCTCCGCCTGCTGTTGACCCCATATATTTGCGAATTGTGTTGTCACTCTGGATATCAATTTGGCTGTACCAATAGCAGATTCCTTCGGTTCTATTTTGATGTCGAAAGTGAAGCTGCATGTATTTGGTACCTTCCTTGGCTGCTGTCAGGGCTCGCTCATCTCCAGTCACCATATAGGCCGTCGCAAAACCATAAACCAACCGTGAAATTGTATCTAGATTTTGAACACCATCTTGTTTCTTACCTTCTGCACTTAAGTCAGTTCGGAACTTTTTGAAGTCAATTTTTTCGCCTTCTTCCACACAGAATTGCGATTCGAGATAGAAGTTAAGCAGTTCCTGTATTTGTCGAACCCACCAACACTGCTCTTCAATGCGTAAATCATCTTTCTGGCGCCCGAAAAGCAATAAGTGTTTGGCTTCGAACTTTAATTGGTCTGATTCAGGATAAAAAATACCGTAGGCATGAATAAAGCGGTCTTCGACAAGGATTTTCGTGAGATCTGGCGCAACTTGGAATGGTTCTCCAAGGTTGCGAACAACTTCTGCATAGCAGGCGTCTGTGATTTTGACGGTGAATGTACGACCGTCTGATGTTTCGAGCTCAACAACCCCTTTGCAATCAAACGCATCTGGGTAACTAACTTTACGAATATAGCCTGCTATCAGGTCTGAAAAAGGGAAGTTAAGTTGGTTGGATGTTGACATGATGAATGGGGTTGATGAGTGCTTGGTTGGATGGTTGCTCTGAGCAGGAGGACTTACGCCGTTACTTTGCTGACAAGAACGACGACGCTCCTGCCTGTCACGATGTAGCTTTCTCCGTCAACATGCTGTTGTTGGTCACGTGCTGTGATGTCGTCTGGAGTGGGAAGTGAGGTGTCAATGGCGCGGAACCAGGACAACCCTTTCAAAGTAGGAATTTTAAATTCGATGGCATCCCAGAACATGTTGAACATGCAATGAACATTGTTGCTTTGGTCACTATTTTCGGTTGTGTCTCCGATGGTCATGGCTAAGCAGCGTGCTTGATCGTCCTCCCAGCCAGGGCTGAACAGTTCACTGCCGTGCCATGTGATTTCGGGTAAGCCATATTTATTTGTTTTCCCGGTGAAATACTTGCCTTTGAATTGGTCTATGAAAAATTTTCTCTTTTGGATGAGCATCGACCAGAAACGAATCATCTCTTGACTTTCAGGAGTAGAGATTGTGTCCCAATTGAACCAATTGATGTCGTTGTCATGGCAATAAGTATTGTTATTGCCTGCCTGGCTGCGCATGAACTCATCGCCGCCAACCATCATTGGAACACCCATGGACAACATTAGAATAGTGGCAAAATTTTTGACTTGCCGTTTTCTTAAGTCGTTGATCCAGGAATCATCAGTGTCTCCTTCTGTGCCACAATTCCAGCTTAGGTTGTCGTTTATGCCGTCATTGTTGTTTTCGCCATTGGCCCAATTATGCTTTTCATTGTAAGCCGTTAAGTCATACAGAGTAAAGCCGTCATGGGCCGTGATGAAGTTGACACTGTTAACTGGATCTTCGCGGTGCCATTGATAAAGATCTGCGCTACCTGTGATTCGAGAAGCTACCTCGCTAAGGATGCCTGGGTCACCTTTGATAAATTGTCGAATGCAATCGCGGTATTTGCCATTCCATTCGGCCCAGCGAGCCCCAGGGAAGTATCCGATTTGATAGAGGCCCGCAGCATCCCAGGCTTCTGCAATTACTTTGCTTTTGCCAAGGACATCGTCAAGTTCTATGGCCCAAATGACCGGAGGATGCTCCATAGGGGCGCCATCTTCTCCTCTGCTAAGAACCGAACCTTCGTCAAATCGAAAGCCGTCAATATGCATTTCTTCAACCCAGAATCTCAATGAATCAACAATGAGTTTTTCCGCGACGGGGTGGTTACAATTAAATGTATTGCCGCAACCTGTGTAGTCGTAATAAAATTCTTTGTTGCCGTTTGGCCCTGTTAGGTAATAATAAGTGGAATTGTCAATGCCCTTGAAGCAGAAAAGTGGGCCTTGATGATTGCCTTCGTCGGTATGATTATATACCACATCAAGGATTACTTCGATTCCTTCTTTGTGAAGAGCTTTGACCATGTCTCTGAACTCAGTCAGATGGGTTCCCGCATCAGCTCCAACGCAATAGGCTTGATGAGGGGCGAAATAACCCATCGTGCTATATCCCCAGTAATTAACTAGTTGTCTGCCGTCATGCTCTCTGAGTACATCTGTGTGATCAAAGCTGCAGCATGGCAGTAGTTCAACGGCTGTCACTCCAAGGCTTTTGAGATATGGAATTTTCTCAATTAAACCAAGATATGTTCCAGGATGATTGACTCCACTACTTGGGCTTTTGGTGAAGCCACCAACATGCATTTCGTAAATGACAGTTTCTGACATCGGGCGATTGATCGCTCGATCTCCTTCCCAGTCATAATCCTTGGTATTGATGACAACACTACGCATGCTGCGGTGAAGGTTGTCGCCTGGCTGACATGCTGCGCCGCGATCCCAAAGGCTCAATGTGTTGCCCTTGGAGTAAGGGTCAATGAGCACTTTCTCGGGATCAAAACGGTGACCGTTCCATGGTTCACGTGGACCATCGACGCGGTAGGCATAACCCATGCCGGGATGAATCCCTTCTATAAAAATATGCCAAATGTTAAAACTTCGATTTTTTTTGTCGTCAAGTTGGAATACTTTTGTTGGCTCTAGGTCATCTGGTTTGTTGAAGATGAGGAGCTGAACAGCTGTGGCATTAGAGCTGTAAAGAGAGAAGTTGGCACCTTCTGCTTCAACGGTGCTTCCAAAAGGGTGGGCCGAACCTGTAAAACAACGAAAGGCTGAACCCTCCGGCTGCAGTGGAATACCGCGTAGGGAGTCGTCTGAGAGGTGTGTGCATGCTTCCATCGGTCTTTCTCAGCCACTGGTCAGCCAGGAGAAGCAGTCTGGTCTCAACGTTCTTGGATGAGGCATTCTTCTCCTGGTGCGTCAATCCTTCGCTCAATAGCAATGGCGAGGCTTGATCGCAGCCACGCGTGCAATACGTCACCATTTGCTGACGTATTGCACGGCTCTATCGGCAGTGATTTGTTTGTACTAGCTTTTTGCTTGCTCTAATATTTGTTTCGCAGCGTATTTCAAGGCTTCAGTTCGATTGGGTTGAAGATTTTCGACCCCGAATCTCTTTAGTCTTTGATCAATTAATTGGTTTGCTCCTGCGACTAAAGTCAGTTTGCCAAGGCTAGTCGCTTCTTGAGCCATGCGTTCGATTGCGAGTGTTGCCGTGACACCCATTCTCGGAACATCTGTAATGTCTAGGATTAAAATCCGATAGTTCTGGACTAATCCCATCCTTGAAGTGATCCCTTTCGCAGCACCAAAGCTGAGCGGGCCTCTGAGACGAAACATCATCACTTGTCCTCCACAGGCTTCAAGCAGATTTTGCTCCTCTTGAGTAAGGTCTGCGACTTGATTGACGGCTAGGGTGTTGTCAAGAGGGTTGTCTTCATCGATTTTCTCCAGCTGAATTTGGGTCATTGAGTCGACCGTGAGTAAGTTTGCGACAAACATCCCGACTAACACGCCCCAAATTAAGTCCCAGAAAACAGTCATCAGCATAACGCCGTACATCAGTACAGCTGTTTTTCCAGATAGCCGATGCGCTCTCAGCAAAAATCCCCAATCAATGATATCTAGGCCGACCTTGATCAGAATCCCAGCGAGCAACGATGTGGGGATCTTGCTCGCCAGAGGTCCGGCACCGAGTAATACGAATAACAGCACTAAGGAGTGCGTCATCCCTGAGATCGGAGTTTGACCTCCGGATTTGATATTGATCACTGTTCGCATCGTTGCTCCTGCGCCCGGTAGCCCTGATAGGAAGCCTGAAGCCGCATTTGCCACACCTTGACCGACAAGTTCTCTGTTGGAGTCGTGGTTGCTTTGGGTAATGTTGTCAGCGACTAGTGATGTCAAAAGAGAATCAATGGCCCCGAGTAGCGCTAACACAAGGCCTGCTTTTAGTAATTCAGGCAGATGCTGGCTGAAGTTCGGCATGACCGGACGCAGGCCGCCTTCCGGGATGGCACCGATTCGAGCGATGGGCTCCAGATCCATCTCTCGAAGTCGATCATCGTTGAACAGCACCATCGACAACGGCGTAACAATCAGCAGAGCAAGCAGAGGCGAAGGCACCCATTGGCGGATGTTTGCTGGGGTTAGAAACACAACGGCCAATGTCATGCTCCCAACCACAACTGCAGCAAGATTGGGAGAGGGATTTGCAAGTAAACCTTGAATGGAATCCAACACTCCACCTCTGGTGCTGATTCCTAAAAAGGGTCCGATTTGTAAAACCAGAATGATGAATCCAATTCCCGACATGAAGCCGGAGACAACGGAATAGGGGACCAGCGTGATGTATCTACCGAGACGAAACACCCCAAGCAAAGCTTCAAAGACGCCGCCTAACACCACGGCCGCCATGACGAGCGGAAGAATCTCCCCGGCTGTGAGATCTCTCGATACACCCACGGCTGCCAGGCTTGAGACCACGCCCGCGACGGTCACACTCATTGGGCCTGTCGGGCCGCTGACTTGGGCGGGTGTTCCGCCAAATAGAGCCGCGAGAAAACCAGCAACGATCGCGCCATAAAGACCATAAATTGCGCCTCCGGGCCCAAGGGCTGCATTGCCGAAGGCCAGCGCCAGTGGCAGTGCAACAACTGCAGCCGTTAGGCCGCCGAGAAGATCACCTCGCAGATTGCGTCGATGCAAGCCGTGGATTAATCGCATCTCAGCGCAATCCGCTCCAGGTGCTTAAGGCTTCGAGCGATTGAATCCCTTCACGGCGGGAGCCATCAGGAAGGACCCAGGTGGGATAAGCACGGATGCTTGCGGCTCTGCAGGATTCAGCCTGCTTTGGAAGCTGTTTTGGCTTATTGCATTCCACATACGGCAATTCAGCGCCGGCCTGCTTACCGAAAAGATTCATCTGCCGGAAGCATGCAGGACAGGTCCATGCACCATAAAAGCGAGCACCGATGCTGTTGAGGTGTTGAACCAGTCTTCTGGCTTCCGGGCTGGAGTCTCGCAAGGGTTCGCCAATCGTTCCCTTCCAAGTCGCCCCAAATGCCTGCAGGCCCCCAAGACCTAGTCCCAGCGCAACTGAGGTGATGATCACGTGACCGATCGGCTTCATGCCGCTCTTGCATTTTGGATTCCGAAGCTAGATCGGCCGTTTACGTTCGGGCTTCCCTCCAAGCAGAAACGACAAGAGAGGCCCCTGGGCTGGGACACTTGGCGTTGTGATGGAACGTGTTGAGCGTGCGCCATGGCCGGCAGCGGGTACAAGGACTATTTCCAGGTTCTCGGCGTCGATCGAGGCGCTGATGTCGACACGGTCAAACGAGCGTTTCGAAAACTGGCTCGGAAATACCATCCAGATGTAAATCCAGGAGACAAAACAGCCGAAGCGAAGTTCAAGGAGGTCAGTGAGGCCTACGAAGTGTTGTCTGATCCTGAGAAGCGACAGCGATATGAGCAATTTGGTCAATATTGGAGTCAGGCCGGTGGTATGGGGGGAGGTGCTTCCAGCGCTGGGGTTGATGTCGATTTCGGCAAATATGGCAATTTCGATGAGTTTATTAATGACCTTCTTGGCCGCTTCGGTGGGCCTGCAGGAGCGTCAGGATTTCAATCTGGAGGTTTCCCTGGAGGTGGTTTTCCAGGAGGAGGGTTCCCTGGTGGGGGATTTCCTCGTGGTGCCCAGGCCACTCGACAACCGGTCAATCTTGATGCAGAGGCGAACGTCAACATCAGTTTTTCAGAAGCGTTTAGAGGCACTGAACGAACTCTTTCTGTGAATGACGAAAGGGTTCAAGTTCGAATCCCTGCTGGAGTCAAAAACGGTTCCCGTTTGCGGCTTAGAGGGAAAGGAAATCTTCAACCTGGGACTGGTCGTCGCGGCGATCTTTACCTCAACCTTTCGGTTCAAGATCATCCTGTATGGAGATTGGAGGGAGATCAGTTACGCGCTGAATTACCCGTCAGTCTGGATGAACTGGCGCTTGGTGGAACCGTCAATGTGATGACGCCAGATGGTGAGGCTCAGGTGACGATTCCGCAAGGCACATCGCCCGGGCGGAGTCTCCGACTGAAAGGCAAGGGTTGGCCAGGTCGTGCAGGTCGTGGTGACTTGCTGCTGACGCTGGCATTAACGATGCCGAAAAGCTGGTCTGAACATGAACGTCAACTCTTGGATCAGTTGCGTCAGGGGCGTTCTGAAGATCCGCGTCAGCGCTGGCTTCAGTCCGCTGTTCTTTGAGCATGATCCGGGTGTGATGCCAGTCGTTGACCAATCAGCCGTACGATTAACGGCTGGTCCCAGGGTCTGATGGAGCTCACCTACCGCCCCCGTCGTTTACGCCGCACACCCGCTTTGCGGGCGATGGTTCGCGAGACAACCCTTGCGGCTGCTGATTTCATTTACCCCTTGTTTGTGCATGAGGGTGCGGAAGTGGAACCGATCGGTGCCATGCCTGGTGCCAATCGTTGGCCTCTTGCGGAGTTGACTGGAGAAGTGCGGCGGGCCTGGGATTTGGGTGTTCGATGCGTGGTGTTATTTCCGAAAGTGGCAGAGGGATTGAAGTCTGAGGACGGTGCTGAGTGCTTCAACGAGAACGGTTTGATTCCTCGCGCGATTCGGCAGCTGAAGCAGGAGATTCCTCAGATGGCGATCATGACGGATGTCGCTCTCGACCCTTATTCCTGCGATGGCCACGACGGCATCGTGAGTGAAGAGGGTGTCGTTCTCAACGACGAAACGATTGAACAACTCTGCAAACAAGCGGTGGTGCAGGCGCGGGCTGGAGCCGATTTGATCGGACCCAGCGACATGATGGATGGCCGCGTTGGTGCGTTGCGTGAAGCCCTCGATGATGAAGGCTTCGAACATGTGGGGATCATTAGCTATACAGCGAAGTATTCATCTGCTTATTACGGGCCATTCCGCGAGGCGTTGGATTCTGCTCCTCGATCAACGAGTAGCAAGCCAATTCCTAAAAATAAAGATACTTATCAGATGGATCCTGCTAATTCCCGAGAGGCAATTACCGAGGCTCAGCTGGATGAACAAGAGGGGGCTGACATCATGATGGTCAAACCTGGTTTGGCTTATTTGGACATTATTTATCGTTTGCGTAACGAGTCGGAGCTCCCAATCGCTGCTTACAACGTCAGTGGTGAGTACGCCATGGTGAAAGCGGCTGCGGAACGGGGCTGGATCGATGAACGGGCGGTTGTCTTGGAGACGCTTCTCAGCTTTAAACGGGCTGGTGCTGATTTGATCCTGACCTATCACGCTTGTGATGCTGCTGCCTGGTTGCTTGAAGGCTAAAAGCCTTATTTGTTGATAGCTTCTGGCGAGATTGAAATGAAAAACTAGAGCTTTCTATGGACGTTCACCGCATTGCAGAGTGTGTTCATAGAATTAAAAAAACCATAAGAGACTGTGCTAAATCGAATGAAGATGTGGACTGCCCATATGCGCGATGATCTTGAGGGGCATGGTGACTTTGCATGCGTTCAGGAGAAAATTAAGGGCCAACGGATTTTGTTTGTATAGAGGGATGTTCACCTGGAATGGCTTTATTGTCGCGCGAACGGCTGGATTTTATCTTGCTTGGTAAGAGGCGGTCGTCATAACTTCTTTTCAACTAATGTTGTAGAAAGCTGGCGAAGTTAAGGGTCGGATCCGGCTCCAAATAGTCTTGCGATTGACTCTGTTATATGGCTTCACTTTAGAGGCAGAAACTTGGTAGCACGGAAAGTGATTACTCGAATTATCCCCTTCTTCAACTTATGAACTCAGTCGCATATTTTGTGGTGTCTTTAGGCTTTTGTGCATTGAGATTCCCTGCTGTGAAGCTCAAGATATCCTGATCATAGGTCCCGACAGTTCGTATGGTGACCAAAATAATGACACCGTCGCTTAAAGGTTTTGCAAGGCATAAAATATTGTCAATGATACGAGCAAGAAATGTGTTTTTCGTTTGGCGGTACGGCAGGTTGTCAATGGGTTGGATGTCGAATGAACGGAAGATGTTTGCAGGATCCTTGTGCCAAAAGAAATGTGTTTGTCTTGGCTGAGTGCCCAGCATCAACAGGGGGTCGTGGAATGTGAGGCTGCAAGTCGTGTGATCAGTACGGAAGGATTGAAATTCGGACCTTTTGAATCTGCGCCCATCCAATCTGCATATCGATTCTGAAAGATGGCTGGTCGAGCGCTTCGGAGTTATTGTCTCCCTGACTGTCAAGATTTTGACGAGGATGAGGCTGTCGCCTCGGTTCACTCCCATAAGCTTTGCTCAGGCATGGCAATTATGCAGCCTGAGCCTTATGAATGCGACGGTAAAGGTTTTTGTGAGAAGGTGATCGTGGTCATTGAGAGCGACCCTATCAAGGCGCTAATTGATATAATTTATCTTGAGGCTATTGTTGAGAGAGAAGATAAAGACTTGATGGCCAATTGTTATGATTCTTTGGTGCCACCGGTTGACAGGCGAATTGAAAATCTCATTTAAATGCTCCATTTGCGCAGGATTTAGGGCCTTGAAGTGGTGGTTCTGGTTGATTGGTTGATCCGCTGAATGATGGTGTTTTTAATTCGTCAGTGATCTTCACTAATTCGATTGATAGCCTCCAATTTACTTCTGTCAAGACGATTGGAACTTCCTTTTAGGACGCAGCAATTCGCGATGAAACGGACCTCTGCCTTGAAGTTGCTAAATCAATCAATTGTTTTGGAGATGGTGGGCTGGAACGGTGTCTTCCGATCAGTGTTTTTGTTCGTTGCTATGCCGACGGTCGCTGCCGCATAAGGCCTCTCTCTCTTAGGACCCAAAAAATATTGGCTGACCCAGCCTTGGGCATCCACTGCAAAGTGGCTGTTCCGCTCAGAATGGCATTTGCGTTTGGTGGGGCAGATGACATCGGTTGACCGGCTTGGCCATGTGGCCATCCGCGTTCAGAACGTCGTCCGTGCCGTGGCGTTCTACGAGGGCCTTGGCATGCGATTGGTCTGGAAGGCGGATGACTGGTGTTACTTGGAAGCCGGCCCCGGAAGGGATGGGCTTGCTTTACTCGGTCCGGGTTACAAGGCTGCCGGTCCCCATTTCGCCTTTCACTTTCGGGATCGTGCTGATGTGGATGTGGTGCATGACCGCCTCCAGCAGCAAGGCGTCTTTGTCGGGGCTGTGCATGACCATCGCGATGGCACCGCGTCCTTCTACATGAAAGATCCGGATGGCAACTGGCTGGAGATGTTGTATGAACCCCCCGGTGGCATTCCCTCCAACTGCGACTGACGTGTCCCTGCTTCCGGATCGCGCCTTTCAGGAAACCCTGGAGTTGTTGGAGTGGCCGTTGGTCTGTCAACACTTGGCCAGCTTTGCCTCCACGACGATGGGACGGATGGCGGCCAGATCACTCCCTTTACCGGCTGATATCCATCGCACTCGTACGAATTTGACCGAAACGGTTGAATTGATCAGCCTCGATGATCTGAGTGAGGGCGGTCTCAGTTTCCGAGGTGTGCACGATTTGACTCCGGTTGTGCTCCGCTGCAGTAAAGGAGGCACGGCTTCGGGAGAGGAGCTTCTTGCTGTGGCCTCAACCTTGGCCACAGCCCGTCGCTTGCGACGGCAGATCGATGAGCCTGAGTTGCGGCCAGCCTGTTCCGCTCTCCTTGAAACGATGGTGACGCTGCCGGAGCTTGAGCAGCGGTTGAAGTTTGCGCTTGAAGAAGGTGGTCGTGTCGCGGATCGCGCTAGTGCCTCACTGGCTGGCCTGCGCCAGCAATGGGATGGCTTGCGTCAGGAGCGTCGCGACAAACTTCAGGATTTGCTGCGCCGATTGGGAGCTGTCCTGCAAGACACCGTGATTGCTCAGCGCCATGGCCGTCCGGTTTTGGCGGTGAAAGCCGGGGCGGTTGGCCAAGTGCCAGGACAGGTGCACGACAGTTCCGCGTCAGGCAGCACCTTGTTTGTGGAACCTCGCTCAGTGCTCAGCATCGGCAACAAATTGGTCGACTTGGAGGGTCGCATTCGCGAGGAGGAGCAGCGGGTTTTGGCGGCGTTGAGTGTGGACGTGGCGGAGCAGCAGGATGCGCTTCATGCGCTGGCGGCGGTGCTGCTGCGATTGGATTTGGCCTTGTGCCGAGGTCGCTATGGCCGTTGGCTGGGGGGCGCGGTGCCGCAATTGGAGGAGCGGGTTGAGGCACCGTTTCGTTTGCAGAATCTGCGTCATCCTCTGCTGGTTTGGCAGGAGAAGCGCGCTGAAGGGCCAAAGGTGGTGCCGATTTCTGTAGACGTCTCCGCCCAGTTGCGCGTGGTGGCGATTACCGGGCCAAACACCGGCGGTAAAACGGTCACTTTGAAAAGTATTGGGCTGGCGGTCTTAATGGCACGGGCTGGCATGTTCCTGCCCTGTTCAGGCCAGCCGTCATTGCCTTGGTGTGCCCAGGTGTTAGCGGATATCGGTGACGAACAGTCCCTGCAGCAAAGCCTGTCGACGTTTAGCGGTCACGTCAAACGGATCGGTCGAATCCTCAACTCTTTGCAGCAAGGACCAGCACCGGCGCTGGTCTTACTGGATGAAGTGGGTGCTGGCACCGATCCCAGTGAAGGCACAGCTCTTGCAACAGCACTTCTAAAGGCTCTGGCAGATCGCGCTCGACTGACGATTGCTACGACTCATTTTGGTGAATTGAAGGCGCTCAAATACAGCGATGCGCGTTTTGAAAATGCCTCGGTGGCGTTCGATGCCGAGACACTCTCTCCGACGTACGAGTTGCTTTGGGGCATCCCCGGTCGGAGCAATGCGCTTTCCATCGCCAATCGCCTTGGTCTCGATGCAGCTGTGCTTGAGCAGGCGCGGGAGTTGCTGGCGCCGGTGGGCGATGGGGAGGTCAACAGTGTGATCCGAGGTTTGGAGGAACAGCGGCAGCGGCAACAATCAGCGGCCGAGGATGCCGCCGTGTTGCTTGCCAGGACGGAACTGTTGCATGAGGAGCTATTGCAACGTTGGCAAAAGCAGAAGCAACAGTCGGCGGATCGCCAGGAACAGGGTCGCCAGCGCCTGGAACATTCGATTCGGGAAGGGCAAAAGGAGGTGCGGACCTTGATTCGCCGCCTACGCGACAACCGGGCCGATGGTGAAACCGCCAGGCGCGCTGGGCAGCGATTGCGCAAGCTGAAGAGCCATCACCGGCCAGAGCCAGAACGGCGTCAACACGTGGGCTGGCGCCCACAGGTGGGCGATCGCATTCGCGTGTTGGCTCTGGGGAAGGCTGCCGATGTGCTTGAAATCTCCGAGGATGGCTTGCAGCTCACGGTGCGCTGTGGTGTTTTGCGCACCACGGTGGAGTTAACCGCCGTGGAAAGTCTCGATGGCCGCAAGCCTGAACCGCCGCCTGCACCCGTTGTGAAGGTCAAGGCCCGCAGCGGTCTTGGCGGTGGTTCCCAGGTGCGCACGTCCCGCAACACCGTGGATGTGCGCGGTCTACGAGTGCATGAAGCCGAGGCTGCCGTGGAGGACCATTTGCGCGGTGCCAATGGTCCGGTGTGGGTGATCCACGGCATCGGCACCGGCAAGCTGAAACGTGGTCTGCGGGCCTGGCTGGAGACGGTGCCTTACGTGGAGCGGGTCACCGATGCGGATCAGGGCGATGGCGGTCCGGGCTGCAGTGTGATTTGGATGCGTTGAATCAGCAGGGTGCCTTGCTTGATTGGCGGGGGTGCCATCAAAGACGGTGCCATCAACGACGGTGATGCTGTCGTGAAGTTGTCAGTCTGACGAGACGGAAAAGTTGGGATAGATGATGTGACGGACAACGGTGTTTTTTGAATTGCTTGGTGGTCTCTCAAGCGATGTGGTTGGGGCCGTTGTGTTGAATCTGCGGGCTGTTGTTTGCAGGATTGCACCTACATGGCTCAGCCAATGGCCGACTCGGTCGATGCCTCCAATCTGGGTGTGTCCTGCACTGTTCAGAGTTTTCTCAGCAGATTCCCCCTAAATGGGGGATGAAGACTGCATCAGTCTTGGTGAGACTGTGAAAGTTCGAGGAGAGGGCATCACGATCTACAGCCACGATTGATGTTTTGATGGATGGGTGCGGCCTTTTTTTAGTCCAACGCAAGCGAGGACTGATGCGGGAGTTTTTCACTGGACCATCTTGTCTTCAGCGGAGAACAAGCGAATCGACGTCGGGAAGCCTGATGCTCATGACTGGGGGAACACTTGGTCATGGGGGCTGAAAGCTATACAAAACCCCATAAGGGAAAGGCAGGGCGGTTTGATTGTGCCGATCGATCTCCCGACTTAGTTTTCACTGGTTCGTCAATCGGGGGATGCGTACATTTTTGCGATAGGTTTGTCGTCAGTAGGTTGGAGATCAACGAGTTTTGTTATGGGTGTAGGCAATTCTTGAAGAGTTGGATTGGATAATCAGGTGCTTTATGTTTGATTGAGGGGTCTTTTGCTGTAGGTGCTAGGACGGTGATGCTTGTAAGGTAAGTTTGCTCAAGTGATTCGCTCCGCTGTTGGCGTAGATGGTCACCCTCTGGCTGGCGTTTTGTTGCGTCTTGGGTATGTCATAAAGTTTTCGATTGGTTTGAGAGGAAAGACTCTCCTGTTTTGTCTCGTCCAGGGCAGGCCTAACTTTGTATTGACGTCTGTATTGATTTAAAATGTGGCTTGCCAAGTTTTCTCTTCTTATGCGGCTTGGTTTTGGCGGTTTGTGTGAGCCGTTGATTGAATCATGTTGCGCCTGATGCTCTTTTCTTCCTTGCAAGCTGGTTGCGCTTAAGTAGACGTGTTGTGGTGTCTATGTGAAACAAGTAAAAATATCTTGTTGGTTAAGCGGAAAGAGTTGTTGAAAGTGATTGCCTTGGGCCTATCGCTTATGTCTGAAGATGTTGATTTCCTATTTGAGTGTTGGCAGCTGCGGGCCGTGGTCATGATCAATTTCCATTGACTCTTGATCTGGAAGGGGAATCGCCTCGCCGTCTGAGTCGAACAGTCGCCAGCCGGTTGGATCCGGATCTAAGTGCAGGGTCTCCCCTGGCACGACCTGAAGGTCAGGCTTGCAGCGCACTTGAACGAGATGGCTGCCCTCAAGAAGACGGCAGCTGATCAGCTGTTCGTTCCCGAGCACTTCGCAATGGCTCACTTCTGCCGGTAGGTTCCGATTTGTGGCTGGAGCCACCCGCCAAGCTTCGGGTCTGAGGCCGGCTGTGAGCTTCTGCCCCTCAAGCGCTGGCAACGCGTTGACGACAGGTCCCTCCACAGATAAGCGTCGTTCTTGTTCAAGCAGCAGGCATGACCCCGCTCCAACCGTGACCGGAAGCAAGGTCATCGGTGGGCTTCCGATGAACTGGGCCACAAATAAATTTGAAGGCCAACGGTAGAGATCCATCGGCGTACCAAGTTGTTGCAGTCTTCCTTGGTTCAGGACGGCAATACGATGACCCATCGTCATCGCTTCGACCTGGTCGTGGGTGACGTAAACCGTGGTTGTGTCGAGCTCCCGCTGGAGATCGACAATGCGAGTTCTTGTGCTGTTGCGCAGCTTGGCATCGAGGTTGCTGAGCGGTTCATCCATGAGGAAGACCGATGGTTGTCGGGCCATGGCTCGGCCCAGTGCGACGCGTTGTTTTTGCCCTCCAGATAGTTCTTTGGGAAGACGGTTGAGCAATGTGTTGAGTTCCAGTGACTCAGCGACGCTTTGCACCCGTGCTTCGATTTGGCATTCCCTCGTTGAGGTCACCTGCAGCGCGTCAGGCAATCCCCTGCTGAGCCGATGCAATTGATCCTGCACCTGCTGTAAAGCGGTTCTGTGGCGACTTCTTCGCAAGCCGAAACTGAGATTGTCTCGGACGTTGAGGTGTGGATATAGGGCATAGCTCTGGAAGACCATGGCCACATTGCGCCGCGCTGGTCTGAGCTGACTGACCGGTCGCTCGTCAATCCAGATCTCGCCAGATGTTGGGGCATCTAATCCCGCTAGCAGCCTGAGCAGTGTGCTTTTGCCGCATCCGGAGGGGCCAACAAGCACCAAGAATTCACCGTCTTCGATTGTGAGATCCAGCTCACGGATGACCTCGACAGATGGCCCTCCTCGTCGACCTGGGTAGGTCTTGCTCAGAGCTTCGAAACGGACGCCGGCCAACCGAAGAACTGCAGCGGTTTGATCTTAGGGTTGAGAGTTGAAGCCACTAGGCGGCGCCGTGCAGTTCATCGATCAGGCGCGAATCACCGTGCGGGGTGGAAGTGGTGGTGATGGCATTGCTGCGTTTCGACGTGAAAAATACGTTCCAGCAGGGGGGCCTTCAGGGGGTGATGGGGGCCAAGGCGGCCATGTGGTGCTGGAGGCTGATGCGAATCTTCAGACCTTGCTCGACTTCAAGTACAAACGCTTGTTTGCGGCTGATCACGGTCGCCGCGGTGGGCCGAATAAGTGCACTGGAGCCTCAGGGCGTGATCTGGTTGTGAAAGTACCCTGCGGTACAGAAGCACGCCATCTCACCACTGGCATCCTTCTGGGTGATTTGATTGAGCCTGGCCAGCAACTGGTTGTGGCTTTCGGGGGGCGAGGTGGTCTTGGTAATGCCCACTACCTCAGCAACCGAAATCGAGCTCCGGAGAAATTCACAGAGGGGCGCGAGGGAGAGGAGTGGCCGCTTCAACTGGAACTAAAGCTGTTGGCGGAGGTGGGGATTATTGGTCTTCCGAATGCTGGAAAAAGCACTTTGATTGCCGTGTTGTCCGCAGCCCGTCCAAAAATTGCGGACTATCCCTTTACAACCCTGATTCCCAATCTTGGTGTCGTCCGACGACCGTCCGGTGACGGAACGGTGTTCGCCGATATTCCTGGTTTGATTGCTGGAGCCGCCCAAGGGGCAGGTCTCGGTCATGATTTTCTTCGTCATATCGAGCGAACACGTCTGCTGATTCATTTGGTTGATGCTGGTGCGGATGATCCTGTTGGAGATCTACGCGTTGTTGAGAGGGAATTGGCGGCCTATGGGCACGGCTTGGTCGAGCGCCCCAGACTCTTAGTCCTCAACAAGCAGGAACTGCTTTTAGAGGAAACGATTGTGAAGTTGAAAGAGGATCTGGCCTTGGCGAGTGGGCGTCAGCCCCTCAGTATTTCTGCAGTGATGGGGCAGGGGCTTGAAACGCTGCTGGATCAGGTTTGGCGGGCCCTGAAGATTTGATCGTCAGTATCAGCGCACAAATGCCTGCTTGTAAGTCTGCCGAGTCGCCGCCATAACTAAGAGACAGATCATCAGTCAATCTGAACCATGACCTTCTACACCTGTTTCGATACCGAGGGGAGCGTCATCGCTCGCTGTCAGACCGAAAAAGACATTCAAGTGCTGCGACGGATGGGACGCCCCATTGCAGCAGTCAAAGAGATGAAAAATGAAGAGGCTGTTGTTTGTAGCCTGACCGGTAGCCCTTCTGATTACAACGATGAGTATTGACTGATACCCGACCGAATCGCTTGATCCATTCTTTTTAAATGATGGGGTAAGAGAGAGTATTAATACTCCCTCTTACCCACTTTTTCGCGAACTAGATCAGTCGTCGTAAACCCTACATTCCTCAGCCTCAGGATTGGCATCGCAGTAAAGCTCGAGGGAGGTGGGATCGTGACTGTCTTCTGGGTGATGTTCCTTGTACTCCTCAAGGGAGTGCAGTTCATCGGTTAAATGGCGGACCTTGGCGTCATCTCCAGCAGCCTGGGCTGCTTTTATGTCTGTTTGGTCCTTCTTGATGTGCTCGTCGATGGATTTCATGCAGGCGTTCCGATGCCAAAGCCCACATTAAGGCTGACTGGCGTTGCCTGCAGCGGTGATAGGGATTGCGACAATTCCCTGACAACGAGCCTGTCAGGCTTCAGTCCTGCAGAAGAACATCTCTGAAGAGGTGCAAGGGCGGAACAGGATCGTTGGCGATTGGCGGGCACCATCAATCAAGTTGCTCGTTCAGAGAAGGCTGTGATCGAGCTGTTGTGATTCAACAATTTGATCCTTGTTTTGACCAGATGGGACAGCACAGGCGTTCCCATCTCTTGTTCTGATTCACTTGACGGCTGGCAAGAATCAGAGCCCCGAGGCTTTGGCCATGAGTACCTTTTTAATCTCAGACATTTGAGCTGCCTTTGATTCGACAAAATTCATTCATGACTGATCTGGGGATCAAGGTGCCAGCTCGCTGAGTTCGAGCCAGCGTTCTTCGGATTGGTCGATGGTCTTGATCAGTTCCGCCAGTTCCAGGCTCAGTCGCGCCATGTCAGCCCCCTCTTGTGCCAATGCATGTTCGAGTTGGCTGCGTTGGCTCTCCAGCTGCGGCAGCTGTTCATCAAGCTGTTTCAATTCCTTGGATTCTTTGAAGCTGCGGCGGCGCGGACCCTCTGTCTTGCTTGATTGCTGCGTGCGCAGTTGTTTTTTGGGACCGGATGAGCTGGCAGCAGCTTGATCTCGTTCCTGTCGTCGCTGTTGCTCGAGGAATGCGCTGTAGTTGCCCTCGAAACGTTGCAGACGACCACTCTCAAAACAGAACAATCTGTCGACTGTGCGGTCGAGGAAATATCGGTCATGGGATACGACGATGACGCAACCGCGGAAATCCTCGAGGAAATCTTCCAACACACTGAGAGTGTGTATGTCGAGATCGTTGGTTGGCTCATCAAGGAGCAGCACATTGGGTGCTTTGATCAGCATCCGGCACAGGGTGAGTCGCCGTCGCTCACCGCCAGAGAGTTTGGCCAGGGGGCTGTGTTGCTGCGCCGGTGGGAACAGAAAGCGTTCTAGGAGCTGCGAAGCGGTGATCTGTTCACCACCTAGGTCGATACGGCTTGCAGCTTCCTCGACGAATTCGATCACTTTGCGCTCCAGCCCTTTTCCCTGGTGAAACGTTTCGGTGTGCTGATCGAGATACCCGATGTGGATGGTTTCGCCCAGTTGCAGGGACCCTTCTGTGGCCTTACGCCGTCCCGCGATGAGATCCAACAACGTTGACTTCCCACTGCCATTGGGCCCGATGATCCCCACGCGATCCTCAGGGCTAAAGCTGTAACTGAAGTCATCTAGTAGTCGACGTCCGTCGCTGTCGCCATTGACGGTTACCCCCAGACCTTCTGCCTCAATCACCTGTTTGCCGATGCGCCTGCTGACACTGGCCATCTCGAGCTTCCCTTTGGCTTGATTGGGCTTTTCCTCCCGCATCGCTTGGATCCGCTGGATGCGGGCTTTCTGTTTGGTGCTTCGGGCTTTCGGTCCTTGTCGCAACCAAGCCAACTCGCGTCTGAGCACTCCTTTGAACTTGGCGGCTGATGCGGCTTCAGAGGCCTCTTCCTCAGCCTTGTGCTTGAGATAAGTGCTGTAATTGCCTTGGTAAGTGCGGGCTCGGCCTCGGTCGACCTCCACCATGCGGTGTGTCACCCGATCCAGCACATAACGATCATGGGTCACCAGCACGAGTGCACCGGGGTATCGGTCCAGCCAGCTCTGAAGCCACTCCACAGCGGCAGCATCCAGATGGTTGGTTGGTTCATCCAGAAGCAGCACATCGGGACAGGCCACCAGCGCTGACGCAAGACCAACGCGTTTTCGGTAACCACCCGAGAGATCCTCGACAGGTCGCTGCAATTCGCTGATGCCTAGTTTTTGCAACACCTCTCGGCATTGTTGCTCCAAGCTCCAAGCCCCCTCTTCATCCATGCGCTGGCTCAGGACTCCGAGCTCAGCCAGCAGTGCTTCATCGTTTGGGGATTCAGCGATTGCATGGCTCAGTGCGCTGAAGCGCAAGAGCAACTCTCGTTTGGCACCGCAACCATCTAAGACCTGTTCGAGCACGGTGCGCCCGGGAGTGATGCTGCTTTCTTGACCGACGAGTTCAACGCGAAGTCGCGCAGAGCAACGTCGTTCCCCTTGCCCCAGTGGTTCGCGGCCAGCCAAAACCTTCAGCAGGGTCGATTTCCCTGATCCGTTAGGTCCGATCAGTCCCAACCGTTCCCCGTCTCCGATGTGGAGATCCAGGTCCTTGAACAGGGTGCGGATACCGAAATCTTTCGCGGCACCCACCAGGCTGATCAAACTCACGATGTGCCCGCAGGCTGTTGGCCGTCCAGATAAGCAAACACACTTTTATCGCCGACATCTGCAGCGGCGGTGATGCCAAATTTGCGAATCGCCAACAGCGTTAGCAGCAGGCCTGCCGTCAAAAGAAGCGCAAGACAAAGGTCAGGATTGATCAGCCCGATCAGTTGACCAAGTAAAGCGACGGGCAGCAGCAGGGTGAGGCCGATTGCTTCTGGACGTTGAAAGCAAAAGAACTCTTTGAACCCGATCCCCGATAGAGCGGCAAACAAGGGCCCGATCGCCAAAATCCACAAGGGTTGTGTTTTGACTGTGGTGAGGGCTTGAGAAGGGCCAGCTGTGATCAGAAGAGCAACCCAGCCAAGACAGCCGATCAGCCAAAGCAATTGAAGAGTTCGATGCAGGGGGCGCAAATAGATATGAATCCATCGAAGGGCTAAGCCCAGGCCTGTGGCCATTGGGATGATCCAGATCCAGGCCCAGGATCCTCCCAATTGCCACCACTGCAGCAAGCCTGCCGTGAGTGCTAATCCACTCAAGAGAAGAGACAAGCGATAGCGCTGCACCTCTTGCTTGTCTTCTGGGGTGATGGTGTACGGACCGTAGACGCCCTCAAAATGGTCGTTGGCCGTGCTCATGGTCAGGGCTGTGGAGCGGGGGGGTGTTCACCAGTGTGGTCAAATCTGGTGCTTTAGGGATAATTCCACTTGGATTGAGTGGAAAAAGAGCTCCGAAATAATCACGCCGCCACGCTTCACCGTTACAACTCTGCTGAACTCCTGGGAGCGCGAAAAATTCTCTACGCCACTCCCAGAGATGTGGGAATTGCCAAAGCGGCTGACGGCTGCAGCCGAAGAGAGGGGAATAAACCATTTCCCATCGAATCAACGTTGGGAAAAGTCGCACGTCAGCCAAGCTGACTTGGTCGCCGCAAAGCCAGGGCCCATTTTCGCTCAAACTGTGATCCACGATTTTGAGGGCGTCGAAAAGAGCAGCTTCAGCCCTGTCGTATGCAGCCTGATTGCGGGCAAACCCGCAGCGGTAGACCCCATCATTTACAGCAGGCTGCAGAAGTCGATGCCATCGATCGATGGCATCGAAGTGTTGCTTTGGTGCTAAGTCCGGGGCATGTTCAGTTGCTGGCCAGCGATTCAGCAGCTCCACGAGTTGCGCGCTTTCATTGCCGAGGATGCATGGGTCGTTCCCCAGGCCTGGATCGACCAAAACCGGGACTGTGGCTCGGTGTGAGGGTGGTGCTTGGCAGCGTCGATAAAGGTCTAACAAGCTGGTGCAGCCCAGCCAGCCTGGATCGAGAATCCAACGACCTGCTCTGTGATCTGCTTGCGCAATCACGAGGTTCAGGCTGTTACTGAGACCCCTCAGCTGGTGGACCAGCCAGGTGCGGTGAGCCCAGGGGCAGCTTCGTCCGATGATCAGGCCGGGACGCTGATCTGGGAGACGTTTGCTCAGCTCAGTCACCTCTGGCAATTGCGCCTCAAGGTGATCGCTCCTGGGTCGTTGATAGTTCCCTGAGCGATCGGCAGGCCCTAAGCCACCCATCAATTGCTGCCACTGCCAGCGCCATCCCTCGCGTGCAGCCATTACAACGATCGGTGGGATCGACATCAGAGCAGGGTGATTGACGTCATCCTCCCTTGACCCATGCTTCAGTCAGGCAGCTGCACGTCTGCGTTGATGCGGGAGTGTGAGGTTCTTTTGGTGGCAGGCACTCATGGCAATGAGGTGAATGCACCTTGGTTGTTTGATCAATGGCAGAAAGATCCGGGATTAATTAACTGTCATGGCTTGAAATTGCATTCCGTGATTGGTAATCCTGTTGCAAGAGAAGCGAATCGCCGTTACATCGATCGTGACCTCAATCGTAGTTTTCAGCCGGAATTGCTGGTTGATCAGTCTCTTGCTGATCTCGAGCTGAATCGAGCAAAGGAACTTTTGGACTTGCATGGACCTGAAGGCCTCCGTCCATGTCATGTGGCGATCGATTTGCACAGCACAACTTCAGCGATGGGGAATTGCCTCGTGCTTTATGGCCGAAGGCCGGCGGATTTGGCTTTGGCAGCTCTTGTGCAGGGGGCACTTGGGCTGCCAATTTATTTGCATGAAGCAGATTCAGCCCAAACTGGCTTTTTGGTGGAGCAATGGCCTTGCGGCTTGGTGATTGAGGTTGGACCAGTTCCCCAATCAGTGCTGCAAGGCCGAATCGTGCGGCAAACCAGGTTGGCTTTGGAGGCATGCCTCGTTGCCCTGGCCAACGTACGACGACGTCAAGGGCGATATCCGCGGCAATTGGTTGTTCATCGTCACCTTGGCAGTCGAGATGTGCCGCGTGATGACTCGGCTCAACCACAGGCTTTCATTCATTCCTGCCTGCAGCAGCAGGATTGGAACATTCTGTCCATTGAGGATCCCTTATTCGAGACCGTATCGGGAGCAGCGCACCCAGAGAGGTTGGACGAAGGGGCGGCGGTGGTTTTTGTAAATGAGGCTGCCTATGCGGAGAAAGGCATTGCGTTCAGCTTGTGCTGTCGTGAAGTGTGGCCGATGCAGGGCACATGGATCAGGGCTCTGGAAACCTTGATGGTTGAGGACGTTCAGCGCGGCGGACCGTTGTAGATCTCAGTGAGCACATGACGACCGTCTGGTGAAATCTGCAGTTCGGTTTCCACTGTGGGTGCTTGACCCTGTTGCTGCCAGCCAGGGGGGCCCCCATAAAAGCTGACGATGAATCCGCTGCTGCTGCTGCCGATCCTGCAAGTGCCGCCAGCCTCTCCCTCGCTGTACATGCATTGATCAGCTCGATAGCGTCCAAGGCCTCCATTCATCACTTCGGCTCTCATTCGAGCCACATTGACGGCTCTTTGCCGTGCCCCTGGCTCTTGGGCGATCACTGGATTTATTGCGCTCAGTGCGTTTGAGACAGGTGCGCTTAAGGCAAAAAGCAAGAGCAAGCTGCTGAACGGCATAGAAGGCTGGCTTAAGAACAAGCTCGTGCTTACTTTTTGCTAGCAGCGTTTCGTCAATGAAGAGGGTTGCACAGGTCAGAGATTCATCGGCTTTTAGCCACAGGCCCAGCTGCCCTTGCCTTCTTGGCTGCACAGAAGATCACTGCGTTGTCCATCAGCCCAATACAGCCTTAAACGGTCATCATCAGTTCCAAGTCGCAGCGTTAGTGAGCGGATAGGTCCGGCTGGTGCTTTGGGGTCAATTTCTTGAGAAGGGGGTGCTTGATCTTTCAGTTGTCGCTCCAGTTGATCAATCCTTAATTCCAAACGCTCGATGGCTGCATGGTTCAAGGATTGATCTCCAGAATTTTTTGGAGGTTTGGCTCCGCCGCACCCTGTGAGCAGAACGGTTGCCAAACTGATGCCAGGCAGACACCAGCTCACGACGCGAGATGGTGTGGAGGCGCTGGGGACCATCGCTCAGTTGCGGTGTTCTTCCAGCGTCTCAGCTTCAGGCTGCTGGAACCAGCCTTTCGCTCCAATACACAACAGCACCCTGTGCTTCAAGCTCGTTACGACGGTGTCGTGCCCGAGACAGAGGGACGGTCTCCTCGAGTCTGCGGCCAGCGTGCAGCCAGCGGATAAGAACCACGATTCATCCCAGAGGAGTCAGCAAACCTTAAGACTTTGTGTGGCAGGGCATCGAAGCTCTGACTTAGTAGGTCAACGCCCTTTTCATATTGGATGACATAAATTCAAAGTTCTTCATCAACTAGGGTCTAGGACTTGTTATTTGAGCCTGGCTGTGTTGCTGGCCAGTTCCAAGAATGCTGATTTGTTTTTTTAGCCAGGAATAATTTCGTAAATCGTTTTCTTAACGATTAGTTCGAAATGTGTGTTGAGCTTCTTGCCGACTTGTTCATTGATTTGGTCTTCAGTTTGTTGGACGACCCCGCTGCTGACAAATTTGGGATCACTGGCAGAGATGTAGGCGCGAATCGTTGGTTTTGCTTCGGTCCAGTTAATGGATAGTTTTTGCAACGTCGCTCCGCCAGCTTCGCTCTCGGCTTCTATCTCTGGTTTTGATTGAAATGATACGGCTGTGATTTTTTCGATTTGTTCGGAAGTAATGTTTCTTTTGCGATTTGTGCTGATCTCGATGAACTCGTTTGTTAGTGGGAATAATATTAATACAGTCAGCACGATAGAAAGAGCGGTAGTGCTGCTTATCCTTAGTTTTTGGGTGGATTCTTTCCCTGTGAATATCTTCAGGGAGATCAGTCCGCCAATCAAAATCCCGAGAAGATTGGTGAGATATAAAATTGCTGCATTCTGAGAAAGGGCCCATTCATGGGCCGATAATGTAATGCCAACGACGCAAACTGGAGGAACAAGAGCAACTGCAATCGCTGTTCCTGCAAGAGAACTGACGGCTTCGCTCCTTAGCTTTGCGAAAATTGCAATAAATCCAGCGATGATTGCGATCCCTAAATCCAAGAGATTTGGAGATGTTCGATTGAGGACTTCTTGGCTCAGCTGTTTGAGGCTAATGGACTCTGCTGCGAATCCAAATGCATAGGATATTGCAATTGTTAGAAGAGCGCCAATGAATAGTGATCTCAATGCTCTTGTAAACAATGAATAGTCTGATAAGAGTGAAGCAATGATCGCTGCTCTCAAAGGGGTAATCCAAGGAGCAACGAGCATTGCACCAATTACGACGGCAGGGCTATTGGCTAATAAGCCAAATGTCGCAATTAAGCTTGCACCGATCGTAAGAACGAGAAAGACTTGATCACATTCTGCATCTGGTCTTAAGTCATTTCTCAAATTGCTAAGAATTCCAGATTCAGTCTTGACCATTACCAGTCAAATTATCTCTAAGCTTAGAAACATCAATGTCGATGTCTAGGAATTTTTTCTTCTGAACACATTGTCAAGCTGCTGGCCAGCTTCGTCGCCATTGCTTAGTCGACGGCTTGTTGATTGAGCAGATGCCAGGCGCCCCCAAGCGACGTAAAGACAGCTACACATTCCGCAAAGTCCCGTTACAATTCGAATCAAGCAGGGCGCGTTTGCCTCTGCTCCTTCGTCCCGATTGGG
>MDSW01056496.1_pt1 | contig 33586 bp, 15 predicted proteins | sample 811171 | NCBI WGS metagenome assembly MDSW01 (sample SAMN05326641, study PRJNA326480) | marine metagenome | isolation source: seawater | place: Atlantic Ocean: North West | collected 2012 | reverse complement strand
GTTTCGGCTGGTGAGGGAGGGGGAGGGAGAGGGGGAGGGGGAGGGGGAGGAGAAGGCGGCGGGGGCGGCGACGCTCCCGTGGTCGCCGCCCAGGGGGACGCACGTCGCGCTCGGGCCGGACGCGGCGAGGATGCCGTACGTGCTCATGGCGCCGCTCGCGGCGCTCGTGGATGAGGTGTACACGGTGTACGTGCGGTTGTTGGGGTGACGAGGGGGGTGCGGGGGCGTGAGGGAAAGGGGGAAACGGGGGGGGAGGCGCGCGAAAAACGACGCGCGACGCGAGAAACGACTCGCGGCGATCATCAATAATGTCTCGCACTGCAATCTCGGCGGATTTGCTGACTCGGACTGTCGCAGGGCAAATTAAACCCTCGCGCTCGAGTCGGTCGCTCGGTGTCGTTCGCGCCTGTCGCGTTCATCGTCATCTTCCTGCACCGCACTCGCGCGCGCACACCGCACTCGCGCGCGTCGGTCGTCCTCTCGTCCCGGGATGACGCGCGCGCTCGATTCCTCGGTCGAGGGCCTCGTTTCGGACCTCGGGTACCCCTGGTACCGCGCGATGCTGGCGGAGGAGGGCATGCGCACGGTCGAGGACGTGCTCGTGAAGGTTGGCCTGCGCCGGCGCGCCGCGTCGGCGGCGGAGGACAGCGGGAGCTCGCTCTCGGAGCTCGACGAGCCCGTCTCGGACGCGGACAAGGGAATGTTCGTGGAGGCGTACCTCGTCGCGCTCGGGTTCTCGGAGACGCACGCGTCGGAGATCGCGGAGGAGATCGTGGCGGTGCACGACGCCCACGGGAGCGCGACGAGGCTGCGCCGCGGGCACAGCAGCGCCGATCGCATGTTCGCCTTCGACACCCTCGACGACGCGGGCGAGGACGCCGTCGCGGAAGACGCCCTGGACGAGATGAAGGCGTTCGCGGAGGCGTTCGCGGCGAGCGCCTCGCCGGACAACAACGCCCTCCCCGCCATCCTCCAGAGCCCCGCCCCGAGCGACGGCCCGACCTCGGCGGAGAAGCGCGCCGTGCGCGCCGCCGCGGCCATGTCCAAGGCCAAGGCGGCGGAGCGCGGGGTGACGCGAACGGAGCCGCCGCTGCATCGCCAACCGTCGGACGAGGCGCCCCTCCCCCCCTCCCCCGCCTCCACCTCGTACGCCCAGACCCAGGAGACCGTGCGCGCTCGAAGCGGCGGCGGGTTCTACGACCCCGCGTTCCTCCGCGCGGTCGCGCCGCTGTACGACCTGCACATGGGCGCGGAGAACCTCGGCCCACTGCTGTACTCGCTGGTGCGATTTTTGAAACCCGCGAGGGTCCTGGAAGTCGGCGCGGGCTACACCTCCGTGTTCATCCTCCAGGCTCTTCGCGACAACGCCGCGGAGCTCGAGGCGTACCGCGAGCTCAGGGCCGCCGGCATGTGCCGCTGCGGTCCCGCGCCGTGGAGCGTCGACGCCTTCTTCGACCGATCCGCGGGGGACGGCGGGGGGAGGTACCGCGGCGAGGACGTCGTCCGCCACGGCAGCGCGAGGGACGGCTTGCGACTCGGCGTGGACGACGCGGCGTCGTTCGGGGACGGCGGAGACGTCGACGGAACGACGGGACACTTCGAACGGCGTTCGAACGGAAACGAAACCACCTACGGGTCGCTCGCCTCCTCCCTCGGCGGCGTCTCCGGTTCGTCGCGGCGCGTCTCCGCGGACGCCGACGGTCCCACGTCGTCGCTGGCGTCGCCGCCGCCGCTCCTGGCGCGCTTCTCCGAGCACGTCCCCCGGCCCGGCTCCGAGGACGCGCGCGTCGCCGGCGGGACGTTACACTGCGTGGATAACATGGCGCACGAGGCGACGACCGCGGATAAGGTCCAGGAGGTGGCGGACCGCCTGGGGATGAGCGACCGGTTGCGGCTGCACGTCGCCGACGCGTACGACGAGGACCTGCCCGCGACGCTCGCGCCGGGGGTGGAGTTCGACATGCTCTGGATCGACCTCGGCGCGGCGAACCGGATCGAGCGGTTCCTGGAGAACTGGTGGCCGAGGATCCGGTGCGAGGGCGGGTTCGCGCTCGTGCACTCGACGCTGACCAACGCGCTGAGCCGAGGGTGGCTGGAGCGGATGAGGGAGGCGAGCAGGAGGGAACCGACGCCGCCGTACGGCGCGTTCGACACCATGAGTCTGTTGGAGCCGCACAAGATGTTCCAAAACGCAGTCACCATGTTCCAAAAGAGGGGGGGGGTGAGCGGGAGGTACGACGAACCCGTGCACACCAAGTATCCCTAGCGAGAGGCACAAGCCGGCGCGCGAGTGACGCGGAGTGTCGAATAGGGTATCATCCTTTCATATCCGTGAACGTATAAAATAGTCTAGTTTCCTCCCGGTGGACCCGCTCACCTCCACTTGGCGCCTTCCTCGCTCCACATGCCGTTTCCGAGCCCGGCGAGCCCCTGGATCGCGTCGAACCGCCTCCTCTCCGGCCGGTTTCTCTCCGCCGCGCCCCGGGCGTACGGGTTGGGCGCCACCCCGCCGACGAGCGCCCCCTCGGCGCCGGACGCCCCCGGGGCGGAACGCGCGAAGAACCCCGGCGGAATCCCGGGCGGCGGCGGCGGCGGCGCGACGGAGGCGTCGGACACCAAACCGTCGGACACCAAACCGTCGGACACCAAACCGTCGGACACCAAAGCCTCGGCCGCGCCGCGCGAGCGCACGTCGCCGCCCGGCGGGCCGATGGGCCCCCGCCCGATGGGGCCCAGTCCGAGCCCGCCGCCGTCTCCTCGCGCGAGCCCGCCGCCGTCTCCTCGCGCGAGCCCGCCGCCGATGGGGCCGACGTCGGCGACGCCGGAAAACAACCCGCGCTCGAAGTCCCCCGCGGAGCCGACGCGGTGGAACCGCCCGAGGGAGGCCGCGGAGGCGTTCGAGACGTCGCCGCGATGGCGCGCCGCCCTCTCCGAGGCCCTGTCCGCCTTCTCCGCCTTCTCGCGCCTGAGCTCGTCCCTCGCCTTCTCGAGCTCCGCGGCGGCCTTCTCGAGGCGGTCGCGCGTCGCGCGGAGCTCCACCCTCGCCGCGTCGCCCTCCGCCTTGGCCTCCTTCGCCTTCGCCTCCCGCTTCTCCATCTCCTTCTGGAACTCGCGGGTGAGCCTCTGCTCCGCCTCGCGCGCCTTCGCGACGAGCGCGTCCTTCTCCTTGGCGACGCGCTTGGCGTCCTCGCGGCGTTGGTCCCGGAGTTTCTTCGCGTCCGCCTCGAGGTCGGCGGCGCGCCGCTCCAGCGCGGCGCGCTCGGCTTCGGCGCGAGCCATCGCGCGCTCGCGTTCGCTCGCCTCGCCGTCCGCCCACTCCAGCCGACGCTCCAAGTCTCGGATCTTCTCCGTCCACCGCGAGTCCTTCTCCAGGCGACGCCGCGCGTCCGCCTCGCTCGCCTCGAGGCGCGACAGGGTCTCCGCGGCCTCCGCCGACGCCTTCGCGCGCGCCGCGCGCTCGAGCTCGAGCGCCTCCTTCGCCGCCTTCGCCGCCGCCTCCGCGGGAAGCAACTTGAACTCGCGGAGGACTCGAACCGTGCGTTGGGCGTCGTCGAGCGATTTTTTGCGCGCAGACAAAAGGCGAAAAGCCGCGCGAAACGCCCCCCGCGTCGCCGCGCGCGCGACGAGTCGCGCGACGCGGCGCGACGCGCCGAGACCGGCGGTCGACGGAACGCCCTCTTCCGCCTCGGGGGCGCCGCCGCCCTCGGGGTCGGGTGGGGCGTCGAGACGATAGAGGAAGTACATCATCGTCGTGTCCGGCCAGAGCTCCTCCCATGCGTACTCGTCCGTCCCAACCTCCACGAGCGGGCCGCGAAACAGCGCCGTCGCGAACGCGTCGCCGACCGCCATCGCGCGGTCCGAGACGATGACGTCGATCTCGCTCTCGTCGAGAGCGTCGCGCCCGGGGTCGTCCGAGGGGGAACCGGAAATCGGTCCGAGAGAGAGAGACGTCGCGCCTCGGACAAAGAGCGTCTTCCCGGTCGGCATCGTCGCGGCGTCATCCCCCATCACGCCAATCAAGCGCGCCAACACGCCCGCGACGCTCCCCGCCACCTTCGCCCACGAGTCGGACGTCTCCCGGCCCTCGTCCGCGTCGTCCCGGTCCCACCGCGACGCACACAGGCGCCGGAGCGGGCACGCGCCGTTTTTGTCGGCGAACGCCCCGAGGGGGGTGAGGTTCTCGACGCGAAGCGACGCCGCGAGCTCGACGTGGTCCGCCCGGAACGCGCCGAGACGAAGCCCCGCCTCGAGCACCGCCGCCGCCCGCTCCGCGACGCGGTCGTCGCGGAGCGCCGCGAGGAGGATGCAGACGTCGACGGACGCCTCGCAGCTGCGGTACCGCTCGGTCGGAATATCCCACTGCGACGGAGGCGGCGTCGTCTTCGCGCCGCCGCCGCCGCCCATGATGGCGGTCACCGCGGCGGCCTCGCGCGCGTCCGCCTCGCGCTCCGCCGCTTCGCGCTTCTCCTGGCGCTTCTCCTGGCGCTTCTCCGCCTTGGTTTTCGGCGGCGAAGGTTTCTTCGCGCTCGACGTCGCGTCCGCGGGAGGCGTATCATCCTTGGGCGACGGCGCGTCACCTCCTTCTCCTCCGGCGCCGCCGTTCTCGCCGCGGACGAGGTACGTTCCCTTCGGATCAACCGCCGCGCCGATCGCGTCGACGAGCGCGCGCACGAACGTCTCGCGCTCGCGCGCGCGCAACGCCCATTCCGACTGCCCGCTGCCCTCCCAGTTGTCGCGCATATCGCACGCGTGCTCCAGGCGAGGGTACGCCGGGCGCGAGGGCGTCGAGGCGGGCCCCGGGGACCACGGCGCCCACGCCGCCCGTTCCAGGGTCCCGGACGGCGCCCCCGGGGCGACGAACTCCCACGTCTTGAGCGCCTCGAGCGCCACCGCCTCCGCGGCGCGACACATATCCCGGGTGGCGACGTCCAAGTCGCCGCGCCCGACGAACGTCCACTCGACGACTTCGGCGAGCCCCGCGCGAACCGCGCGCGCGCTCGCGTCGATGTCGGCCTGTTTGTCGACGAAATTCGTGCCGACGACGAGCGCGCGCGCGGCGGCGGCGGCGACGGGCGCGGCGCTTTTCGCGAAGCGGGTCCTCCCCAACCCCAGCTTGAGGACCGCGATCGCCCAGACGCACGTCGGGTGCGTCGGCGGCGTCTCGAGGTACCGATGACGACCGTCGATGACCTTCGGGTTGATCGGTTCCTCCGACGTTCCCGAGTTCCTCCGGCAGAGCGCGCTGAGCGCGTCGAAAAACGTCGGCGCGAACGCGGGCGCCCTGTGGGGATGCGCGTCTTCTCGTATGAGCCGGAGCGACCACTCGGTCCGACGGAAGAGAGCGGACGCGGAGCGTACGACCTCGACCGATCCCGCGAATCCCGGGGGAGGGTCGCACGCCTCGTCGTCCAGCGCGAAGCCGCGCGTCGGGTCGAGGGCGTACGCGAGAGTGGGCATGACGAGAAGGTGTCGGTGCTCCGGGCGCGTCAGCGCGGGGGCGAGCGACGCGACGCGCGCGCGCCAACGCGCGAACCCGCCGTCCTCGTCGTCCGCCGATAAGACGGCGACGAGCGCGTTCGCTACGGCGAGCTCGCGCGCCTCCCCCGCGCCCTCGGGGTCCGGCGCGACGCGCGAGACCGCCGCGAGGTACCGCGTCGCGAACTCGAGGGACCGCTCGATCACCGCGAGTTCCGAATCGGAATCGTTTTCGTCCGTCGGGCCCTGGTTCTGGTTCGAGTCCGAGGAATCCGACGAGTGCGACGCTTTCAGGCGCTCGAGGCACTCGGCGACGGTCCCGAGGACGCACCCGACGAGCGTCGCGCGGAGCGCGCCGACGCCCGCGAGGATCTCCACGCTCGGGACGAGGCGAAGCGCCCTCCCGGGCGAAATCCGAGGGCCATCGATCGGGGCGTCCCTCGCCGGCGCCGGCGGGTCGAGCGGCGCGTAGGTTTGGCGGGGGAAATCGTCGGAGAGCGCGACGCGCGTCTCGTACGCGAACGTCGGCTCCGGGAGCTCCCGAAACGACTCACTCGTCGCCGCATCTCTCGCCCCGTCCTCGACCCCCGCGTCCGGATCCTCCGCGTCGTCCTCGCTCGTGTAGTCGCTCTCCGTGTACGAGGGACTCGGAGGGGGGCGATCCGCGTCCGCGTCCGCGGGTGGTGGTTTTTTCCCGCCGCCGTGTTCATCGCCGGTTGTTCCCTCCGCCGCGTTTTTGTTTTTCCCCGCCCGCCACTTCTCCCGCGCCGCCTCCCGCGCCGCCGCCCTCGCGAGCGTCTCGCGCCGCCGGTCGGCGCGCGTCCGCCGCGCGAGCGCGTCGATCGGGTGCTCGGCGCGGCACGTCTCGAACATGAACCCGATCGCCCGCTCGCGCCCGCGCGTGAACGCGCGAATCGTCGACCCGAGCGTCGCGATCGACTCGGCGGAGAGCCCCGAGCGGAGCGCCTCCGTCTCGCGCGCGAACGCGTCGTCCGCGGCGTCCTCGTCGACGCGAGGCTCGACGCCGACGCGCGACGCGATCTGCGCTCGCAAGACGCGCTCAACCTCGTTAGTAGGGTCGTGGCGCGGGTCTTCCGCGGGCCAGCCGAGCGCCGCGCGTTTCGCGCACGCGTCCGCACTACTATGGTCGGATTCGGATTGGCTCGCCTCCTCCCCCTCCGGCGCGAGCCGCGCCAACTCCGCCAGCGCGTCTTTTACGCGCGGTCTTTTACGTTCCTTCACCGTTCCTTCACCGTCGGCCCGCTTCGAGCCGGTTATTCCGTCGAGCGAGAGGGTCTTGTTCCCGCCGGCCTCCTTCTTTTCCCCCGCGGTTTTGTCGCTTTTGTCGAACCCTTTGTCGAACCCTTTGTCGAACCCTTTATCGCCGCCTACGGGGCTCCTCCCCGCCGCGAGCATCTCCGCCCCGAGCCCCGCGAGCGCGTCGCCGACGTCGCGTCGGTACGCCGAGAGCGTCGAGGCGACGGTCTCCGCGTCCACGCCGAGGTCGCCCGCGCCGTTCGGGAGGAGCGAGTCGATCGACTCGACGCCCGGCGCGAGGCCCGCCGCCGCCGCGACGACCGCGGCGGCGTCGCCCGGCCGCGCGGGCGTCTGCTTCGCGCCGTCGCCGTCCGCCTCTTCGCCCGACGCCGTCGCCCGCTTCACCGCGCCGTCGACGACGGCGCCGAGGGCGCCGTCGAACGCGTCCGCGAGCGCGCCGGACGCGCGCAGGGCCTCGTTCCGCGCGAGCGCCTCCTCCTCGCTCGGGACGTCGAACCACGGGCACACGTCGAGGATCTCGCACGCGAACGCCACCGCGTCCTTCTGCGCGAACCCGTTCTCGGGGTCAAGCACGTCGTCCACGCTCTTGAACTGCAACACCTGCGTGTTCCACGTCTTCGTGCACACCGCGCCCTCCTTCCACTGCGTCCGTTCCGGGTGCTTCTGGTTCAACACCGCGACGCGGTACCGCACCCAGTAGTTCCGGTCCGGGTCCGAGCCTAGGGTTTCCTCCGGGTCCGACGAGCCCTTCTCGTCGCCCTTCTTCTTCTTCTTCGCGTCGGGCTCGTCCGTCTCGAAGCCGGGTGGTTTTTCTTTTCCCTTTTCCGGCGGCGGAACCGGCGCGTCTTTCTTCTTCCCGGATTTCGCCGCCGTCGCCGGCGCCTTTTCGCTCTCGAGGTACACGCACAGCGTGTCGTACGACTCGTACGCGCCGATCCTGAGCCGCTTCGCGCCCGCGGTGAAGTATTCGGAGAAGATTTTCCGCGTCTCGAGGACGTCGCGGAACGCGGCGAAGTTCTCCACGCGCCAGGTGAAGGCGACGTCGACGCCCTCGCCGGGGAGGCGCGCGGGGTCGCCCGCCTCGTCCGTCGCCTCCGCGTCGGCGAGAAGTTTCGCCAGGTGGGGGTTGTTTTTTGTTTCCGACGACGTCCGCGCCTCGTCCTCGTTCCCGTCGGGAGCCCACGCGGACGCCGCCTTGCAGTACGCCATCCGCGCGGGCGAAGGCGCCGCGAGCGTGGGGACGTCTCCGGAGGAACGTTTTTCGGCGGAGCTGGAGCTTTCGCCTCCGTCCGCGTCGCCTCCGTCGCCTCCGCGCGTCTTCTCCCCTCGCTCCTTCCTCTCGAGCGCCCTCCTCAACACCTCGAGGAACTTCGGCCCGAAGAGCCTCAGCGCCGCTTTCTTCTCGCTCTCGTCCAGGCCGTGTTCGGCGATGAACGCCTCGAGGCGCGCGGGGTCGAACCGCGCCGCGCGCTCGGATCCGGATCCCTCCTCCGCGTCTGTATTCGAACGCGCGAGCCCCAGCCTCCGGAAGTCCGCGAGGGGCGCCGTCCGCGTCGTCTCCTTCAGCACGAGCACCTCCGCGGTGAACACGACGACGTCGTCGACGACGAACCCGCCGTCCGCGTCGAAGAGCGTGGTCAGGGTGACGAACTCGCGCCACCCCCAGTCCTTCGCCGCGCGGCCGTACCGGTTCTGAGACTCCTTCGCCGCGCTGCGCTCCGGGTTCGCCTGGTTATACACCGCCAGCCTGTGCGAGACGAAACACGACCAGTCCGGGGGGTGATTCGGGTGGCCCTCATACCCAAAGCCCTTACCCTCGAACGCGGCGTTCGCGGCGGCGTGTGCGGCGGCGCGCGGGTCCGTCACCTCGAGGAACATCGACAGGTGGTTCGGGGGCTGGGACTGCCCGCGGGGGTACACGATGAGACGACAGTCCCTCCCGCCCGCGCGAAACCGCCGCGACTTCACGCACAGACCCGTCATCTTACGCTTCTTCAGAAGATCCTTCAGCTTGCCGAACCCGTCGATGCGCCAGGTGAACCGCGCGACGATCTGGTCCTCGGCCCACTCGTTCGAGCCCGTCCCCGATCCCCCGACGCCCGATCGGTCGCCGCTCACGCCGCCCCTGTTGGCGCGGCCGCCTTTACGCAGAGCGCTGAGCCTCGCGCGGTTCGCGAGCGACGGCGCGGGGACGCCGCCGCCGAGGCCGGACACGCCGCCGTCCTCCGAGAGCCGAGCGGTCGCGCGCCCCGTGCCCGCGACGCGCTGGTGGTGCGCCTTCGCCTCGCACGCCTCGCGGACGACGTGGAACGCCACGCTGAACGTCGCGCGGCCGTCGGCGCCCAACAAGAAACCGCCCCGAGCAGAAGGCGAAGGCGAAGGCGAAGGCGAGGCGGAAGCCCCGGAAGCGGCGGGGGACGAACGCGCGCCGTCCGCCGCCTCGCCTTCGTCCTCCTCACGATGCGCGTTCGCGCCTAAAACATTCTCCTCGGCGGTTTCCGCGAAGACGTCCATGGGCATGAAATCGTTCCATCCCAGGCTGGTGTGGTTCCCGCCTCTCGCGTCGGACGCGAACCGCCCGTGCGAGTCTCTGTGCGTCGATCGCTTCGCGTCGAGCTCGTTCACCGCGCTCACCCTGAAGAGCATCCACGCGTTCCGCTCGTGCGTCATCACGCCCGGGTCCGCGTCCCCCGCGGTCTTGCTCGCGGCGTTCGGCGAGGCGCTGGAGGCGACCGCGCCGGGTACGCCCGTGCCGCCGCCGCGCGCGCCGTCGCGGCCCGCGTCGGGCTCCTTGCTCTCCACGCACACGCTCAGGCGATCGGAATCGCGAACCCGGCTCTGGTACACGCTCAGGCGGAAGTTACAGTCGCCCGCGGGGAAACTCGGGGACATGATCTTCTGCGTCTTGATCATCTCCCTGAACGCGTTGAAGTTATCGACGGTCCACGTGAACACGCCGCTCATCGGCGGCGACGCCGACGCCGACCGCGCGTCGTCCACGGACGCATCCGCCTTGTGCAGGCGATGGTCGCTCGGGAGATCGTCGCGACGCAACGCGCACGACTCGCTCAGCACCGCGACGTCCGCGCGGATCGTCAAAGCGCCGTCGTCGCCATTAGTGCACGCGAGAAGCGCGGCGCGCTCGGCGAAGTCGCACCAGCCGTGGGACTTGCGCCGGGAGGAGAAACGATGCCAGCTGTCGCGCGCGACGCGATTACGCGATGGTTGCGTGGGAGGAGCGCCGTCGACGCGCGACGTCTCGGGCCTCGGGCGCGCGCTGAGCTCGTACGCGACGAAACACTCCCAGTTTCCCTTGCGCGGCTTCGCGTCGGCGGGGGCGGTGACCTCCAGGTACGCGGAGACGTACCCCGGGAGGGCCTGGGAGTCCCCGCGCGGGTACAGCAGGAGCCTGACGTCGTACCCGCCGACGCGGTGGGACTCCGTCCACACCTGGCGCCGCTTCGCCGAGGCGGCGTCGGCGCCCGCGCTCGCGGAGGCGAAGTCCGCGATCGTCCACACGCACGTCGCCGCGTGCGCGGAGCGCGGGTGCGCGCCGTCCGCCTCAGGCGGGGGGCTCGCCGTCGCCTCGCGCGCCGTCGCCGCGTCCGAGGACGGCGCGCGGGAGGGCTCGGCGGGGCGATCGGGCGCCGAGACCGAGACGCCGCCGGGGGTGGACATGGCGTCCGCGGCGCGCGAGCCGGGCGAGACGCGCGAGCCAGCCACCGCCCGCGGGCGAGATGTCGCGCGCGAGGCCGAGCGCGGTCGCGCGGAGCGATCGAGGCCGGCGCGCGAGCGCCAGTGCGCCGCGGGGGCCGGCGCGCGCGCGCCGCGAGCGCGAGGCGGCGGGATAGTGCGGAGCCCGCTTTTCACACGCGGGTGGTTCGTTCGAGCCGGAGCGCCTCGCCGGGTTCTCCGCCGGACGTCGTCGCGCCAGATTCTTTTCCGAGTCGTCTTCCCGCCCTTCCGCCCGGGCTCCCCCGCCACTCGCCGCCGCGTCCGGCCACGCGCCGCTCGCGCTCCGCGCGCGCACCGCGATGGGCGGGGGCCGGATCGCGTCGCCGAGCGCGCGCCCGTGGACCCCGGCGGAGGACCGAGCCTTGCTCGACGCGCACGCTCGTGTCGGAGGGAACAAATGGGCTGAGATATCGCGCATCGTCGGTGGCGCGCGCACGGAGTCCTCCGTGCGTTCCCGCGTGCAGACGCTGACCGCAGGCCGCGGGTCCCTGGGATCCGGGGGAACCGCCCCCAAAGCCAAAGGCAAAGCCAAAGGCAAAGGCAAAGCCAAAGGCTTTCGCCGCGCCGCGGCCGTCCCGAAGGACCCCCCTCCGTCCGCGCGCGTTACGGTCGGTTCGGACGCCTCCGATGACGCCTCCCCCGACGCGCTCCCGCCCTCCCCCCCGCGCGTGGCGTGGCGCCGCGGTCGCGCGCCCCGCGTCGTCGTCATCGGCGCGGGCCCCGCGGGTTTGAGCGCGGCGCGCCTCCTGACCCGCCTCGGCGCGGACGTCGTCTGCGTCGAGGCGAGGGACCGCGTCGGCGGGCGCGTGCGCACGGAGACGCTCCCCGCGCGCCCGGATCGAGGGTTGGCCGAGACGACCGTCGACCTCGGTGCGTCCTTCGTGCACGGCTGCCACCCGTACAACCCCCTCTTCGTCCTCGCGAAGCAGCGCGACCGACGCCTCGACACGAGCGAGGGCGGGTACTCCTCCGGGTGGGGCGCGCTGAGCACGTGGTACGACGCGCGAAACGGCGGGAGGGTGCCGCGCGACGTCGTCCGGCGGAGCTTCGAGAAGATTCGAGAGTTCCACGCCCGCCTCGGCGACGTCCCGGAGCCCCGCGACCGCGCGGAGGCGCACGCGGCGGCGCGGGAGGAGCGCGCGGAGGCGATCAGGCTCGGACCGGCCGAGCAACCGGCCAGGCACGGCCTCACGAACGAACACGCGCACGCGGGGGTTGGAAGCGACCGGTTGTCTCGATTGTCGACGATTCGATCGTCGGCGAAGGAACGCAAAGGCGGAAAGGAGTCGGACGATTTCGTGGACGCGCTCGTCGCGGACCCGGGCCCGGGCGCGGCGACGGCGTGGGGCGCGCCGCTTCGCGTCCGGCGCGCCGGTCCTGTTCGGTGGGCGGACGCTGACGTGGAGCGTGCGCGTTGCTCGTTCCTGGAAAACGCGGACCCCAGGGCGCGTCCCCCCGACGCGTCCGTCGCGGCGGCGTTGGTCTCTCTCGAGCGGGATCGCGCGGCGCTGGAGGCGAGACGATTGGCCAAGAACGGCAAAAAAAGCCTCAAGGCGAAACGCAAGGGAGGGCGACGAATCGCCCCGGCGACGATCGAGGCGCTGGAGGCGGCGGTGTTCGAGTCCGCGAAGGTGGTGTTCTGGGGGTTCAACGCGGAGACGAGGCACGTCAGCCTCCGCGCGCAGACCGCGTTCGCGAGGGACGTGGAGAGCGCCAAGAAAGCCCTCGAGGACGACGAGGACGCGGCGTTTCATCCCGAGGACGAGGTCGCTCGGGCGCCGGATGGACGGCTCGCTCGAAAAAGGTCCACTACCTCGAAACGAAAACGCGAAGGGTCCCCGCCTCCGCCGAAAGCGGCGACCGGGAGACGACGACCCACCGCCTTATCGGCCTCGAAGAAAGCGCCGCCGCCGAGCGACCTTCAAACCCCGGGGACCCTGGACCTGAGCGACGGGTTGGTCGTCGACGGGTACCACTCCCTCGTCGTCGCCCCCGCGCGCGAGGGCGTCGACGTGCGACTCAACGCCGTCGCGAAAGCCGTCCGGGTCGTGCGGCGAGAGCACCGCGTGATCCTCGAAGAAGACGTCCGCGCGAATAAGGACGAGCCGGTGTGTTTGGACCCGCTCGCTTCTTCACAATACGACTGTTTCGTCGATTTGGCCTCCGGGGAGACCCTCGCGTGCGATTACGCGATCGTCGCGGTGCCCCTGGGCGTGCTTCAAAGCAGGGCCGACGCGAGCGCGGTGCGGTTCGATCCGCCCCTCAGCGAGCGCAAACAAGCCGCGATCGCCGCGATGGGCATGGGCACGGAGAACAAGGTGGTCATGCGCTTCGCGCGCGCGTTCTGGAAGGACGACGAGTGGCGGGGCGGCGCGGCGGCGGCGGCGGAGGCCAAGGCGCTCGAGACGCGGCTCGAGACGAAGCCTCTGAACAAGAACCGCTTCCTGCAGTGCACGGACCAGCGCTTCCGGTTCCTGAACATGGAGCCCTACGGCAAGAAGGGCGTCATCGTCGCGCACGTCGCGCCTCCGTACGGCGAGGGGTTCGACGGCGACGACGACGAGACGGTTCTCGCCGAGACGCTCGGCGTGCTCCGCCGCATGTTCCGCATGCCCCCGGGCGCCAACCTCCCTGAGCTCCTCGACTGGCGCGTCACGCGGTGGGGCTCGGACCCCTTCTCGTGCGGCGCGTACTCGTACGCGCGCGTCGGGAGCGACCCGCAGGCGGACGCGGACGCGCTCTTCGCTTCAGAACACGGCGGGCGCGTTCGGTTCGCGGGGGAGGCGTGTTCGGTCGAGGGCGCGCAGTGCGTCCACGGCGCGGTGCTGACGGGACAGGCGGCGGCGGCGGCGGTGGCGCGCGCGGAGGGCGCCGACGCCGACGGCGTGCGCGGGGAACTCCTGGGCGGAGACGTGGGGTTGAGCGCGGAGATGACGCCGGACAGGTGGATCAGGTGCGAGAAGTGCGAGAAGTGGCGGAGGAGGAGGTGGAGCGAGGAGGAGGAGGAAGAGGGCGAGGAGGCGGAGGAAAGCGAGGAGGAGGAGGAGGAGGAGACGAAGAAGGCGGAGGAGTCGAAAAAAAACAACCCTAAAAGTCGGGGATGGACGTGCGGGGATTGCGACTGGCACGCCGGGATCGCGCGGGACGGGTGCTCGGCGCCGCAGGAGCCCTGGGACGAGCTCCCGCTGTGGGACCGCGCGCCGAGCCGAGCGAAGATCCTGCGCGAGTGGGACCGGTGGGTTCGAAAGACGACGGCAACGACGCTCCCGCCGCCGCGCGAGGAGGAGAAGAAGAAGAAGAAGAAGGAGACGCGCGAAGACGAGAGGCGAGACGCGCGCGACGCGAGACGCGCGGACGAGAAACCCGAGTGTGCCGCGCGCGAAGGGAAACCCGAACCCGCCGCCGAACCCGCCGCGTTCGCGCGCGCCGCCGAGGGGACCGAACGGATCTTCGGTCCCTCTTCGGCGTACTTCGCGGCGGCGGCGGCGGCGGCGGGGGACGACGCGTGGGGGTTGGTGGGGCGAATCGCGGCGGCGACGCCGGCGGTTCCTCCTCCTCCCGCGGCGGCGGCGGGTCACGCGGGATTCGCTACTCCGTTCGGGTCGGCTTTCGGGTCGGCGTTCGGGTCGGCGTTCGGGTCGGCGTTCGGGTCGTCGGCGTTCGATGCCCCGATCGGGGCGACGTTCGCCTCGGGGTTTCCGCGCGCGGACCCGGCGGCGGCGGCGCGGTTTCTGGAATCGCGCCGGCGAGACGCGGGGTGCGCCGACGCGGGGGCGGCGGCGCGGGCGGTCCCGAGGACGGCGGACGCGGGGGTGAAGGCGGAGGAGGAGGAGAGCCCCGCGTGGGGGCCGAAGACCCTCTGCGGGTGACGCGCGGGGAGGGGGAGGGATGACGCGCGGGGAGGGGGAGGGATGAGGGGGAGGGGGGAGGAAAGCGAACGCGAAGCGTCTGTCCATGAACAAAACTGCGCATTCGATGCGTTTTGCTGCTGGCGGCCCCGCCCCGCCCATTCATCGCAAAATTTGACGTCGCGCGTCGTTCCTCATCTTCACGTTCGCGGTGCCGACACCTCGGATCCCCCGACCCCCGCCTCCGTCACCACACATCCCCCGGGCGCGTCGGGTCGGTCATGCCCTTCCCCTCGACGGGCCGGCTCGAGGGTTCGACGCCGGACGCGCGTCCGTCTCCGCGGCGCTCGCCGCTCGGGGGCGACGCGTGGAACCGCCGGCGGGCTCGTCGCAGTCTCGATCCCGCGCAACGGCCGGAAGATGTTGCGAACGGCCGCGCTCGCGCCTGCGCGGCCTCTCGCGCGGCCCCCTCCCCGCCGCCCCCGACGCGGTGCGTCGCGTGCGGCGAGGCCCTGACCGGCGCCTACCTCGTCGCGCCGAGCGGGCGCGGGGCGCACCACGAGGCGTGCCTCCGGTGCGACCTGTGCCACGCCTCGACCTCCTCGTTCGTCTCCGTGAAGGCGCGCCCGGAGCTCCTGTGCTGCCCCTCGTGCCACGACGCGACCTTCGCGGAGACGTGCGCGGGGTGCCGCGGCGTCCTCCGCGGCGGCCAGGCGACGCTCCGCGCGTTCGACCGCCCCTGGCACGCGGGCTGCTTCGCGTGCGACCTGTGCCGCGCCCCGCACCCGCCCGGCGCGTCGTTCATTCCCCGCGGCGAGCCTCCCGGGAGCGTCTGCGCGAGATGCCACGTGGACCACGTCGCGCCAAAGTGCGCGAGGTGCGGCGACGGCGTCGCCGACGTCCACCACGTCGCGCTCGGGCGAACGTACCACCGCGGGTGTTTCCGGTGCGTCCGGTGCGATGCCGACGTGGCATCTTCCTACGTGGCGCACGAGGGCGAGCCGTGGTGCGGGCGGTGCCACGTGGACGCGCACGCGCCGCGGTGCGGGTGCGGGTGCGGCCGCGGCGTCGAGGGCGAAATCGTCCGAGCGCTCGGCCGGAAGTTCCTCGCGGCGTGTTTCCGATGCGCCGACTGCCGCCGACCGTTCCCGGGCGGATCGTTCGTCGACGCCTCGAGGTCGTCGTCGGCGGCGTCGGCGGCGTCTCCGCGCGCCGGCGGTGACCTTCGACCGACCTTCGACCGAACCGGGACCGACTCGGGAGCCGAACGACGGAACGTCCTCCGCGACGTCGTCTGCGCGTCGTGCTACGCGACGAACCGCGCCGAGCGGTGCGCGGCGTGCGCGACGCCGCTCGTGGACTGTCGCTTCGCGCGAACCAAGGAGTGGGGCGAGGCGATGTGCACCGCGTGCGAGACCCGCCCGGGGTCCGTCTGCGACGACTGCGGCCGGTGCGTGAAGATGGGCTCCGCGGACGGAGCCCATCATCATCGTTCGGCGGCTTCGCCCTCCGCGCGGAAGACGCGAGGAAGACGCGCCGCGAGGCGGCGAAGCGGCGGCGAGGCGGTCATCGGGCAGTGCGACGCGTGCGAGAAGCGCGCGGTGACGACGGACGAGGACGCCGCGAAGCTCTTCCGCCGCGTCGTCGCCGCGATGGCGGATCTCGGCGCGGGCGGCGTTGCCGCGATCGAGATCGTCGCGGGCGCGCGAAAATGCGCGAGCCCCTCGGGTTCGGGGTCGAGTCCGTTCGGCGGGTCCCCCGACGGTCGTTCGTCCCGGGGTTCGAAGACGACGCCCGCCGATGAGTCGGCGCGCGACAGAAGACCCCCGGGGCCCGCTCCTCGGACGATTCGCGTCTCGCTTGTCGACGCGGACGCTTTGGCGCGGGCGGCGAAGAAGACGCACCGAGGGCCGAACGCGGCGGGCCCGCGGGGCGTGACTTGTACGCGCGTCGCGCTCGAGGGCGCCGCGCCGCCCGAGCACTGGGCCGCGGTCGTGGACGGGTGGCGCGTCGCGCGGAGACGCCCGGGAGAGGACCGAAGCGGTGACGGAAACAGTCGAGACGACCCTTCCGTCGAGACGACCCCTCGCGGCTCGCGTTCCCCTCGCGTCTACTCGAATTCTCCTCGCGTCTGCTCGAATTCTCCTCGCGTCTCGAGTTCCCCTCGCGCGCTTCTTCGCCGCGCGTCCGCCGCGCGCTCGCGCCCGGACGTGACGGTTCGCGAGACGCGCGAGCTCGAGGGTGTGTTGGCGCTTCGGGGCGCGAGCGACGTCGCGCTCGGCGCGGTGCTCGCGCACGAGTACGCGCACGGTCTCTTCTTCCTGGACGAGTACCCGCCCATGCGGCTCGAGACGGAGGAGGGCCTCTGCGAACTGTTCGCGTGGCTGTGGCTCAGCGCGGGGCGGAACGGGGAGGACGAGGCGGAGAACGCGAGGAGGCGAAGGGCGATGGAGGAGAGGAAGGACCCGGTGTACGGCGACGGGTTCAGGGCGGCGCTAAGCGCGTTCCGAGAAGCCTCGGGGGGGAACCTGGGAAATCTCCTCGCGCGCGTGCGAGAAACCGGCGAGCTGCCGAGCGCGTAGGAAGTCTAGGACCTCGCGTCATGTGATATACGCGGCGCGAGAGTACTGACGGTAGACGCGTTCGACCCACGGGTGAGTAGACTCTCATCATCACAGGTTGGCTCACGTCACGGTCTGAGCGTCCTTCCTACGATTTTGTCCCTGTACCTCTGCGAGCTCCTCGGCGGCGTCGACGCGTCGCGTAGCGAGTCTCTGTGACACGCCATCGTCGCCTTCACCGGTTTCGGGCTCCGCGGCGGCCCTCGCTCCGCCTCCGCGTCGCCGAACCGAAGCGACGCGCGAGCGCCCGATCGTCGTTTTCGATCGTTCGCGGGGGATGCGCGCGCCTCGGGGCGAGCCGGGCTCTTCCCCGCCGGGCTCCTCGGCGGCCGCCCCGATCCCCCCAACCCGGGCGACGCGGCGAAGATCCCCGGGCGTCTCCTACTGAGAGGGGAGGTTCCCGCGGTCGCGCCCGGCGCCGCGTTCGCGGACGCGGAGACACCTCTCGCGCCCACTCTGGCGTTCGGCGTTCTTTGGAGCGCCGCTTCGGGACGCTTCGGGGACCTTCGACGCGCGTTCGCGTCCCTCGCGATCCCACCCGGCGGCGTGTACCCTCGGCTCGGGCCCCTCGTCAGACCGGGGCTCGCGCCCGTCGCGTCGTTCGCGCGACGGGACGGACTCCGCGACCATCCGGGCGAGCGACTCGTCGAGCCGCGCGAACGGTTGATCGCGCGGCGATCGAAGCTGGGACTGCTTCGATCGACCCTGGTGCTCGGGGTCGTCGATCGGGAGGTGGCGCGCGGGGGTCGGGGGGGCGTCTCGCCGCGGATGTACGCGCCCACCTTCGACGCGACGACGAATCCGTCCCGCAAACGACCGGACGACGCCGCCGAGTCGGGTCGGCCGGACGCCGAGGAGCGAAGGGAGTGAGACGGACGAAGGGGAGACGCGTCCGGGGTTCTCGCGCGCGCGGATCGCGGACCCGGGCTCCGCCCTCGAGGAGGCGCCGCGGAGGAAGGCCTGCTCGCGGAGGAAGGCCTCATCGCGGAGGAAGGCCTGCTCGCGGAGGAAGGCCTCGCGGAGTGAGGCCGCCGCGCGGACGAGTCCGGCGGAGCGGCGACGCGGGGTCTGCCGCGCCCCCCCGCGGACATCGGCCTCCGCGTCCATCGCATCGGCGCGTCGCCGAGTAAATCCGACGACGCCGGCATCGTCAGCTGCATCGCGGGCATCGTCGTCGCGAGGGAGGAGGACCCCGCGAGGGACGCCGCCGAAAGCTCCGTGGACGCGAGCGAGTCGAAGCTTCGACGCGCCGAGCTGTTCGCGCCTCCGCCGCGCCGCGCCAGCGTTCTCACGCGCTCCGCCTCCCGCCTCGTCGCGCGTTCCAACGCCGCGCCGACCGCGGTCGCCTCGACCCTCAGCGACTCGTGCTGCCTCGCGATGCTCCTGGCGACCCCCCACGATTCCGTCACGACGTCGCGCGCGGTTCGCCACTGGTACTCGACCCCGAGCTCGACGTCCTCCGCGAGCCTCGCGTCGGCGAGGACGTCGGCGACGCGTTCCGTCGCCGCGCACGCCTCCTCGCACAGATTCAGCGCCCCGGCGGCGACCGCGTACGTCCCGATCGCGCGCGCCTCGATATCGTCGAGGCGGTTCAGCGCGAGGCGGCAGGTCGCGACGCCGGCGGCGCCGAGGCCTTCCCTCGACCTGAGCGTCGACGCGTACAGCGCGTCGGCGTCGCGTCGGACGAGGTCGCGTTCGGAGCGAGCCTTCTCGCGCTCGGATTCCGCCGCGGCCGCCCTCGCGATCGCCGCGGAGGTTTCCGCGCGCGCGGACACGAGTTTCGCCTCGAGGTGCTCGCGCTCGCGGAGGTGTTCCGCCTCGACGTCCACGAGCGTCTCCTCCGCCGTCGTCAGGTTCGAGGGGGAGGACTTCGCGAGGGGTCCCGCGGCGGTCGCTCGCGCGTCGCCCCTCGCCTTCCGCGCCTTGTGCCGCTCGAGAAGGCTCTCGACCGCGCGCATGCGGCGCGTCTCGTGGCTCCGCGCGATGCCCTCGGCGCGGACCCGCGCGGCGCGCTCGCGCTCGAGCGCGGCTTTGGCGTTCGCGAGCTCCGTCAGCGCGCGCTCGAGCGGCGGGGACGCGGACGCGAACGCGGCGGAGGCGGCGGCGGCGAAGGACGCGGGCGAGAAGGGGGGCGGAGGCGGAGGCGCGGCGTCGGGCGGCCACGGGGGCGCCGACGCCGCCGCGGGCGGCGCGGGCGGCGCGGAGGGGAGCGGGTGGGGCGGCGGCGCGAACGCGGGCGAGGGGGACGCGGCGGATGGTGACGGCGCGGGCCCGGCGCGGCGCGCGTCCGCGAGTTCGCGCTCGAGCGCCTCGCGCAGACGCGCCTCGAGCCTCAGGCGCGTCTCGGCCTCGCGCGCGGACGCCTCCGCGCGCGTCACGCGCTCCGCCGCCTCCTCCTCGATCACGAACGCGGCGCGCTCGGCCTCGTCCGCGCGCCGGTTCGCCGCCGTGACCTCGGGGGAGGGCGCGTCCCGGGACGCGGGCGAACGCGCGCGCGCGGCGTCGTGGAATTCCGAGCTGCTTCGGAGCGAGCTCCGGAGCATGAGCTCGGCGGCCTCCTGCCTGGAGAGCATCCCGAGCGGGGAGGGGTGACCGCGCGCGACCCGGCGACCCGGGGTCGGGAGCGACCCGGGGAGGGAGACGGGTAACGCTCGACGCGAAGTGGCGCGCGGGCGCGCCGCGAGGCGGTTTCGCCTCGAGCGAGCGCAATCGGCGATTCCCCACGGAACGACGGGGGCGAGCGCGACCGTTGTTCTCCGGCGGGAGCGAAAACGCCGAACCGTCGATTGACCGTTCGCGCGCCCGATCCCGAGAATTCACCACGCCGGGAACGTGCCGGAAAGTCTGGTCAGGCGCCCGGCTTTCGGCTTTCCCGATGCTGAGGCGGACGCGCGCCACACCGCCGCGCGCGCGTCCCCGCGACCCCCGCGCCGTCGTTCGGCGAGACCCTCCCCTCGCACCGCACCGCGCGCGCCCGCCCGCGCGCGTTCCGGCGCCTTCGCCCGCGAAGCCCCCCGCGGACGCGTCCGGCGCCCGCGACATCCGCGCGCGCCTTTCGCGAGTTACGAGCCGTTCGTCGCCGCCCCCGCGCGACGGCCCCCGGGCGCGATGGAGACCTCCCTGCGCTTCGACTCGCAGGGGAAGCACCTGAAACTCTTCGCCAAGGAGAAGTTCAGCAACGACGATAACTACGTCCTCACGGTACGCGCCCGCCGCCGTCCCGACGAGCCCTGGCGACCGCCCGCCCGGCGCCTGACCAGCAGGACCCGCGCATCTTTTTCGTCGTCGGCGGCGAGCAGACGGCTCGCTCGTCATCGACCGCGGACGGCTTTTGCGTGCTCGCGGTGGAACGAACGCGCACCGTTTGTTTTCCCCTCCTTCGTGCGAGAAGGCTTCGTCGCGTCGCCTCCGCTCGCGTCTCTCGCAACCCCCCCCCCAACCCCCACCGCCCGCGCCTGGCTGACCTCCTCGCGACCCTTTGGCTCTTCGGCCCCTCGCGAACTGAAACAGGTGTCCGGCTCGTTGGACACGCGCGACGGGCGGGTGGAGTCCCGCGCGTACGTGCGCAAGAAATTCTTCCCCGAGGCGTTTCTGAGCCGCGTGGACATGGGCCTCTCCTACGCGACGACGCAGGACGACGTGAAGTACGGCATCGCGACGAAGAAGTCGTTCGAGCTCACGGACGACGGGCTGACGACGCTGGACGTGAAGGGCGGGGTGACGATGGGGTCGAAGGACGCGCGCGCGAGCTTCGACGGGTGCGTCGAGCTCACGCAGAAGATCTTCAACTTCCAGGAGGATCAGGACCTGAAGCTCAGGATCGGGTGGGACGCGAGGAGAAGGAGGCTGTACGGGCAGATCAGGGAGAACAACTGGACGTTCAACACGGACTTCAAGGAGCGGTGGGACGTGAGGTACGACCTGTGAGGAGAGGAGAGCGCGGAGGGACGCAAGGTCATCAGGGCGGGCGACGACGCGCGCGCCCGGCCCCCCGACAGCCGCTGCGACCCATAACCCACGCTGTCAACATCAGAAAATCAGCCTCGGGTCCAGTAGGAAAAAACCGACGCGGCACGTTCGCGCGCTTGTTGTCACCTCGGAGGATCGCTCCACGCTCCACCCCCCTCGCCACACGCGCGGACGCGAGGTGGACGTCGCCGCTTTCGGGAGCGTTCCTCCTTCGAACGCCCCCTTCCCTTCCCCCCGAGTTTCCGGGCGCGGGCGCGTGGTCGGCGCGCTCACTCGTCGCGACCCAGACCAAGATCTGGTGCCAACGCGGCACGACGGCAGGCACCCGTGCGCGCGCGCCTCGCGCGAGCCGCGTTAGGACGCGATGATCAACGACAGGAAGGTCATCGCGCTCGAGGAGGGATGGGAGTTCATGCAGGCGCGTCGCCCCCTCGACGTCCACCCCGACGCGCGTCGCGTCGCGACCTCGCCCGATGGTCCAGCGCGCGTTTCCCTTCTCGGACGCGCGTGCTTTTTCCCACCGGGCGCGCGCGTGGGAACCCTACCCGGGCGCCTCGATCTGACCCTCCCCTCCCCTCGCATCCCCCTCGACCGAGCAGAAGGGCATCGTCAAGCTCCGCAACGTCCTCGAGAAAGAGAACGAGGAGAGCTTCAGCCCTGAGGAGTACATCAACCTGTACACGTGCGTCAACCAGGCCCACCTCTTTGACCCCCCCCCTCCGAGATCTCGCGTTCGCGCGTTCAAACCCACGAGCGGAGCGATTCGTCGCGCGGATGTTTTGATCGCGGTCGCCCCTCCTCCGCCCGGACAGCCACACTGACCCTCGATTCCCCGCCCCGATCCTCCCTCGCGTCCTTCTCCGTTCCCGCCCCGCGACACGCCCCGCGCCTCTCCCCCCCGGGCCTCTTTCCTTCGTTCCCTACTCCAGTACCATCTACAACATGTGCACGCAGAAGCCCCCCCACGACTTCTCGCAACAGCTGTACGAGCGCTACCGCGAGGCCTTCAACGACTACATCTCGAGCAAGGTCCTCCCCGCGCTCTCCGAGAAGCAGGGCGAGTACATGCTGAAGGAGCTCGTCGAGCGCTGGAACAACCACAACGTCATGGTCCGCTGGCTCTCCCGCTTCTTCAACTACCTCGACCGCTACTACATCCAGCGCCACAACCTCGCCAAGCTCAAGGACGTCGGCATGCTCTGCTTCCGCGACCTGGTGTACGCCGAGTCCCGCGCCGCGGTCACGGACGCGGTCCTGACCCTGGTCGAGCGCGAGCGCGACGGCGAGCAGATCGACCGCGCCCTGGCCAAGGACGTCCTCGGCATCTTCGTCGAGATGGGCATGGGCGGCATGGAGGCGTACGAGTCCGATTTCGAGGCGAAGCTCCTCGAGCGCACCGCCGCGCACTACCGCCGCAAAGCCGCCGAGTGGATCGAGGAGGACTCGTGCCCCGAGTACCTCGTCAAGGCGGAGGAGTGCCTGCGGCGGGAGAAGGAGCGCGTGGGCCACTACCTGCACGCCTCGTCGGAGACGAAGCTCCTGAAGGAGGTGGAGAAGGAGGTGTTGGCGGCGTACGAGACGCGTCTCCTCGAGAAGGAGCAGAGCGGCGCGGCGGCGTTACTGCGCGGCGACAAGACGGAGGACCTCGCGCGCGCGTTCCGCCTGTTCAAGCGCATCCCCAACGGGCTCCCGCCGCTCGCGGATATCTTCAAGCGGCACGTCGAGAGGGAGGGCGTGGCGCTGGTGAAGCAGGCGGACGACGGCGCGGCGCAGAAGCGCGAGGCGAAGGCGGCGAAGGACGCGGGCGAGAAGGGGGGCGGTAAGGACGCGAGGGACGCGCGAGACGGCGGGTCGAGCGTCGAGCAGGTGTTCGTCCGCCAGGTCATCACGACGCACGACAAGTACGCCGAGTACGTGGAGAAGTGCTTCAGCGACGACTCGCTCTTTCACAGGGCGCTGAAGGAGGCGTTCGAGGTGTTTTGCAACAAGCCCGTCGCGGGGTCGAGTTCCGCGGAGCTCCTGGCGACGTTTTGCGACCGCCTGCTCAAGAAGGGCGGGGGCGAGAAGCTCGGCGACGACCAGGTGGAGGAGACGCTCGAGAAGGTGGTCAGGCTGCTGGCGTACGTCAGCGACAAGGACCTCTTCAGCGAGTTCTACCGCAAGCGGCTCTCGAAGCGCCTGCTGTTCGACCAGAGCGCGAACGACGACCACGAGAGGTCCATCCTGACCAAGCTCAAGCAGCAGTGCGGCGCGCAGTTCACGAACAAGATGGAGGGCATGGTGACGGACCTCCAGCTCGCGAGGGATAACCAGGCGGCGTTCGAGCAGTGGCTCGGGGAGGACGCGTCCAGGAAGACCGAGGTGGACTTCGCCGTCACCGTGCTGACGACGGGGTACTGGCCGACGTACAAGTTCCTGGAGCTTCGCCTGCCGCGGGAGATGGTGGAGTGCGTCACGACGTTCAAGGCGTTTTACGAGAACCGCACGATGCACCGGAAGCTGACGTGGATCTACTCGCTCGGGATGGTGCAGGCGCGAGGAAACTTCGCGGCGAAACCGATCGACCTGCAGGTCACGCCGTTCCAGGCCGCGACGCTGCTGCTGTTCAACTCGGAGGAGAGCCTGGCGTTCGCGGAGATCCGAGAGCGGCTCAACCTGCCGGAGGAGGACGTCACGCGGACGCTGCACTCGCTGAGCTGCGCAAAGTACAAAATCCTCACCAAGACCCCGGAGGGGCGGACGATCGACCCGGCGAAGGACGTCTTCGCGTACAACGCCAAGTTCACCGACCGAGCGAGGAGGATCAAGGTGCCGATGCCGCCCGTGGACGAGAAGAAGAAGGTGCTGGAGGACGTCGACAAGGACAGGAGGTACGCCATCGACGCCGCCATCGTGCGGACGATGAAAAGCCGCAAGGTGCTCCCGCACCAGCAGCTCGTGCTCGAGGTGGTGACGCAGCTCACGAAGATGTTCAAGCCGGATTTCAAAATCATCAAGAAGCGCATCGAGGACCTCATCTCGCGAGAGTACCTCGAGCGAGACAAGGACAACCCGCAGGTGTTCAAGTACATCGCGTGAGCGCGCGACGCACTCGGCGAGCGGAGGGACGGCGCGAGAGGGCGAGCGGAGGGACAGCGCGAGAGGGCGAGCGGAGGGATGGCGCGAGAGGGCGAGCGGAGGGACGGCGCGGGAGGGCGAGCGGAGGGCGTAAAAGGCTCTCGAAGCGTCCCCTCGAGGCGTCCCCTCCCTCGGGTCGCGGCCCCTTGGGGTCGCGGCGTCTTGTTCAAGATCGTGTCCGTTACACATCCACTCTCTAAGTTTTTCCCATTTGTCTCGCCGGCCGATGCCAGACCCCGCGAGACCCCCCTTCAACCCCCCCCGTTGTTGGATTTCGTCGCCCTCGGATCGCGCGCGTCGCGACGTGCGAGCGGTTCCGCCCTGGTTCCGCCCGTTCGTCGCGGCAGCGACGCGTTTCGCATCCGAGCGGCGGCGTCGCGTCGATTCGCCCCCGACGCTCATCCGCGCGCCGTCGCACCGTCTTCTCTCTTCTCTCACCCTTCTTCGTCACCCGAAAAAGAAGTCACCCGCCGCAGCACCCTTCGCCCGTTCGTTCGCCGCTCCTTCACATGGCGGAGAAGTTGGGGCGCTTGTACTTGAAGGTGGTCTTCTGCGACTTGTCGTCGGCGCGGAGCACCTTGTTGACGACGGGGAAGGAGACGGGCTCGTTGACGCCGAGGAACTGGATGGTGTTGTCGCGCTTCGCGTCGGCGTCCGCCACCTGGCAGATCTTGATGATCTGGAGGCAGGGCGCGCGCACGCGGTGGCGGCTGGCCATCTCCTCGTACAGGGCATCCACGGCCTTGTTCATGGAGACCTCGCGGTACTCCTTGTACGCGTTGTGGAATCCGGTGCGCGACTGGTAACGAATCCAGACGCCGAAGTTCTTGATCGACGAGGTGTCCTCCTCGAAGATCTCGTTGCACGCGATGATCTGCCCGTTCGCCTTCTTCACCTTCTTGAGGCGAGAGAGGAAGTACCTGAGAGAGTGGAGGAGCGGGAGTGGAGGAGCGAGAGGTGAGCGCGCGCGCTCGAGATGGTCGACCGAAGCGACGACGCCGCGGGATCGCGATTGCGCCCCCAGACCCTAGAAAAACGCTCCGTTTCCGACGCTGAGCCCTAGAAAAAAGTGACGGTCGAAGTATTCCGACGGTCCGGGCGAGCGCGCCCCCGGGCGCCATGCGGACGCCCATTCGCCTCGCTCGCGTCGCGCGTCGCTTCCGATAGGTCCGAAGGAGGGTGAGAGCACGCACCAGAACTTGGACTTCGCGCGGGTGTCGTCCAGGGACCACAGCTTCATGCGGTACACCTGCGGGGAAGGGTCCGCATCGGTGGGGACGTGACGACCCACGATGTGGTACTGGTGATACTGCGCGACCGAAAGAGGGGAGGGGAGAGCGTGGTCAGCTCGTGTCGGGTGTGGGGAGGACGCGCGGGCGGCGAACGCGCGCTCGACACGGTCGCGAGGGGCCGGGGAGGGCGTCTCGCGAGGCGTCGTGAGAGATGTCTCGCTGCGGCAAAAAAACTGCGACGGGCCGCCCGGAAACCCCTCGCGTGGCGATGCCCGATGCGCGGAACAGCGCGCGGCGATGCACGAACGCCGCCGTCCCGTCGCCCCGGGCAATCACGCGCCCCTCAATGCATCGAACGACCGCGAGGATGGGCCCCGGGACGCGAGATGACCGGCGAGACCCTAAGAAGAAATCTCAAATGCAGGGAAGCACCGCGAGTTCCCCTCCCCGGAACGCGACCGGGCGACCGATGCGCGAGCGTCGACGCAATCGCCGCGAACGGCGACGGCTCGAGGCGGGCGATGGACGTACCCTGTGAGGAGCCATACTTCTTAACCTTGGACACGTGCGTTCCTGCGCGAGCCTTAGTGTTCGCGAAGTGGAGGCCCGCTGCTCGCTTGTACAAATCGCGGGTCCGAAAATTCCCTCAAATTAGGGTTTTTATTTTTTGCGTGCTCATGCTGTTTCCTCAGACTGTTTGCTCATACGAGCACATAGCCTTTCCGAAAATTCCCGGGAAATATAGAAGAACATCGAGCCTCGGAACGTCGGGCAGAGCACTTCAGCCTCATGCGCATATTATTTTCGGAGCCGGGCGAGTGATGTGCGCCTCAAGGCGGTCACACGTCGTCGCGTCCCGACCACACCCCCATGGCGCACGCGTCGCTCGCGTCGGCGTCGCCTCGCGCGATGCGTCGCGTCGCGCTCGCGCGCGCGCCGCCTCGCCTCATCCCTCGCGCGCCCCCCCGCGGCGTCTCTCGTCCTCGCGCGACGCCCGCCGCGGATGCGTCGGGCGTCGCTCCTTCTCCGCCGCCCGCGCCCGAGCCGGTTCGCCTGGACGGGATGCGGAAGGAGTGCGCGCGTCTGTGCGACAGGCAGGTGAAGAAGGTGGGCAAGGCGACGACGCGCGTTCGGCTCGCGCGGGAGACCCTCGAGGCGCTCGAGCGCGACCCGGACCCCGACCTCGAGGCGCTCGAGCGGTGCCCCGACGTGGACGCCCTCGAGTCGGATCTCGCCGACGCGCGCGATCGCCTCGCGCGCCTGCGCGCGCTCGCCGAGACCCTCTCGACCCTCAAGTCCGTCGCCGACCCCGCGTTCGCGAGCGACGCGCGTCCGCTCGCGATCGCCCTCGGCGTCGGCGACGCGCCCCCGCCCCGCCCCCCGCGCCCCGCGAAGAAGCGGAAGCAGAAACCGTCCGCCGCGGGCCCGCGAAAGCCGTACTGGACCTTCGTCAGCGCCGACGGGGTGGACATCCGCGTCGGGCGCACGAGCTCGGATAACGACGAGGTGAGCTGCGACCCGAAGTGCAGGGACGCCGCGGACTGGTGGATGCACGCGGCGGGGTGTCCCGGGTCGCACGTCGTGATTCGGTACGCCGGGGACGACGGCCCGCCGACGGAGACGCTCGTCGACGCCGCGACGCTCGCGGCGGCGCACAGCAAGGCGACGCAGACGGGAAAAGCGAGGGTCAGCTTGGTTAGGTGTAGGCAGGTGAGCAAGCCCAGGGACGCGAAGCCGGGGCTCGTGCAGCTCAGCGGGGAGGTGAGGACGGTGACGGTGTGCGTGAAGGACGAGGCGGAGCGGCTGGAGAGGCTCAGGGCGACGAAGAGCTAGCGATCTTGGGAGGGGAGGGGGCCCGGTCCGTGGGCGGGCACGCAAGAGTGGTCTGGCTGGTGGTTTTTTTAAACGCAAACATGGGCCTCTGCTAAAGCAGGTTAACAGGCAAACAGTCATCAGCGCTTCTTCGGGGCGTCTTCTTCGGTCTTCGCGGGGCTCGCTTGTGTTAAGTCTAAGTCACTCGTCATCACAGGTGCTTCCTTCTCCCGCGCTGGTTGACATCGCGCTCGCGGGGCGTCTTCGGGCACGCACCGCGCGGCGCGCTCGCCTCGGCCCGCGGCTCGCACGTTTCGGTCGCGATGGACGCGCTTCCCACGAACCTCGCCTCGGTGCGCGTCGCCCCCCGCGTCTCCTTCGCGCTCGATCGGCCGCTTTTCCGCGCGGCGCTCGACGCGCGCGCGCCGGGGCGTCGTCGTGGATTTGAACGCCCCCGCGTCGCGCGCGCGAATAGACTCGACTCGTTTTCCTCCCCCTAGCCCCCCCCCCGCGCGCGCTCACCTCCGCCTCGCCGACGCCCGCGCGCCTCCCCCGCTCGCCGCTCTCGCGCGCAGGCGCTTCCGGACGACCCCGCGGACCAGCTCGAGCTCGCGCACAGGATCGCGAACCTGGCGTACGTCTCGAAGGTGCAGTCGCTCGAGCGCGACAACGCGGATCTCCGCGAGCAGGCGGCGAACGAGAAGATGCGCGTCAAGCAGCTCGAGCGCCGCGTGAACGCGCTCGACGCCGAGCTCGCGGAGGCGGCGGACAAGGCCGTCCTCGCGATGGAGGAGCGCGACAAGCTCCACGGCGAGAAGACCGCGCTCATCAACACCGTGAAGAAGCTCAACCGCGAGGTGGCCAAGCTCGACGCGTTCAAGCGCAACCTCATGCAGACGCTCGAGGAGGAGGAGGACCAGAACGACCCCGTCGGCGCGGGGGACGCCGCGGGCGATCGCCTCGTCTCCAGCGTCCTCAGGGAGGCCACGCACGCGAACGCGCACGTCGGAGGCGACCGATCGACGCCGTACCGCTCGAGCAGGATCACCCCGCCGGGATCCCCGGCGAGGAGCGTCGGAGGATCCTCCGCCGCCGCTCGGAGCCCCTCGCGATCGAAAAACTTCGGAGCGGGCGGCGGCGCGGGTTCGGCCGCGGCGAGCCCAGCCGCCGGCGCGGGGAAGGTGGACGGGAAGGAGTTCTTCCGCCGCGCGCGGGCGAGGCTGAGCTACGAGCGCTTCTCGCAGTTTCTTCAAAACATCAAAGACCTCAACGCGCACAAGCGCACGAGGGCGGAGACGCTGCAGAAGGCGCGGGAGATCTTCGGGGAGACGAACGACGACCTGTACGAGACGTTCGAGACGCTGCTGGTGAAGCACCTGCCGAAGTGAGCGCGAGTCGGAGGGGGAGGTCGTGAGAGGGGGGAAGGGGGGGGAGGAGATGTCAAACATGAATGCCAAGCCGTGCGGGCGACGAAAACTCCATTTCCGCGAGTGCGGGGCGGCGCGGCACGTTGTGGTCGACTCAAGGTTTGACGGTCTGCTTGTTCCCAGCACCAATCGCTCGCGACGGCGACCCTTTGCGTCGCCTCGGCACGCTTTTTCGCTTTATCCCCCGAGCGCCCGCCGCCCTCGCGCGGTCGCGCGCCACTCCGCGCGACGCCCGGACGCGCGCCCGTCCTCGCCGCGCCTTCGCCCCCGCGCGGCGCACGCACATCGCGTCCCTCCGCGCCGCTCCCGCCGCGTTTCGCCTCGCCTCGCGGAACGCCGACCCGCGCCGAGCTCGCGCGCCCCCGCCGCATCTCCCCCTCCGAGGCGCGTCGTCGTCCGGAATCGCCGCCGCCGCGGACCCGAGCGCGCTTTCCTCGCGCGGACGTTTCCTCGGCGCGATGGCGACGAGCGCGCACGCCGCGCGCGCGCCCGCGCGCGCGTCGCTCAACCCGCCCGCCTCCGCGCGCGCGGCGAGCGCGCGGCGCGCCTCGGCTCCCCCGCCGCGTCGCTCGACGCCCCCGCGCGGCGTCCAGCTGTCGGCGAGACCCTCGCCTCGCGCGGCGGATGCGCCGCCGCGCCGGGGCGCCTCGTCGCGCGCCGCCGACGCGGGTTCGTCCCCCCCGCGCGGCGCCTCGGTCCCGTGCGCCGCCGCGGGCTCCTCCGCGCCCCCTTCCTCCTCCTCCGCCTCCTCGAAGGAGAGCGGCCGCGGACGCGGCGGCGCGATTCAGTCCGCGCTGACGTCGAGCGGCGACGCGTCCGAGATCCTCGCGCTCGTCGCCGAGCGCGCCTCCGCGTTCGACGCCATCCACGCCGCCACCGCGATCCACCGCGTCGCGACGCACGTCGCCAAGGACCGCCGCGGCGGCGTCGAGGACCCGAAGACGCGCGCGAAGGAGGAGGCCCTCATGAACTCCGACGCGTTCCGAACGCTCCAAACCCTCGTCCTCGCCAACCTCCCGAAGATGAACGCGCAGGGCCTGGCGAACGTCGCGTGGGCGTTCGCGAAGATGGAGCGCGACCCCGGCGCGGACGCGCTCGCCGCCATCGCCGCCGGCCTCGCGGCCGAACTCGGTAAAAACGCTAAGCCCCGCGCGAACGACGGCGGGCGTCGGTCGAGCCGCGAGCATCACGGGGGCGTCAGGCCGCAGGCGGTCTCCAACACGCTCTGGGCGTTCGGTCAGCTCGACTATTCCCCCGCGCCGGAGACGCTTCACGCGCTGTGCGAGGGCGCGACGCCGCTGCTCCGCGCGTTTCGCGCGCAGGAGCTCTCCAACACCTTCCTCGGCCTCGCCAGGATCGAGCACGACCCGGGGAACGCGTTCTGCGGCGCCGCGTTCGCGAGCGCGAGCGCGAATCTGAGGAGCTTCGAGGAACAGGAGACGAGCAATTTACTGTGGGCGTGCGCGCGGCTTCAGCGCGCGCCGCCTCGCGACCTGTTCGACGCGCTCCTCGAGCAGTCCGCGGCGCAGAACCTCGGGGGGATGGCGTCCGGGGCGAACCTCTCGCAGTGCCTCTGGGCGTGCGCGAAGCTCGACATGCGTCCTCCGGAGGCGTACTTCCGGGCGGTGGAGGCGGAGATTCCGCGGTGCGCCTCGCGGCTCCAGCCCGAGCACCTGGACTGCGTCCTCTGGGCGTTGGCGTCGATGAACGCGCGGGTGAGCGAGGAGGCCCGGATGGCGCTCTCCAGCGCGGCGGCGCGCCTGGCGCCTCGCATGGACGCCGAGCTCCTGGTCAAGACGCACTGGGCGTTCGCGCGTCTTCGGGCGAGGCCGAGCCCCGGGGACACGCGCCTCATCGTCGACGCGGCGAGGCGGCTCGTCGGGGACCTCGAGGAGGACGACAGGCTCACGGTGATGCACGCGTGGGGGGTGCTTCGGATCAACCCGGGGGACGACGTCGTGCGCGCCTTCACCGAAACCTTCCGAAGCGTCGACGACGCTTCGGCGGAAGGTTCGGCGGAAGGTTCTTCGTCCGACGCGTCCCCCGAGGCGTCGCTCGACGGCGCGGATTGCGCCAAGCTTCTGTGCGCGTACGGGCGGACCCGCCACCAGCCCCCCGCGGCGCACGCGGCGGCGCTGGCGAAGCGCCTGGCGGAGGCGGCGGCGGAGGACGAGCTCCACCCCTCCGCGGCGGTGCTCGGGCTGTGGGGCGCGAGCCTCCTGGGTCTGAGGATGGGGACCGATCAGCTGGACGCGCTCGCGCGGGACGCGATGACGCACGAGAGCCGCCTCCCGCCCCGGTCGCTCGCCAAGATCGTCTGGGCGCTCGCCGCGCTGGGGTACGACCCGACGCGCGCGGACCTCGCGACGCTCAGGGAGAGGGCGGCGGCGGCGATGCCGAGGCTCGCCGCGAAGGACCAGGAGGCGCTCAGGGAGGCCATGCACAGGCTCGGCGACCGAGGATTCGGAGCCGCGGGAGGGTCCGAAGCAGAGGCGAGTTCCGACGCGGCGGCGTGAGAGGATCCGACCCTCTCCGAGACCCGGTAGAGGGGGAGGGGGGCAAGACTACCTACCGGGGGAGGGGGCGTCGTCGTGTGTTGTACAAAGTAAATTCTTTTTCGTGCATTCGTCGAAGGAGGCGCGCGGCGCGTGCGTTCGTTCGGCGGACGCTCTCTCTCTCTCTCTCTCCGCGCGCGTGCGGAACCGTCCGCATTCGCGTCGTCCCGTCACGACGTCGGCAGGTGGAATCGATCGACGCGTTTCCAGGTGGCGCACGTCTCGTCCTCCACGTCCGTGCGCCACAGGCCGAGGGCGTCCGGGACGAAGCTCGCGCTCGCGAGGACGTCGTCCGCGCGCGCCTCGTTCGCGGCCTCCGCGCGCCGCTCGGCGTCGAGTCGGCCGTACACGAGGGAGAGGTGGGGCATGTAGGGCGCGCCCCCGCCGTTCCCCGGGGGCACGCCGAACGCGCGCGCCGCGAGCTCGTGCGCGGCGGCGAGCGCCGGGGTCGGGCGCATGAGCAGGTACACGCACTGGTGGTACCGCTCGCCCGTGGACGCGTCCGCGACGTAGCACGCGAGCGAGAGGTCGGAGGCGACGAGGTCGCGCGCGAGCGCGGCGCACCTCGCGAGCGCGTCGCGCTCCGTGCCCACGAACCCGCCGACGAGCGTGACGTGCGGGGCGAACGGGGGACACGCCCCGCCGCTGCGCGCGGAGAACGTGCTGATGAACGCCTGCGTCCGGCTCGACGCCGCCGAGCCGAAAGGAGGCTCAAGCCAGACGCTGTACGTCGACGTCGCCATCGGACGCGAACGACGAGACGCGAGCGCGGGGGGAGGTGGCGGGCAGGGTAGTGGGAGGAGGGAACGACGACGTTCCAAGCCGTTTCGCCGCTACCGTATTGCACTTCTCCGGACTCTTTCACCACGAAGTATACTCGCGCTCGCGAACAGCGCGGTCATCATTACGCGCTCACGTCTCCCCTCGTCACCAACTCGAGCTCCCCTTCCCCCCGGCACCCTCGCCCTGCGCTCCCGGGGCCTCGAAATCGTCATCCCCGAAGACGACGTCGCACTCCGCCTTGAGCGACCCCTCGAGGTTGCTCATGCACGCCACCTTCATGATGTCGGCGTTCTCCTCGCGCACGTGCGAGATGTCGGCGACGAACTCGTCGTGCAGCGCGAGCCTGATGTCCAGGAGCCTGACCGCGAGCGCGGGCGGGTCCACGGTGATGTAGTTGTTCCGGAACTTCTCGTCGATGTTCACCGGGGTCATCGTCATGAGGCCCAGGATGAAGCTCTCGCCCGAGACGTCCACGATCTTGCCCTCCGCGCCGTAGTGGTACGGGATGGGGTTCGCGGCCATGTACTCGGAGAAGAAGCTCGCGCCCGCCTTGTTGATCTCCGTGAGGTACGTCAGCAGCGTCCACGCCGCGCGCGCGGTCAGGAACCCGTACAGCCGGTCGCGGTTCGCGTCCCTGAGGGGCGTGGAGTACGGGTCGTGGGTTCGGCCCGTGCGATTGCGCGGCCCGCCCCGGCCGTCCTTCTGCCCGGCCATGTTCACGAGCGCGAGGCGAGCGGGGCGGGAGGGGCGGAGGGCGACCGCGCGCGAGGCGCGGGGGAGAGGCGCCGGCGCGCGGGAGGAGAGCCCGGGGGAGAGGCAGGTGCGCGCGAGGAGCGACATGGTGGGACCGCGCGCGAACGGCGAGTGACCGAGGCGGGGGGATTGAGACCGCAGTTCAAGTCGACGGGCCCGTGGGCAAGTATCGAACTCAGCTCAGACTCGGACTCTCAGAAGGCCGTTTTGTCTCGCGCGTCCCGGGAGCGTGGCGTCCCCGGGAGCGCGCGTCACAACCCGGCGCGTCTCCCGCCATGGCCCCAGCCCTCGGGAAGCGTTCGCGCGATGCCGGGGGGGCAGGGAGCGGCAAGACGTGCGTGCACGGCAAGGGCCAGGGAGGGTACCTCTGCAAGGAGTGCCCGGGGAAGGGGATCTGCGAGCACGGGAGGGAGCGAAACTACTGCAAGGAGTGCGGGGGCTCGAGCATCTGCGAGCACGGGAGGCAGCGAAAAACGTGCAAGGAGTGCGGGGGCTCGGGCATCTGTGAACACGGGAGGGTGCGAAGCACGTGCAAGGAGTGCGGGGGCACGAGCATCTGCGAGCACGGGACGCGGCGAAGCAGGTGCAAGGAGTGCGGGGGCGGGAGTATCTGCGAGCACGGGAGGCAGCGAACCCAGTGCAAGGAGTGCGGGGGCTCGAGCATCTGCGAGCACGGCAAGCGGCGAAGCAAGTGCAAGGCGTGCCGCGCGGCTCGCGACGCCGCGTCTCCCGCGCTCTGTCCCCCCGTCCACCCCAAGCCCGAGATCCTGGTCGAGCTCGAGGACGTGGAGGACCCGGGGGAGGAGGACGACGCGGGTACCTAGCGTCGGTCGAGCTCGTCCCGCCGAAGGATGATTCGCGGCGTTTCCAGAAATTCCCCGCCGATCGCGTCGTCGTCGTTCGTTCGTCACCCCGCCCGCGCCGGTTCGTTCGGTCCCTCGCCGTCCCCCCCCCCACCCCCCCCGCGAACCCGCGAACCCC
>MDSW01038534.1_pt1 | contig 33616 bp, 26 predicted proteins | sample 811171 | NCBI WGS metagenome assembly MDSW01 (sample SAMN05326641, study PRJNA326480) | marine metagenome | isolation source: seawater | place: Atlantic Ocean: North West | collected 2012 | reverse complement strand
TACCCCTGCTCATTATTTGTGCAGGGAGGGGTTATACGTGGGTCAAAATTCGATGCAAATCTGGGGGGTTAGTGGGTCAATTTTCGGTGCAAATCAACAGCCTCCAGCGCTAATCCGATCGCCTCAGGCTTCGCTATTTCGCTCCAATCACGTTCATATCCAAAAGGGCTTAGTCCGCGCCATGGAATCACTTCAACAACATCATCTGGAGAGACCCAATATACGGACTCTTCCAATCCTGGGGAGAGGATACCTGCCCATGCTTCTACCAGAGGCGCCAGATGCTCCAGCTGTTTTTTAGAGGTTCGGCGGAGGCCATGACGTTGAGCAATTTCCAAAGCGAGGGCCTTTTTGGTGATACAAGGTCGCTCGGAAAGAATCGACTTTGCCATCTCGATTAGCTGCGGTTTGTGACTCTCCTCAAAGTACAGGTTCGCTAATGTGTTTTGATCTTCCTCCGCATGTTCCACATCTACTATGCGATCTTCAGCGGCGGCATATGCCTCTAACTCCAATCCATCCGTTGATATAGAGGGTTCATCGACTAGCATGTCTACATCAATAGAAGCTTCCTCTTCTCGTCTGGATCTATCATCTGCCAGTATTTCGGACAGCCTATCGTGGATCTGCTGAATGGCGGACTCTGGGTCCCTAAAATAGTCAGTCGACCACAATCTCACGAGCCGCCAACCCAGATTCTCTAGCACCGCCTGCCGTGTACGATCTCTGTCTCTGGCGCTAGGAGATCCATGATACGTAGCACCATCACACTCAACTCCGGCCAAATAAAGCCCAGGGCTATCGGGATGAACTATGCCCAGATCCACCCTGAATTTACTGACCCCAATTTGAGTTTGAACTTTCCAGCCCAAGTCTCGAAGCGCCCAAGCCACCGCTTGTTCGAAATCGCTATCAAACTGATCAACATCATGGGCCGCTGTGCTTTGCTCAGCAAGAGCTATCGGCCCTTTCTCCGCGAACTCCAAATAGTGTTTAAGGTGTTCGATCGCTGTAGCGGATGTTCGGGAGAGATCTATCATGCTTGAATCGAAGCTAGAAAAGACAACCACTTCAGTTGTTGCCCGCGTTATCGCAACATTCAGCCTTCGTTCTCCACCTGATTTGTTTAGAGGGCCAAAGTTCATAGACATGGTTTTGCCGCCAGGCTCCGTAGGCCCGTAGCCCATGCTGAACATGATGACATCACGTTCGTCACCCTGAACTGACTCGAGATTCTTAACGAACACGGGGTCGAAATCTTCGCCTGACTGAAAGTACTGCTCGATCTCCGGAGATGATCTTCGCGCATTGTCCAGCAGATCTTCGATCGTGCGCTGCTGATCACTATTTAGGGTGACGATACCTAATGTCTGTCCACTGAGACGAGGGTGGCGAAGTCGCCGAACTACTTCTTCAACTACCGCCTTAGCCTCTATGGGGTTATTTCTACCTTTACCTTTGGCATAAACACCATCTACCCGGTGGAGAGTGACCGCCGACTGCTTTGTATCGGATGACGGGTAAGTAACAAGCGAGTTCTCATAATATTTCGAGTTAGAAAATGCGATGAGCGTTTCGTGTTTCGAACGATAGTGTCCCATCAATCTAAGGTGCGGTAGACCCGCTGCAAGTGCTTGATCGAGAATTGACTCTAAGTCCTCTTCATCCAGATCGTCATAGCCCGCGCTTGTACTAAAGAAATTTGTGGGGGGCATTTGCTTCGGATCACCAACTACGATGACGTTCTTGCCACGCGCTATAGACCCAACACTATCCCAGGTGGTCATTTGAGAAGCTTCGTCGAATATAACTAGATCGAACGCATTGAAATCTGATGGAAGGAACTGGGCTACCGACAGTGGAGACATCATCATACAGGGGCAAAGGTCCAATAAACGAGCACCCATATCTTCAAACAACGCTCGCACTGGCTTATGCCTGGTTTTCTTTTGTAACTCCCTAGCCAGAGTTCCAAATGTCTTAGCGTGCTCTTTGCTTTTGATGTCCGGCGTCTTATTGGCTAGGATCGTCGAAATATACTCTGCGGTCGTGTCAGCAACTTGCTCATCTAGCTGGCGGAACTCTTCCAGCAACGCATTGTGCTCGCTAACCTTAAAACTTCTTAGGGGCTCGCGATCATCAATCAGACGAGGAGCCAGCCAAGCGCAGAACGCAGTGGTTGCTTGATCTTGAGCGTCTTCACTCAGAATTACTCCTGACTCTAAAGCTTCGCAAAGTGGCTGTAATCGCAGTTCCTCACAACGCTTTTTCGCGGCAACCCACTCTACCCAGGGTTTGAGTTGCTTTTCGTGACTCACAATCGTTCTAAGTTTGGACTGATAGGCCTCAAGAGGAACCGATTCGTCGAGATTAATACCCATATTCGTGGCTTCACTAGTCGACGAATAGAGCTTCTGTAGCGCAGCTTCAAACTTTTGCATGTCACCATGAAGCTTTGAGACCTCAAGAAACTCCCGTCCATCCACTAGCTTTGCTTTTATTGCGACCAAGAGTTCCATTGGTTCATCAGCCAAACCGATGGCCTGTTTGACTAGAGAATGAATTTTTCGACCTTGTGCTTGCGTTGCCATCAGTTCGGGCGCCTGACTATCCCATCCCTTCCATATATCGTGAGTTTCAAACTCCTGAGACAATGCTTGAACATCCGCTACCAGCAACTTGGCATCCCGTAGTGCATAAAGAATGTCGAGTTCACTAAATTTTTGGTAGCCCGCTGACCTGGCTAGCTTGTTAAGCTTTCCTTTAATGAATATCTTTTTCCACCAGCTCTCTTGAGCCTCCTCCAAAATGACTATCCAGTCTTCTACCGGCGTCTTCGCCAATAGAGGTGCCGATGCGCCATGAGCTATCTTCGTTAGACTAGCGTCAAGTGCTGACTTTCCTTCAGCTAACTTCCCCAGACTATCGAGCTTTTTCGTTACATCTGGGCCCAATGCGAATTCGATGGGCTGCTCTAAAGCGATTGCAACTAATTCAGACAAAGCCCCTAGCTGTTTGAGCTGAGCGAATGTAGGACTCTGTAGATCAACACTGAAATGGTCAGCAAATGCCCGCAGTACGGGTGCTGACTCTTCGACGCTAGCAATAAATGAATTCGCGGCAGCAACAAAGCTGTTCTGCCAAGAATATGACCAAGAGATGGCATCGACTAGTTTAAAAGAGCTCGCATCTAAGTTACAAACATCCCCGAAAGCAATTCCTGCAGCTTTGGCAACGTATTTAAAATCTTCATATCCCTGCACACCCCTTACGGGGGAATCTTCCAAGCTCATACCCCAGGTGAGCTCAACCTTCCTACTGTTCTGATAACCCGCAACTCTCGCGATAGCCGCTCGCGGCGAAATTCCAAACTCGGAATCCTCGTGAAGAGCCGTTACGAAAACATTGAGTCTGTCTCTCTTGGTACGTAAGTCATTAGCTGCGACAAGCCATTCATCCGAGCTCTTTTCACTCCGCTTGTCAGCCGACCTACGTAATTGGTCTAACACAGCTTTTTTATTCGCTTTGTTTGAGTGCAACTCCAGAACAAAGGGGTCAAGGTGTATCTTTTCCAATCGTCTATAGACCACATGCAATGCAGCAATCTTCTCAGCAACAAAAAGCACCTTGCGACTTTTGGCCAGATTATTGGCAATCATGTTGGCGATTGTTTCTGACTTACCTGTACCCGGCGGCCCCTCGAGAACAAAGTCTTGCTGCCTAGAACTAGCTTCTACAGCTACCATCTGAGAGCTGTCGCAATTCAGTGGGAGGTAAATATCTTTCGGGTCAATCTTCTGATCAAGTTGGTCTCTCAAGATAAAGGACGCGTCTTGCTGGTAGGCTTCCTGTGGCTTATCGACCAAGTGAGCCACAAATGGATTCTCCTTGAGGTCTTGAATTCGATCTCTCAGATCTTTCCACATCAAGTACTTCGCGAAAGAAAATGATGCCAGCACACACTCTTCAACAAGCTCAAAGCCAGGCTGCTCCGCAATTGCTTCTCTAACATTCCGCCAAACGAGAGATACATCAACACCTGACTCATCTTCGGGCAGCTCGTCTCTGAGATACGACAAATCTATTGCGTGTTCTGTATTCAGAAATTCTATTAACGTTAAATTAAATAGCGGCTCATCATCCTGCAGCTGTCTTAATTTGATTGGTGCCCTGGCACTTTTTCTTTCAAGTTGAACTGGAATAAGAATTAATGGTGCCTTGTAAGACTTAGCATCGTGTGGAGTTTCCTTCCAAGACAGCATTCCGAGAGCTAGGAATAAGGTATTTGCACCGCCTTCCTCTAGGTCGTTTTTGGCCTTTCTGAACAAGTTAATTAGTGTGGTCTCTACCTTCTTGCTGGGCATATTTGCAATCAGGATGTTTTTTTCGAGCTGTCTCGTCGCGTATTCAACATGAATATCGTCGCCCGTTGTCAATCGAAACGATTCCGCGCTTCTTTCTCGGTCATTAACCGGGCTTACCTCAGAAGACTCGAACGTAAAGAGAGCATTGTCTGCCAGTTGATCCTCCATCTGGCCAATGTCCGGACAAAAAATCCTTACACCCTGCGATCGATCCTTGAATGAAAGGAGGGGATTCCTTTTAGTCAGGTCCAGGAGTTTACGCTGCCAAGTATCGATCCGGGTTTCAGGCGTTTCGTCCACTTTTCGCTCGTCCATGCTGACTGGCGGAAGAGGTGGTGGTGGCGGAAGTTCTAAACTGTCCTTCTGGTCAGAGGTGATCTCCTCAGCTCGATCTTCTATAGTTGCAAGAGGTTTAATCTTCCGGGCTCTGGCCTGCGCAATATCAATGGCGTAGACAAACGATCCCTCATTGTCTTCAGAGATAAGAGCTCTGGCGTAGTCACACGCCTGCAAGAAGGTTGGAACAGTGCTATTCGTAACCATTGTGGACTCAAACAGAATGAGATCCCTGGCGTCGACACGCTTTCTCAGCTCCATGGGATCGTCATTCGTCAAGAGAGGAAACATATTGTCTATCAGCCATACGCCCACAAAAGCATGGTCGTTGGTTAGAGCTACGACGGTATTAAGTCCCATGAGCTCGAAGCAACTTGCAAAGAGCAAGGAGAGGTCAAGACAAGCACCCATTTTGCTATTGCTTATATCTGGTGCAAGGCGAACTAGCTGACCTTGCTCCGCATAACTCGGAGGTGGAGAAACGTAAGAGATACGCTGGCTTGAAATGACGCTCCAAAGCGCCGCCGACATTGCATAGGGTTTTTCGCGTGTATTGGACTGGTATCCATCCGCTTGCCGTCCAAGGCCATTTGCCTCAAGCAACTCCGTGACTTGTTTCACCAGCGACTCAACGTAGACACCATTTGGCTTAACAAAAGAAGCCAGTAATTCTGGCTGCCTTGTCTCACCACCCCAGAAGTTAGCTGGGAGAACCGTGATTTCTTCAGATTGGCTAAGCAGGGGTGCGCTGTGATTCTGTTGCGCATACACAGTAAAGCTGAATGTGATAGGCATCTCATCAGATAGATTGATGAGAAAATCATGTGAAAAGCGGAGGGATCGATCTTGAAGTTTAACATATTGGCTTGGTGAGATCTGACCTATTTCCCATGTTTCAGAAAGCAACTCACCTCCTTCGCATTCCAACTTGACCGTCAAATCACGAAGAATAGGATGGTCTTCGTCTTCTGTGGTCTCATCGTAGCCGAGGCGAAGGTTTTCGAACAAACGGTAAGAGTTCTGCTGTGCAGGCAGAGAGTATGTCGAAATATTTCGATAAGAGAGTTTTAGGCGACTCATGAGATAAACCTACTTTCCTTAGTGGGTTTAATGATAAGTGTGCCCTCAGCGGCCTTGAATCACCGATGACGACAAAAGGATAACGGGTCGCGCCACACCAAAAGATTAACCCAAAAGCACGTCGCCTCCATTCTTTTATCTAGATTGGACGACAAGCTCCGAGGGCATAGGGGGTCGACATCGACCACCCCGAAAAAACCAACCCAATTCTTGCCCAGAATTTAGTTAACATCTTTTAACATATTGATTGGCTTAGAAAAATATGCTGCGCGCCTTTCATTTATCATGCGAAATTTTCAAATAGCGTGCGAACCAACAGTAAGCCCTCAGACGTCGAGGTTGGCCACCGACAGCGCGTTTTCCTCAATGAAATCCCGCCGCGGCTCCACCTGGTCGCCCATCAGGGTGGTGAAGATCTGGTCGGCGGCGATGGCGTCCTCGATGGTTACCTTGAGCATGCGTCGCACCTCCGGATCCATGGTGGTCTCCCACAACTGGTCCGGGTTCATCTCGCCCTGGCCCTTGTAGCGCTGGATGGAGTAGCCTTTGCGCGCCTCGCCCATCAGCCACGCCAGGCCCTCGGCGAAACTGCGCGTGGCGAAGGTCTTCTCGCCGCGCTGGAAGTAGCCGCCCTCGTCGATCAGGTTGTTCACCGCCTCGCCGAGGGCGACCAGCGAGCGGTACTCGCCGGAGGCGAAAAATTCGTGGTGGTATTCCGTCTCGGTCTCGATGCCGTGGGCCAGCACCTTCACCACGGGGAAGTAGAGCTGTCGTTCCTGGTCCTTGCGCACTGTCACCGTATAGATACCGCCATTGGCCTGCACTGATAGTAAGCGTTCACTCAACTGCTGACAGAAAGCACTGACCACGGCTTCGTCCTGCATCTGATCCGGGGCCAGGGTAGCGCCCTGGACCATCTCCCACAGCACCGCCGGTGCGTACAGGCGGCTCAGGCGCTCGATGGTCCTGTCCACGGCGCGGTACTGGCTGACCAGTGCTTCCAGCGCCTCGCCGGCAATCGACGGCGCGTCCGGGTTGACGTACACCGCGGCGTTGTCCAGCGCTGACTGGGTCAGGTACTGCTCCAGGGCCTCGTCATCCTTGAGGTACTGGTGCTGCTTGCCCCTGGCGATCTTGTACAGGGGCGGCTGCGCGATGAACACGTGGCCGCGCTCGATCAGCTCCGGCATCTGGCGGAAGAAGAAGGTCAGCAGCAGCGTGCGTATGTGTGAGCCGTCAACATCTGCGTCGGTCATGATGATGATGCTGTGGTAGCGCAGCTTGTCCGGGTCGAATTCCTCCTTGCCGATACCGCAGCCCAGGGCGGTCACGATGGTGCCCACCTCGGCAGAGCCGAGCATCTTGTCGAAGCGCGCTTTTTCCACGTTGAGGATCTTGCCCTTCAGCGGCAGGATGGCCTGGTACTTGCGGTTGCGCCCCTGCTTGGCGGAGCCGCCGGCGGAGTCGCCCTCCACCAGGTACAGTTCGGACAGGGCCGGGTCTTTCTCCTGGCAGTCGGCGAGCTTGCCGGGCAGGCCGGCGATGTCCAGGGCGCCCTTGCGCCGGGTCATCTCCCGCGCCTTGCGCGCCGCTTCCCGCGCCCGCGCCGCGTCGAGCATCTTGCCCACCACCGCCTTGGCCTCGCCGGGATTTTCCATCAGGTAGTCGTTGAACTGGCTGCTCATCGCCTGTTCGACCGCGGTCTTGACCTCGGAGGAGACCAGTTTGTCCTTGGTCTGGGAAGAAAATTTCGGGTCCGGCACCTTGACCGAAATGATGGCGGTCAGGCCCTCCCGGGCATCGTCACCCGTGGTGTTGACCTTGGCCTTCTTCGCCAACGCCTCTTTTTCGATGTAGCCGTTGAGGCTGCGGGTGAGGGCGGCGCGGAAACCGGCGAGGTGAGTGCCGCCGTCGCGCTGGGGAATATTGTTGGTGTAACAGAAGATGCTCTCCTGGAACCCGTCGTTCCACTGCATCGCCACTTCAACGCCGACACCATCATCCGATTCAATCTGGAAGTGAAACGGCTTGTTGATCGACGTCTTGTTCTGGTTGAGGAAGTCCACGAAGGCCTTCAACCCGCCATCGTATTGATATATCTCTTCTTTTCCGCTGCGCTCATCCTTCAGGGCGATGCGCACACCGGAATTCAGGAAGGCCAGCTCGCGCAGGCGCTTGGCGAGCTGATCGAAATGGAACTCGATGTTGGTGAAGGTCTCGGAGGAGGGGTGAAAGCGCACCGTGGTGCCTGAAATGTCGGTATCACCGATCTCCGCCAACGGCGCCTGGGGCACCCCGTGACGGTAGACCTGCTCGTACATCTTTCCGTCGCGGCGGATGGTCAACACCAGCTCCTCCGACAGGGCGTTGACGACCGACACGCCGACGCCATGCAGGCCGCCGGACACCTTGTAGGTATTGTCGTCGAACTTACCCCCCGCGTGCAGCACCGTCATGATGACCTCCGCCGCGGAGACGCCTTCCTCGTGCATTTCCGTCGGGATGCCACGCCCGTCGTCGCTGACGGTTACGGACTCATCGGGGTGGATGATGATCTGGATCTCACTGCAGTGGCCCGCGAGCGCCTCGTCGATGGAGTTGTCGACCAGCTCGAATACCATGTGATGCAGCCCGGTGCCATCGTCCGTATCGCCGATATACATGCCGGGGCGCTTGCGCACAGCATCCAGGCCCTTGAGCACCTTGATACTGGAAGAGTCGTAATTATGTTCTGTGTCGTCGCTCATCGTGATCTCTTGCCTTTGTGTAACACTACGGCCTGCGGCGCCGGTTCAAGCCGACCCGCTGGCGCTTACCCTGCCATGTTCCACGTGGAACATGGCCAGACCCCCTGTGTCCGGCCAGACGGACTGAATCTCGTCCCGCTCTACACAGGTAATGAATACCTGGGCGTCCATAGACGCGAGCAATTCACACACCAGGCCACCGTGCTTCCTGTCTAGCTCCGACGGCAGATCGTCTATCAGGTAGGTGCACTGTCCGCGGCCCAACTGCGACATCAGTTGCCCCTGGGCAAGCTTGAGGCCGCAAACGACCAGCTTCTGCTGCCCGCGTGACAGGGTTTCCGCCGCGGGATGCCCGCCCGAGGTAACGCGTATGTCCGCGCGCTGGGGTCCTGCGTGGGTAAAGCCCTGTTCCCTATCCGTGGCGATGCCCTGTTCGAGCGCCTCAGCGTAGGTCAGCTTGTGGTCCCAGCCCTGCCGAAAACGCAACTCCAGCGTATCCAGGGAGGGCGCTAGCCGCGCCATGGTCTGCTGAAAGCCCGGGGCCAGCTGCTCGAAGTAGGCTTGCCTGAATTCGTTGATGGCCGCGCCGCTACGTGCGAGGTCGCGTGTCCAGACGGCCAGTTCCTGGTGCGATAGTTTACCACGGCGCAGCAGCATGTTGCGCTGTTTTATACAGCGCTGGAAGCGCTGCCACTGGGGGAAAAACTGTTGTTCCACGTGGAACACTCCCCAGTCCAGGAACTGGCGGCGCGCTCCTGGTGAGCCGGTGAGCAGGCCGAAACTGTCGGCGTTGATGACCTGCAGGGGGAGCTGTTCGGCCAGTTCCGCGACCGTGCGCACGGTCTTGCCGCCGAGTCGAATCTGCGCCTCGCCATTGCGGCTGCGCTGGATACCCAGGGGGAGGGCGCCCGCCCCGGGCAGGGCGACGCTGCCGAACACTGTGCAGGTATCTTCGCCGTGGGTTATCAGCGAACGTATGCTGTTGCCGCGAAACGAGCGGGCCATGCCCAGCAGGTGAATGGCTTCCAGGACACTGGTCTTGCCGCTGCCGTTGGCGCCGTAGAATACGTTGACGCGCTGCAGGGCCTCGAGGTGCACCCCGCGCAGGTTGCGTACACGGTCGATCTGCACCTGGGTCAGCGCCACTACGGCCACTCCCCGGGTGCGGCGGAATGCCTCAAAGACGCATGGGCATGACGACGTAGAGCGAGTCGCCTTCCTCCGACTCCTCCAGCAGGGCGCTGCTGTTGGGGTCGGCCAGGGACAGCTTGACCTGCTCCCCGCTGAGCACGCCCAGTACATCGAGCAGGTAGCTCACGTTGAAGCCGATTTCCATGGCCTCGCCAGCGTAGGTGACAGGGACGGTTTCCTCCGCCTCCTCCTGCTCCGGGTTGTTGGCGACGATATCCAGGGTGTCCGCGGACAGTTTCAGGCGCACGCCGCGGTACTTTTCGTTAGACAGGATGGCGGTTCGGGTAAAGGCCTGGCGCAGGTCCAGCCGCGAGCCCAGCAGAACCTTGTCGGGGGAGCGGGGCAGAACCCGCTGGTAATCGGGGAACTTGCCATCGACCAGCTTGGAGGTAAAGGTGAAATCCTCGGTCATCGCGCGTATATGGTTGCTGCCGATAATGATCTCAATGTCCGCCTCGTCATCCAGCAATAATCGGGCCAGCTCCAGTACCCCCTTGCGCGGCAGGATGACCTGGGTACCGCCATCTCCCTTGACCTTCACCTTGTCCATCAGGTTACACATGGCAAGGCGGTGGCCGTCGGTGGCGACCACGCGCAGGTGCTCCCCGTCCAGTTCCCACAGCATGCCGTTGAGGTAGTAGCGCACGTCCTGCTGCGCCATGGCGAACCCGGTGCGATCGATGAGCCGCTTGAGCTGGCCCTGCTTCAAGGTCAGCTGGTGTGTGCCCATGCTGTCCTCGACGTTGGGAAACTCCCGCGCCGGCAGGGTGGACAGGGTGAATCGGCTGCGCCCGGACTTCACCGTCGCCTTGCCGTCGGACACGCTGAAGCTGATATCGCTGTCCTCTGGCAGGGACTTGCAGATATCGGTGAGTTTGCGCGCCGGCACAGTCACCTCACCGGGCTCGGCGCCCGCGGGCACCTGGACCCGGCCGACGAGTTCCACCTCGAGGTCGGTGCCGGTGAGTGACAGGCGGTCATTCTCCAGGACCATCAGGACATTGGCGAGAATGGGCAGGGTCTGGCGCCGCTCTACCACGCCCGCGACCAGGTTCAGGGATTTGAGCAATGTATCCCGCGAGACGCTGAACTTCATAAACGTATTATTCCTTAAAGGTATATATAACAGCTATTTTTATAACAAAAATAGCCATTCCGGATCGTGCCCGGGCCAGCCCTGTCCGGCGCGCTCAGGTCGTGAGCGAGCGCAGCAAGTTCTTGTAATCTTCGCGGATATCCGAGTTCGTTTCACGAAGTTCCTTGATTTTACGGCATGCGTGCAGAACTGTCGTGTGGTCGCGGCCACCGAAGCTGTCGCCGATCTCCGGCAGGCTGTGGTTGGTCAGCTCCTTGGACAGGGCCATGGCCATCTGCCGCGGCCGCGCGACGGAGCGGCTGCGTCGCCTGGACATCATGTCGGACACCTTGATCTTGTAGTACTCGGCGGCGGTGCGCTGGATATTGTCCATACTGACCTGTTTGTCCTGCAGCGCCAGCAGGTCCTTGAGGCTCTCCTTGATCAGGTCGATATCGATCTGCCGCCCGACGAAGTGAGCACTCGCCATCACCCGCTTCAGCGCCCCCTCCAGCTCACGTACATTCGAGCGTATGCGCTGAGCGATGAAAAACGCCGCGTCCGGGGGCAGGTCGACCTGCGCCTCGGTGGCCTTTTTCATCAGGATGGCCACCCTGGTTTCCAGCTCCGGCGGCTCCACCGCGACGGTCAGGCCCCAGCCAAAACGGGACTTGAGGCGCTCCTCCAGCCCGTCGATTTCCTTCGGGTAGCGGTCACAGGTGAGAATCATCTGCTGGCCGCCCTCGAGCAGGGCATTGAAGGTATGGAAAAATTCTTCCTGGGAACGGTCCTTCTTGGCGAAGAACTGGATGTCATCGATAAGCAGCGCATCCACCGAGCGGTAATAGCGCTTGAAATCGCTGATGGCATTGAGCTGCAGCGCCTTGACCATGTCCGCAACAAAGCGTTCGGAGTGCAGGTACACCACCTTGGCGCCCGGGTTGCGTTGTTTCAGCGCATTGCCCACCGCGTGCATCAGGTGGGTCTTGCCCAGGCCGACCCCACCGTAGAGAAAGAGGGGATTGTAGGAGTCTCCCGGGTTTTCCGCCACCTGCTGCGCCGCGGCCAGGGCGAGCTGGTTGGACTTGCCCTCGACGAAACTGGTGAAGGTGTACGCGTCCACGAGGTGATGCTCGTGTTGCAGCGAACCGGTCACCTCCGCCCGGGGCGGCGGGGCGGCGCCGTTGCGGCGCGCCGCCGGCGCGGGCCTGGCATTGACCACGTCGCCGGACAGGGCCGGGGGCGGGACTGCCGGGGGGGCGCTCACCGCTGGCGCGGGCTCCGGCGCGCGACCGGCGCCGATTTCCAGTTGCAGTTGCAGCGGCGCGGTCGGCTCCAGGTTGCTCACCAGTTCGCGAATGCGCTGGGCATACTTCTCGGCGACAAAGTCCTTGATGAAGCGATTGGGCGCCAGCAGGGTGAGTGAATGGCTGTTGCGGCTGGCCTGCAACGGACGGATCCAGGTATTGAATTGCTGTGACGGGAGTTCATCCCGCAGCTGGTCGATGCATTGTTGCCAAAGTGGTTCAGGCAAAGAAAACCCCTTAGAGACAGACTGCGGAAACCCGCACCTCTAAATTTATAGTAGTGACGATAAAATTAGTTGTTCTGGTTCCGCCCGTTATTGCCGGACGGTCAGCGCATGATACTCCCGAACAGGCCACTTATCCACAGTATTGTGTGAAAAATTTAATTTTATTTAGCTTTTATTTATCAATAACTTACTTTGTTTATGTACGTTTTTTGAACGAGACAGCCGGATGCCGCTGGGTATAGATCCACCTGTGGATAACTTGTGTGTATCTTTGGGGGAAGGTGTGTGCTGCCAGGCAAAAATCACCAGTATTCGGGCAGTTATGGCAAAACGCTGACAACGACTCAAGCTTTCGCTCCACACGCTTCCTTGCAAGCGGCCTGGAGAGCGCTGCCGCCCGGCGCCCACGGGCGAAATAATGGCCGACGCCGATTGAATTGAACCGGCCATTTACATAGAATACCCCACCTTTTTTCCGGCCGGGACACACCGCCTTGTTTATCGGCGTCAGTGCCGGCTTCGCAAACATCTGGATTACAGCTATGAAAAGAACATTTCAGCCCAGCGTTCTCAAACGCAAACGCACGCACGGCTTCCGCGCCCGCATGGCCAGCAAGAGCGGCCGCGCGGTTCTCAACCGCCGGCGCGCCAAGGGCCGCAAGCGCCTCTCCGCCTGATACGCTGCTCGGGCGGGGCGGATGGTTTGGGCGTCCAGTCCCCCGGCAACGGCTTTGGCAAGTCCCGGCGCCTGCTCGACGCCCGTGACTACAGCCGCGTGTTCGACGCGCCGGACGCGCGCGCCTCGCACCGCAACCTGCTACTCCTGGCGCGTCGCAACGACACCGGCGTGCACAGGCTGGGCCTGGTGATCGCGAAGAAAAACCTGCGCCTGGCGGTACAGCGCAACCGGGTCAAACGCCTGGCCAGGGAATTCTTCCGCCACCTGCCGCCAGCAGACCCGGGTCTGGACGTGGTACTACTGGCGCGTCGCGGCCTGGCCGAGTTGGATAACGCGGAGCTATCCTCTATATTGCAGCAGCAGTGGCAGAAGCTGGAACGCCACACCCGCAACTCCCGGCACGCCGACAATCGAGAGTCCTGATGCGACGCTTCCTGATTTTTCTCATCGCCTGCTACAGAGCCTGCCTCAGTCCGTTCATGGGTAACAACTGCCGCTTTCATCCCTCCTGTTCCAGTTACGCCCAGGAGGCTATCGCCGAACACGGGGCCGCGCGCGGCACGTACCTGGCGCTGCGTCGCGTATGCCGCTGTCACCCCTGGCACGAGGGTGGTATCGACCCCGTTCCGCCGGCCTGCCCACACAAATAAATCACCGGGTTAACAATGGATTTGCAACGCACACTGCTAATAGGCGCGATCGCCGTTTTATCTTTCATGCTGCTGACCGAGTGGGTCGCGTTCAAGGACGCGCGCAGCAGCGATAGCCAGCAGGAGACCGCGCGCATCCTCTCCGGCGATACACCAGCGGCAGAACTGCCCGAGCCCGCGGCGATGCCGGTGGACGCCGCCGATGAATTGCCCTCCCTGCCCCAGGACCCGGCGCAGCAGGCCGCGGCCGAACAGAGCGCCGACACTAACGCCAGCCGTATCGTGCAACTGCGCTCGGATGTCCTGAACCTGGCCATAGACCTGCACGGCGGCGATATCATCGAGCTATCCCTGCCGCAACACCTGGAAGAGCAGGACAACCCGGACCGGCCCTTCGTACTGCTGGAGCAGAACGACAAACTGACGTACATCGCGCGCAGCGGCCTGCTCGGTCCCGACGGCATCGACGGCAACGGCCGCGCGGTCTACAACAGCGCCGCGGCGCAGTACGAACTGGCCGAGGGAGCGGACACCCTGGTGGTCGACCTCCACTACCAGGGCGAGGGCAACGCGGACATCACCAAACGCTTTACCCTGCGCCGCGGCGACTACCTGGTGGACGTACAATACCTGGTGAAAAACAACGGCGCCGCGCGCTGGCAGGCCAACCTGTTTGGGCAGATCAAACGCGGCAGCGCCCTGCCGCCCTCCCAGGATACCGCAGCCATGGGTCTGCAACCGTTCCTCGGCATCGCCACCACCACGCCGGACGACCGCTTCAAGAAATTCGGCTTCGACGACCTGCAGGACGAGTCGTTCAAGGCGCAATTGCCCGGCGGCTGGATCGCCATGATCCAGCACTACTTCCTCAGCGCCTGGATTCCCAACGCGGAGCAGACACACACCTACAGCGCACGCGCCACCCGCAGCGGCGCCAATATCGCCGAGTTCACCAGTCCCGCCCTGATGCTCGACCCGGGACAGTCAGGCAGCGTCGGCGCCGGTTTCTATGCCGGCCCCAAGGACCAGTACCGGCTCAAGGATATCTCCCCCTACCTGGACCTCAGTGTTGACTACGGTTGGCTCTGGTGGATCGCGCAACCGCTGTTCTGGTTACTGACCAAGATACAGGCGCTGGTGGGCAACTGGGGTGTGGCCATCATCCTGCTGACCGTGTTGATCAAGGCGGCCTTCTACCGCCTGTCCGCGGCCAGTTACCGTTCCATGGCGAACATGCGCCGCGTGCAGCCGAAGATGATGGACATCCGCGAGCAGTACGCCGACGACAAACAAAAACAGTCCCAGGCAATGATGGACCTGTACCGCAAGGAGAAGATCAACCCCATGGGCGGCTGCCTCCCCATCCTGGTACAGATGCCGGTGTTCATCGGCCTGTACTGGATGCTCATGGAAAGCGTGGAGCTGCGCCACGCGCCCTTCTTCCTGTGGATCAGTGACCTGTCGGTCATGGACCCCTATTTCGTGCTGCCACTGTTGATGGGCGCGAGCATGTGGTTCATGCAGAAACTCAATCCGCCGCCGCCGGATCCGATGCAGGCGAAGATCATGCAGTGGATGCCGATCATGTTCACCTTCTTCTTCCTCTGGTTCCCCGCCGGCCTGGTGCTGTACTGGCTGGTGAACAACCTGCTGTCCATCGCACAGCAGTACTGGATCACGCGCCAGATCGAGAAGGCGGACGCGGCGGCCTGAGCCACCCCGGGCTCCCGCGCACGTGCCCGCAACCGACACCATAGTCGCCGTCGCCACCGCGCCCGGGCGCGGCGGCATCGGCATCGTACGCCTCTCCGGGCCCCGCGCCCGCGCCATCGGCGAGACCCTCAGCGGCCAGCCGCTGCAGGCGCGCCAGGCCCACCACTGCGAATTCCGCGACGCCGACGGCGACCTGCTGGACAGCGGCATCGCGCTGTTCTTCGTCGCCCCGCATTCCTTTACGGGTGAGGACGTGGTCGAGCTGCAGGCGCACGGCAGCCCGGTCGTGATGGACATGCTGCTGCGCGAGGCCTGCCGGCTGGGCGCCCGTCTCGCCCGCGCCGGGGAATTCACCGAGCGCGCTTTCCTCAACGACAGGATTGACCTGGCGCAGGCGGAGGCGATCGCCGACCTGATCGCCAGTTCCACCGAGCAGGGCGCGCGCAACGCCAGCCGCTCGCTACAGGGAGAATTTTCGCGCCGCATCGACGAGCTGGTCGCCGAGGTCACCGCACTGCGCGTGTACATCGAGGCCGCCATCGATTTCCCCGAGGAGGAGATCGACTTTATCGCAGAGGGCGAGGTCGCCTCGCGCCTGGACACCATCGTCGGGCATTTCGACGCGGTCGCCCGCCAGGCGCGCCAGGGCAGCCTGGTGCGCGAGGGGATGAAACTGGTGATTGCCGGCCGGCCCAACGCCGGCAAGTCGAGCCTGCTCAACGCGCTCTCCGGCCAGGACACGGCGATCGTCACGGCGATCGAGGGCACCACGCGCGACATACTGCGCGAGCACATAGAGGTCGACGGCATGCCGTTGCACATCGTCGACACCGCGGGCCTGCGCGACAGTAACGATGTCATCGAACAGGAGGGCGTGCGCCGCGCGCGTGCGGAAATGGCGTCCGCTGACCGCATACTGCTGGTTGTAGACGGCAGCGAGGCGCGCGAGGATTTCACGCCGCAATTTCTGTGGCCAGACGGGGAGGACCAGATCGAGCGCCCGGTGACGGTGGTGGCCAACAAGTGCGACCTGTCCGGCGTTGCACCGCAACTGCGCGAGCAGGACGCGTACACCGTGCTGCACCTGTCCGCCAAAACCGGCGCCGGCATGGCGTTGCTGCGCGAGCACCTGAAACAGTGTATGGGTTACCAGGACGCGAACGAGGGCGCGTTTTCCGCCAGGCGGCGTCACCTGGACGCGCTGCAACGGGCGCGCGCCGCGCTGGACAATGGGCGGCAACAGCTCGCGCACGCCGGGGCGGCGGAACTGCTGGCCGAGGACCTGCGCCAGTGCCAGGCGCACCTGGGCGAAATCACCGGCGCGGTGAGCAGCGATGCCCTGCTCGGCGAAATCTTTTCCAGTTTCTGTATCGGCAAGTAATCCACAGACTACGCCCAACAAAAACACCGGCAGCGCACAGCACTACTCCTCTGCACGGTCAATCGCACAGCTTGTCCAGACACTACACACAGGCAATGCCCGCCGGGGGACCGGCAAGCGCCGCGCTGTGGAGAACGCGTGGGTGAATCCTGTACTACGGCGGGAAAAAAATGCGGGTAATACACAGCAGACGCCGCGCGCAAACTGACAGCCGGAGTTGTCCAGAATTCCTGCGCAGGAAAAACACCTGTTGCCCAGTCCAGGCGAAGGGGTTTTGCAGGCGTTTGTTATTGCGCCAAACAACGGGCGACAAAGGAAAAAAAGCGCTTCTCCACAGGCAGGTGCCGCCCTAATAATTACTACAACAATAATCCTTATATATCTCTATACATATATAACTTGATTAGTACTTATATAAATACACGCAAACAATCTTCACTCCACGGCGGGACCGGGAAATTGTTCCCGCAGTACGCGCCTGAGAATCTTGCCGCTGGGGTTGCGCGGGATCTGGTCGACGAAGACCACATCGCGCGGCTGTTTGCAGTGCAGCAGGGCCGTGTGGGTCAGGTGGCCAGGTGCGGCAGTACCTGGTCCTGGAACAGGCGCAGGCTGCGCCAGCCGGCGTCCAGGGGCACGCCGCCGCACAGGGGCGCCAGGTGCAGGGAACCGGTCTGTTGTACCACCTCCACCGCCTGCTGCGGTGTGAGGATGCGGTACTTGCCCTCGGCGATCAGTCCGTCCAGGTCGGTGGCGAACGACTCCGCGTAGGCGCGCCGGTTCGGGTGGCGCCAGGCGCCATAGGCGGTGGCGTCGTAAAGCAGGTAGTCGCCGATGTCGCGCCAGGTGCGCGCCGGATCCTCACTGATGAACGTGGTCGACGGCTCGCGCGGAAAGATCGTCATGCCGAAACCGACGCCGTGTTCGGCGCAGGCCTGCCGGTAGATCTCGTCCAGCGCCGGGTCGTCGATGGCCGGGCAGAAAATGAGACCGAAGCGCGCTGCGCGCCGCGCCGCGGCGGCACTGTTGCCACCGATGGTCAGCAGGGCCTGGACGGGCGAGGCGGGTGTGGGATTGAGGCGCATCTGCGCGCCGTGGCGGCTGAAGCTTTCACCCTTGAGCGCCGCCACCAGCTGCGACAGCCTGGCGTCGAAAATGGCGCCGCGGCGCGACCAGTCCACGTCGAAGCGCGCGTACTCCTCCTGCCGGTAGCCCAGGCCCGCGGTGGCGGTGAAGCGGCCGCTGGAGGCCAGGTCCAGGGCCGCGATATCCTCGGCCAGGCGCAGCGGGTCGTGCAGCGGCACGAGCAGGGCGCTGACGCTGATGCGCACGCGCCGTGTGCGCGCCGCCATCATGGCCGCCAGCGTCAGCGGCGCGCTGAGAAACCCGTCGGCGGTGACGTGGTGTTCGGACAGGCCGATCACGTCCACGCCGCAGTCGTCCGCCCAGGCGGCCATGTCGAGCGCGGCGCGGTAGCGCTCGCCCTCTGCATCTGGACAGGCCGGTGACCTGCGCATGTCGAAGCGCAGTACGATGTTGCGTTGTGGCGGCCTGGCCGGCGGGGCGTCTGCGGGCATGGCAGTTCGCTTGCGCTGACCGCGCGTCAGTCCACCGTCCCCGCTTCCAGCGTTTTCTTCGCCTCGATCCAGGCGCCGATGGTCACGCCCATATTGTGCGGGTTGTAGGCGTCTTCCTCGTAGCTGAACAGGCCCTTGCCCGCGTAGTGCAGGATGGTGATGTTCGGCTCCTGGTAGATCTTGCCGTCGCCCAGGTCCTCCATGCGGTTCATCACCTCGCAGAAGATCCAGCCCCGGTCCTCGTCGATGGAGTACCAGGTGATCGGGAAGGCGGTCATGTGGCTGGCCGGCCACTGGGTCATGGTGTCGGTGATCCAGCTGAGGATGCGCTCGCGTCCCCAGAAGCGACCGTAGTGGTGCTCGAAGTAGGTGGCGTCCTCGGTGAAGCAGTTTGCCCAGGCGGTCCAGTCCTTGGTCTGTGCGCCCTTCAGCGCGGCAGCCTGGTACTTGTCGAAGGCGGCTTCAATTTCTTCTCGGGGCCAGCGTGCCATGTCTGCGATCCTCACGTTCGTTGCGGGTAGCGGGAAAGGCGCCCATCATAACCACGGCCCCGTGTTTTCGGCCAGTGGTAAAAGCGTGGCAATAATCAACCTGGTGTGCGGGACCGGGGACGGGCCCGGCGTCGCACAGGGCCACTGGCGTGGATGTACGGCGCTGGACCCGGGCATGCGATTACAGCAGTGGCGCGATAACCAGGCTGACGATCGCCATCACGTTGATGAGGATGTTCATGGACGGGCCGGAAGTATCCTTGAACGGATCGCCCACGGTGTCGCCGACCACCGCCGCGGAGTGGGTGTCGGAACCCTTGCCGCCGAGGTTGCCTTTCTCGACGAATTTCTTGGCGTTGTCCCAGGCGCCACCGGCATTGGCCATCATCAGCGCCATGAGGACACAGCCGAGCAGCGCCCCGCCGAGCATGCCGCCCAGTGAGGCCGCGCCGAGACCGAAGCCGACCAGTACCGGTGCGGCGACGGCGATGGCGCCGGGCAGGATCATGCGGCGCAGCGCGGCGGTGGTGGCGATATCCACGCACTTGGCGGTGTCCGGTTCCGCCTTGCCCTCGAGCAGGCCGGGAATTTCGCGGAACTGGCGGCGGATCTCGTTGATCATGTCGAAGGCCGCGTCGCCCACCGCCGTCATGGTGATGGAGGCGATGAGGAAGGGGATGGTGCCGCCGATAAACATGCCCACCAGCACCACCGGGTCGGACAGTTCCAGCGCAAAGCCGGGCTTGTTCACGGAGACGGTTTCCACGAAAGCGGCGATGATCGCCAGGGCCGCCAGCGCCGCGGCGCCGATGGCAAAGCCCTTGCCGATGGCCGCGGTGGTATTGCCCACCTCGTCGAGCCCGTCGGTAATTTTTCGCGTGTCCTCACCCATGCCCGCCATCTCGGCGATGCCGCCGGCATTGTCCGCCACCGGGCCGTAAGCGTCGATGGCCATGGTGATGCCGACGGTGGCGAGCATGCCCACCGCGGCGATGCCCACGCCGTAGAGGCCGGACAGTGAGGTGGAGATATAGATAATGCCCGCCAGGAACAGGATCGGCAGGACCACCGACTGCATGCCCACCGCCAGACCGGTGATCATCACCGTGGCCGGCCCGGTTTCGCCGGACCTGGCGATTTTCTCCACCGGGGAACCGCCGGTGTAGTACTCGGTAATCAGGCCGATGGCGACGCCACCGACAGCGCCGCAAACCACGGACCACCAGACGTTGGAGTCCACGCCCAATGCGGCGATCAGGAACCAGGCCAGGCCGACGAAGATGACCGGCGCCGCCAGGGTGCCGGCACGCAGGGCCGCCTCGGGCGCGGCGTTGGAGCGCATGCGCACGACGCCGATGCCACACAGGGAGGACAGCAGTCCGATGCTGGCCAGCGACAGTGGCAGGAACATCAACGCGCCTTGCTCTTCGGCGCTTATCGCCATGGTGGAGGCGATGGCGATGCAGGCAATCATGGAGCCGACATAGGACTCGAAGATGTCCGAGCCCATGCCGGCGATATCGCCCACGTTGTCGCCGACATTGTCGGCAATGACGCCCGGGTTGCGCGGGTCGTCCTCGGGGATGCCCGCCTCGACCTTGCCCACCAGGTCGGCGCCGACGTCGGCGCTCTTGGTGTAGATGCCGCCACCGACACGTGAGAACAGCGCCACGACAGAGCCGCCCATACCGAACCCGTGGATGGCGTGGGCCGTGTGCGGATCGCCGCCGAACAGCCAGTAGATGCTGCCCAGGCCGACCAGGCCCAGGGAGGCGACGCACAGGCCCATCACCGAGCCACCGTAGAAGGCCACCGACAGGGCCATGCCCTGGCCGTGGTTGTGCGCCGCGACCGCGGTGCGCACGTTGGCCTTGGTGGCGGAGAACATGCCCAGGTAGCCGGCCGTCGCCGAGGACAGCGCGCCGGCGAGGAAGGCCACGGCGGTGTTCATGCCCAGCGACACCACCAGCGCGACAAGCAGTACGACGGCGAACATCGCGAGCATCTTGTACTCGCGTTTCATGAAGACCATCGCGCCGAGGTGAATCTGGTCACCGATTTTCTTCACGTCGCCATCGCCGTGATTGTGGCGCGTCATGATGTGGTAGATGAAAAAAGCAAATGCGAGTCCGCCCAAACCCAGCAGCGGAGGTACTGCGAAGTACTCAGACATAGCTTGACTCCAAGCTTTTATTATTAGACAGGCTTTTCATGCTACCTAACTTCCCGTGACAGTGACAAGCTATTCCCTGACCCATCCGCAGCCCCCTTTGGGCGGCTCCCGGAGGGGTTTTAGCGCCGGAAACCCGGGTCCCGGCCGGGGGCCGGGGCGCGCCTGGCGGGAAATTACCGCTATTTCCCGGCGCACAAATTTTGAACAGCCCCGCATGGCGCGTATAATCGCCAGCCCCCAGTACGGGAAGCCCGGGATACGGCGGTGGAATACCAGCAGCAGTTTGACGTGATAGTGATTGGCGGCGGCCACGCCGGCACCGAGGCGTGCCTGGCGGCCGCGCGCATGGGCGCGCGCACCCTGCTGCTCACCCACTCCGTCGACACCCTGGGCCAGATGTCCTGCAACCCGGCCATCGGTGGTATCGGCAAGAGTCACCTGGTGCGTGAGGTGGACGCGCTGGGCGGTGCCATGGGGCTGGCCACCGACCGCGCCGGCATCCAGTTCCGCGTACTCAACCGGCGCAAGGGGCCGGCGGTGCGCGCCACCCGCGCCCAGGCGGACCGCGTGCTGTACCGCAACGCGATCCGCCAGGTGCTGGAACACCAGCCCGGCCTGTCGATTTTCCAGCAGCCGGTGGACGACCTGCTGCTCGAGAACGGCGCCGTGGCCGGCGCCGTCACGCAGATGGGACTGGTCTTTCGCGCACCCCGGGTAGTGCTCACCACCGGCACTTTCCTCGGCGGCAAGATGCACATCGGCCTGGACAACAGCGCCGGCGGCCGCGCCGGCGACCCGCCGTCCATCGCCCTGGCGCAGCGCCTGCGCGAACTGCCTTTTCGCGTGGAACGCCTGAAAACCGGCACGCCGCCGCGCATCGACGCGCGCAGCGTGAACTTCGACGGCCTGCAACAGCAGTGGGGCGATGACCCGGAGCCGGTGATGTCCTTCATGGGCAACGCGCAGATGCACCCGGAGCAGCGCTGCTGCTGGGTGACCTACACCAACGAGCGCACCCACGACATCATTCGCGGCGGTCTGGACCGCTCGCCGCTGTTTTCCGGGGTGATCGAGGGCGTGGGCCCGCGCTACTGCCCGAGCATCGAGGACAAGATACACCGCTTCGCCGACAAGTCCTCGCACCAGGTGTTCATCGAGCCCGAAGGGCTGGACACCACCGAGTTGTACCCCAACGGTATCTCCACCAGCCTGCCCTTCGATGTGCAACTGCAACTGGTGCGTAGCATCGAGGGTTTCGAGAACGCCCACATCACGCGCCCGGGCTACGCCATCGAGTACGATTTCTTCGACCCGCGCGACCTGCACTACTCACTGGAAACGAAAGCGTTGCCGGGCCTGTATTTCGCCGGGCAGATCAACGGCACTACCGGCTACGAGGAGGCGGCTGCCCAGGGGCTGCTGGCCGGCCTCAACGCGGCCCTGGCCGCGCGCGACCAGGCGCCCTGGTGCCCGCGCCGTGACGAGGCCTATATCGGCGTGCTGGTGGACGACCTGATTACCATGGGCACCGCGGAGCCCTACCGCATGTTCACCTCCCGCGCGGAGTACCGTCTGCTGCTGCGCGAGGACAACGCCGATCTGCGCCTGACTGAAAAGGGGCGTGATCTGGGCCTGGTGGACGACGCGCGCTGGGCGCGTTTCAGCGCCAAGCGCGAGGCCATCGAGGCGGAGACGCGGCGCCTGGCGACCACGTTCGTGCACCCGCACACGCCGGCCGCGGCGGCCCTGGCCGAGAAGCTGGACGGCCCCCTGGGCCGCGAGTACGCACTGGCCGACCTGCTCAAGCGGCCGCAGCTCAGTTACGCGGACCTGGCCGCGGCTACCGGCGACGGTTGCGCCGACGAGCAGGCCGCCGCACAGGTGGAGATTCAGGCGCGCTACGCCGGCTACATCGATCGCCAGCAGGAGGAGATCGAGCGCCTGCGCCGGCACGAGAACACCCCGCTGCCGGCGGACCTCGACTACGACGCGGTCGACGGCCTGTCCAACGAGGTGCGGCAGAAACTGGCCCAGGCGCGCCCGCAGACGCTGGCGCGCGCCAGCCGTATTCCCGGGGTCACCCCGGCGGCGATCTCGCTGCTGCTCATCTACCTGAAAAAGCGCGGCGCGCTGGCCGAATCCGCGCCGCATGAGCAGCGTCAGCTCGCCTGAGGGGCGACACGCCCGGACGCTGCAACGCGGTTGCCAGGACCTGGGCCTGGATCTCGCGCCGGCGCAGCGGGACGCGCTGTTGCACTACCTGGCGTTGCTCGAGCGCTGGAATCGCAGCTACAACCTCACCGCCGTGCGCGACCCGCAGGAGATGGTTACCCGTCACCTGCTGGACAGCCTGGCCGTCAGTCCCCACCTGCAGGGCGCGCGCATCCTCGATGTCGGCAGTGGCGCCGGCCTGCCCGGGGTGCCGCTGGCGATCATGCACCCGGGGCGGGAATTCCACCTGCTGGACAGCAACGGCAAGCGCACGCGCTTCCTTTTTCAGGTGAAAACTGCACTGCGCTTGGCTAATATGGTGGTCCACCAGGCGCGGGTGGAAACCTTTCCCGCGGACCCGCCCTACGACGAGGTGTTGTCCAGGGCCTTCGCGTCCCTGGGGGACATGTACCGGGACTGCCGCCACCTGCTGGCGCCGGGGGGGCGCTGCCTGGCGATGAAGGGCACCTATCCCGCCGGGGAGCTGAACGCGAGCGCGTTGCAGGCTGCGCGTGTCACGGTGCATCCGCTGCAGGTGCCGGGGCTGGACGAACACAGGCACCTGGTGGACATCCGGCCGCAGGCGAGCCGGCGGTAACGACAGGGACCAGGCGCTTGCAGGCGCAGCGCCGACCCGCAACAGCCAGGGGCGAATTCATTGGCAAGAATCATCGCGGTAGCGAACCAGAAAGGCGGGGTGGGCAAGACCACCACCTGCGTCAACCTGGCCGCGTCCCTGGGCGCCATGGGCCGGCGCGTACTCCTGGTGGACCTCGATCCCCAGGGCAACGCCACCATGGGCAGCGGCATAGACAAATACGCTGTCGAACGCAGTATCTACGACGTGCTGGTGCACCGCGCCCCGGTCAACCTGGTGGCGCAACCCAGTGCCGAAGCCGGCTTCTCGGTACTGCCGGCGAATGGCGACCTGACCGCCGCGGAGGTGGAGCTGCTGGACGTGGAAAACCGCGAGCGGCGGCTGCGCACGGCGCTGGCGGAAGTCGCCGGCGACTACGACTTCATGCTGATCGACTGCCCGCCCTCGCTGAACATGCTGACCCTGAACGGGCTCATCGCCGCGGACGGGGTCATTATCGCCATGCAGTGCGAGTACTACGCGCTGGAGGGTCTCACCGCGCTGGTCAGCACCATCAACGGCGTGGCCGAGAGCGCCAATCCCGGGCTGCAGATCGTCGGCATACTGCGCACCATGTACGACCCGCGCAACAGCCTGACCAACGACGTGTCCGCGCAGTTGCACGAGCATTTCGCCGGGCTGGTGTACCGCACCGTGGTGCCGCGCAATATTCGCCTGGCGGAGGCGCCCAGCCACGGCATCCCGGCGATCCACTACGACAGGAACTCGCGCGGCTCCAAGGCCTACATGGCCCTGGCCGGCGAGATCATCCGGCGCGAAGAAAAGCGCCTGCGCGACGCCGGCTTGCCGCCGGACGCCCCCGCGCAGGACGCGCTCCCGGACAGCCCGCCGCCCGCGGCGTCACTCTAGCCACAGGAAACGGGGAGAACAGCAATGTCTGCGAGAAAGAGGGGGCTGGGTCGTGGCCTGGACGCGCTGCTCAGCGCCAGCAGCGCCGCGCAGCCGGCGGAAAGCCAGGGCGAGACGGGTGGCGGCGCGCCGGACGCGGCGCTGAAGGAACTGCCGGTGGACCTGCTGCAGCGCGGCCAGTACCAGCCGCGCAAGGACATGGACCCGGAATCCCTGCAGGAGCTGGCGGACAGCATCAAGGCCCAGGGCGTGATGCAGCCCATCGTGGTGCGGCCCATCTCCGACGCACGCTACGAGATCATCGCCGGCGAGCGGCGCTGGCGCGCCACCCAGCTCGCCGGGCTGGACAGTATTCCCGTGGTGATTCGGCAGGTGCCCGACGAGGCGGCCATGGCCATGGCGCTGATCGAGAACATCCAGCGCGAAGACCTCAACCCCATCGAGGAGGCCGCGTCCCTGCAGCGACTGCAGCAGGAATTCGAACTGACCCAGCAGGAGGTGGCCGAGGCGGTGGGCAAGTCCCGTTCCACGGTGGCCAACCTGCTGCGCCTGATGTCGCTGCGCGAGGATGTGCGCCGCCTGGTGGAGCACGGCGACCTGGAGATGGGCCACGCCCGTGCGCTGCTGGCCCTGGAGGGCGCGAGCCAGTCCCAGGCCGCGCGCACCGTGGTGGGCAAGGGCTACTCCGTGCGCCAGACCGAGGCGCTGGTGCGCAAGCTGCTCTCCGACAAGCCCGCGGAGCCGGCGCCGAAAACCCTGGACCCGAACATCCGCCAGCTGCAGGATGACCTTGCCGCGCGCCTGGGCGCCAGGGTACAGATCCAGCACGGGCCGAAGGGCAAGGGGAAGTTGGTGCTCACTTATAACAGCCTGGAAGAGCTGGACGGCATCCTCGGCCACATCAAGTAGGCCCGGCGCGGGGCTGCCCCCGGCTTTTGTCCAGAAAAACCGTGGGTGCTACCGGTAATTCCGGCGGTGTCGGTGGCCGCATCCAGGGCTTCCGGGGCATGACGCCTGTCGGGTAAAAAACACACGATATAGTGCTATCCGCCACACGGCGTACTATATGCTGTGGGTGTTTTCCGGCGCTCCCCGGGAGCGGAAGTTGGCGGCTATCGTGCCGGTAACTCCGGCGGTTTTTCGCCGACCTTGCGCCCATCTCGTTGTTGAACCGGACCCCACGTTACACCTATAATGCGCGCGCCCGAACCGAGGACGACACCCGTGTGGCTAATGGTTTGGCGAGGATTGCGAGGCACGCGTGGCTGGTAAAGCGCCCGACAGGGGAACCGGTGCCGGAATACCGCGCCCTCCCATCCATCGCATCACCCTGGCTCAACTGGCCATCCTTGTCCCAGCGTGCCTGGTCCTGGCGGTTTACGACGCAGTGTGGGCCTACTCGGTGGGCGCCGGCGGACTGATCGCCATCGTGCCGCAGGCATGGTTCGCGCGCATGGCGTTCCGCAACAGCGGGGCGCGGGCAGCGCAGGCTATTGCCCGTGCCAGTTACGCCGGCGAAGTGGGCAAGTTTTTACTCAGCGTGGCAGGTTTCGCGGTCGTGTTTGCGACAGTGAGGCCAATAGCAGGTGCGGCGGTATTCGCCGGTTACCTGGCGATGCTGGCGTTACAGATTACTGGAAGCTGGTTGTTGCTGCGGCAACAGTCAGCCGGATGAGACAACCGCTAACAGCCCGACCTGGGGCTAGATCAAGAGTTCATTAGATGGCAGCCGAAGGCGAAGCGCTCACAGTTTCCGGATATATTATCCACCACCTGACCAACCTGACCTACGGCAAGCTGCCCGCGGGTTTTGTGCGCGACGACGGCAGTATCGTTGGCGAGGGCGGCCTGTGGACCATCGCCCACGGCGGCGCCGAGGCCTCTGCCATGGGTTTCAACGCCATTCATGTCGACTCCATGGCCTGGTCCATCGGCCTGGGCATCATTTTCTGCTGGCTGTTTCGCCGCGTGGCGAAACAGGCCAGCGCCGGCGTGCCCAGCGGCCTGGTCAACGCGGCGGAAATGATCGTCGAGTTCGTCGACAATACCGTGCGCGACACCTTCCACGGCCACAACAAGCTGGTCGCGCCACTGGCGCTGACCGTGTTCGTGTGGGTGTTCCTGATGAACCTGATGGACCTTATACCGGTGGACCTGTTCCCGGAACTGCTGCTGATGCTGGGTGTGCCCTACCAGAAGATCGTGCCGTCCACCGACCCGAACATCACTATGGGCATGGCCATCGGCATCTTTATACTGATGCTTTATTACTCCATCAAGGTGAAGGGCTTCGGCTTCGTCAAGGAGCTCACCCTCAACCCCTTCAACCACTGGGCCTTCATCCCGGTCAACCTGTTCATGGAAGTGGTGGGCCTGCTGGCCAAGCCCTTCTCCCTCGGCATGCGGCTGTTCGGCAACATGTACGCAGGCGAAATGATTTTTATCCTGATTGCGGCGTTGTTCAGTGCCGGCGGCGTCTGGCTGCTGGGCGCCGGCGTGTCCCAGCTGGCCTGGGCCATCCTGCACATTCTGATCATCACGCTGCAAGCCTTCATTTTCATGGTGCTGACGATCGTGTATCTCAGCATGGCCCATGAGGATCATTAATCGACCGTCACTTCGGTTCTTTTCACTTAGGAGAAAACAATGCCTGAATTAATCTTTGTAGCCGCGGCCATCATGATGGGCCTGGGTGGTCTTGGCGCCGCGATCGGCGTGGGTCTGCTGGGCGGCAAGCTCATCGAGGGCTCTGCCCGCCAGCCGGAACTGGCACCGAAACTGCAGGTGACCTTCTTCCTCGGCGCGGGCCTGGTGGACGCGATCCCCATTATCGGTGTGGGCATCGCGATGTACCTGATCTTCGTTGTCGGCGCGTAACGACAGCGTCGACGCCACGGCCGCGGTTACCGCGGCCCGTAAGTAACCAATGAGGAGCAAGGCGTGAACCTAAATCTTACGCTTATCGGGCAAATGGTCGCTTTTGTCTGCTTCGTCGTGTTCTGTATGAAGTACGTGTGGCCGCCGATCCTGGCCGCCATGAAGGAACGCGAGGAGAAGATCGCGGACGGCCTGGCCGCGGCGGATCGCGCCAGCCACGACCTTGAGCTCGCCCAGGAAAAGGCGGTCGAGCGCCTCAAGGAAGCCAAGGAGGAGGCGGCCGGCATCATCGACGCCGCCAACAAGCGCGCCAACCAGTTGATCGAGGAAGCCAAGGAAGCCGCGCTGGTCGAAGCCGACCGCGTGAAAGCTTCCGCGCAGGCGGAAATCGAGCAGGAGACCAACCGCGCGCGCGAGGCGCTGCGCAGCCAGGTCGCCGCGCTGTCCCTGGCCGGGGCGGAAAAGGTACTCGGTGCCGCGATCGACCAGCAGGCGCACGGCGAGCTGGTTGAAAAGCTCGCCGCCGAGCTGTAACGGAAGGACGCTATGGCTGAACTGAGCACACTGGCCAGACCCTACGCCAGGGCCGCCTTCGAGTACGCACGCCAGGGCGGCGCCCTGGAGCAGTGGGCCGGCGAACTGGCGACGGCTGCGGCCGTCGCCGCGGACGAGCGCATGGCCGCCGCGCTGGACAGCCCGTCGCTGACCAGCGAACAACAGGCCGCGACCCTGAACGAGGTGTGCGGCGACGCGACCTCCGCACAGGTGAAAAATTTCGTCAGCATCCTCGCCGACAACAAGCGCATTGCGCTGCTGCCGGAAATCCGGCGCCAGTTCGAGCTGTTCAAGGCCAACCTGGAAAAGTCGGTGGATGTCGAGGTCATCTCCGCCTTCGACCTGTCCGAGGCCGTGACTTCCCGCCTGGCCGAGTTGCTGGGTCGCAAGCTGGAACGCGAAGTGAAAATGAGTACATCGACCGACCGGGACCTCCTGGGCGGCGTTTTAATCCGTGCCGGCGATACGGTGATCGACGGCAGCGTGCGCGGCAGGCTGAACAAGCTCGCCGAGGCTATGAATTCCTGAGTTAGCTCCAGGACACCCGATTGAGGAACAGAGCATGCAGCAACTGAATCCATCTGAAATCAGCGAGATCATCAAGTCGCGCATCGACCAGCTCGACGTGACATCGGAGGCTCGCAACGAGGGCACCGTGGTGTCCGTGACCGACGGTATCATCCGCATCCACGGCCTGGCCGACGTTATGTACGGCGAGATGATCGAGTTCGAGGGCGGCGTCTACGGTATGGCGCTGAACCTCGAGCGCGACTCTGTCGGCGCGGTGATCCTGGGTGATTACAAGAGCCTGGCCGAGGGCCAGAGCTGCCGCTGCACCGGTCGCATCCTGGAAGTGCCGATCGGCCCCGAGCTGCAGGGCCGTGTGGTGGACGCCCTGGGAACGCCGATCGACGGCAAGGGCCCGGTGAACACAAGCGCGACGGACGCCATCGAGAAAGTCGCCCCCGGCGTTATCGCGCGCCAGTCGGTGGACCAGCCGGTGCAGATCGGCCTCAAGGCCATCGACGCCATGGTGCCCATCGGCCGCGGCCAGCGCGAGCTGATCATCGGCGACCGCCAGATCGGCAAGACCGCCATCGCGGTCGACGCGATCATCAACCAGAAAGGCTCCGGCATCAAATGTATCTATGTCGCCGTCGGCCAGAAGGCCTCCTCGGTGGCGGCGGTTGTGCGCAAGCTGGAAGAGCACGGCGCGATGGAGCACACCATCGTCGTCGCGGCAACCGCTTCCGACCCGGCCGCCATGCAGTTCCTGGCGCCGTTTGCCGGCTGCACCATGGGCGAGTACTACCGCGACCGCGGTGAGGACGCCCTGATCATTTACGACGACCTGACCAAGCAGGCCTGGGCCTACCGCCAGATTTCCCTGCTGCTGCGTCGCCCGCCGGGCCGTGAAGCCTACCCCGGTGACGTGTTCTACCTGCACTCGCGCCTGCTCGAACGCGCCGCGCGCGTCAACGCCGACCACGTGGAGAAGATCACCAGCGGCGAGGTCAAGGGCAAGACCGGCTCCCTCACCGCCCTGCCGATTATCGAGACCCAGGCGGGTGACGTCTCCGCCTTCGTACCGACCAACGTGATCTCCATCACCGACGGCCAGATCTTCCTCGAGTCCGGCATGTTCAACGCGGGTATCCGCCCGGCCATGGACGCGGGTATTTCCGTCTCTCGTGTCGGTGGCGCGGCGCAAACCAAGATCATGAAGAAACTGTCCGGCGGTATTCGTACCGCGCTGGCGCAGTACCGTGAGCTGGCGGCTTTCTCGCAGTTCGCCTCGGACCTTGACGACGCCACCAAGGCGCAGCTTGACCACGGTGAGCGCGTGACCGAGCTGATGAAACAGAAACAGTACTCGCCGCAGTCCATCGCCGAGATGGGCCTGATGCTGTACTGCGCGAACGAGGGCTACCTGGACGACATCGAGGTAAACAAGGTCGGCGACTTCGAAAGCGCCCTGCTGTCCTACATGCACGGCGAGCACGGTGACCTGATGAACGCCATCGTGGAGAGCGGAGACTATTCCGACGAGATCGAGGCGACCTTCAAGTCCGCCATCGAAAAATTCAAGTCGACCCAAACCTGGTAATTTAAATGGCAGCCGGAAAGGAAATTCGCACCAAGATCGCGAGTATCCAGAGCACGCAGAAGATCACCAGTGCGATGGAGATGGTCGCGGCGAGCAAGATGCGCAAGGCCCAGGACCGCATGCAGCTGGGCAAGCCTTACGCCCGCCGCATTCGCTCGGTGGTCGGCCACCTGGCCAACTCCGCGCCGGAGTACCGCCACATCTACATGGAAGAGCGGGATATCCGCCGCGTCGGCTTCATCGTGATCTCTACCGACCGGGGCCTGTGCGGCGGACTGAACATCAACCTGTTCAAGACCACCGTGAAGTCCATGAAGCAGTGGGCGGACCAGAACATCGAGATCGACCTGTGCCTGGTAGGCGCCAAGGCGGCCGCGTTTTTCGGCAGCTACGGCGGCAACGTCACCGCGGCGGTGCGCGACCTGGGCGAGGAGCCCAGCCTGGCGGACCTGATCGGCGGCGTGAAGACCATGCTGGATGCCTACGAAGAAGGCACGATTGACCGCCTGTTCCTGGTCAGCAACGAGTTCATCAACACCATGACCCAGAACCCCACGGTCGCGCAGCTGCTGCCGCTGGAGGCGGAAGAGTCCGACGAGATGAAGCACCACTGGGACTACATCTACGAGCCGGACGCCAAGGAACTGCTGGAGGGCCTGCTGACCCGCTACATCGAGTCGCAGGTTTACCAGGCGGTGGTGGAAAACGGCGCCTGTGAACAGGCCGCGCGCATGCTGGCGATGAAGAACGCCACCGAGAACGCCGGCGAGCTGATCGACGACCTGCAGCTGGTGTACAACAAGGCGCGCCAGGCGGCGATCACCCAGGAGCTGTCGGAAATTGTCGGCGGCGCCGCGGCGATCAGCAATTAGTGAACAAATACGGGGAGGGCGTTTAGCAAAGCCCGACACGTCGTCCCCGCGGAAGCGGGGACCCAGGACGTCATCCCTGCGAAAGCGGGGACCCAGGACGTCATCCCCGCGAAAGCGGGGACCCAGGACGTCATCCCCGCGAAAGCGGGGATCCAGTGCGTCATCCCCGCGAAAGCGGGGACCCAGGACGTCGTCCCCGCGAAAGCGAGGACCCAGGACGTCATCCCTGTGAAAGTGGGGATCCAGGACGTCATCCCCGCGAAAGCGGGGATCCAGTGCGGCCTGGAAACACTGGATTCCCGCTTACGCGGGAATGACGGGGACACGCACAGTGCGGCCTGGAAACACTGGATTCCCGCTTGCGCGGGAATGACGGGGACACGCACCGGGCTGGCTGGAACGAAGGACTGGATTCCCGCTTGCGCGGGAATGACGGCAACGCGCACAGGGCTGGCTTTGAGGCCTTTTGAGAAACATTGAAATTTTGCAACAGAGGATCCGGACATGAGTAGCGGACGAATCGTACAAATCATCGGCGCGGTTATCGACGTGGAATTCGATCGCGACAGCGTGCCGCAGGTTTACGATGCACTGAAGGTCACCGAAAAGGACCTGACCCTGGAAGTACAGCAGCAGCTCGGTGACGGCGTGGTGCGCTCCATCGCGCTGGGTTCCTCGGAAGGCCTGTCGCGCGGCCTGTCGGTACAGAACACCGGCGCGCCGATTTCCGTGCTGGTGGGCCTGGAGACCCTGGGTCGCATCATGGACGTGCTCGGCAATCCCATCGACGAGTGCGGCCCTATCGGCGAGCAGGAGCGCGCGGCAATCCACCGCCCGGCGCCGACTTACGAGGAGCTGGCCGCCGCGGAAGAACTGCTGGAAACCGGCATCAAGGTGATCGACCTGGTCTGCCCCTTCGCCAAGGGCGGCAAGATCGGCCTGTTCGGCGGCGCCGGCGTGGGCAAGACCGTGAACATGATGGAGCTGATCAACAACATCGCCACGGAGCACTCGGGCCTGTCGGTATTCGCCGGTGTCGGCGAGCGTACCCGGGAAGGTAACGACTTCTACTACGAGATGCAGGAATCCAAGGTCGTCGACGTGGAGAACTTCTCCAACTCGAAAGTGGCGATGGTCTACGGCCAGATGAACGAGCCGCCGGGCAACCGCCTGCGCGTGGCGCTGACCGGCCTGACCATGGCGGAGAAATTCCGCGACGAGGGCCGCGACGTACTGCTGTTCGTCGACAACATCTACCGCTACACCCTGGCGGGCACCGAGGTGTCGGCGCTGCTGGGCCGGATGCCGTCGGCGGTGGGTTACCAGCCGACACTGGCGGAAGAGATGGGCGTACTGCAGGAGCGCATCACCTCGACCAAGGTCGGCTCCATCACCTCCATCCAGGCGGTCTACGTACCGGCGGACGACCTCACCGACCCGTCGCCGGCGACTACCTTCGCCCACCTCGACGCGACCGTGGTACTGTCCCGTGACATCGCCGCCAAGGGTATTTACCCCGCGGTGGACCCGCTGGACTCCACCTCGCGCCAGCTCGACCCGCTGCTGATCGGCAACGAGCACTACGAGACGGCACGCGGCGTGCAATCGGTGCTGCAGCGCTACAAGGAACTGAAGGACATCATCGCCATCCTGGGTATGGACGAACTGTCCGAGGAAGACAAGCAGACCGTGGACCGCGCGCGCAAGATCGAGCGTTTCCTGTCGCAGCCCTTCCACGTGGCCGAGGTCTTCACCGGTTCACCGGGCAAGTACGTGTCCCTCAAGGACACCATCGCGGGCTTCAAGGGTATTCTCGCCGGCGACTACGACGACCTGCCGGAACAGGCTTTCTACATGGTCGGCAGCATCGAAGAGGCTGTCGAAAAGGCCAAGAACCTTTAAGACTGGCGTGAGCGAGGCCATCACATGGCAATGACAATTCACTGCGACATCGTCAGCGCCGAGGAGGAAATCTTCTCGGGCTTGGTCGAAATGCTCGTGGCCACCGGCGAGATGGGTGAGCTGGGTGTGGGCTACGGCCACGCCCCCCTGCTGACCTCCCTGGTGCCTGGACCGGTGCGCGTCGTCACCCAGAGCGGCGACGAAGAAGTGTACTACGTCTCCGGCGGCTTCCTGGAAGTGCAGCCGGGCGTGGTGTCCATCCTGGCGGACACCGCCATCCGCGCGGGTGATGTCGACGAGGCTGCCGCCGAGGATGCACGCAAGGAGGCCGAGCAGGCCCTGGCCAACCAGTCGGGTGATTTCGACTACGGCCGAGCCTCGGCGCAGCTGGCCGAAGCGGCCGCGCAGCTGGCGACACTGCGCAAACTCAAGAACAGGGCGGGGCGCGGTTAAAAGCCGCCGTTCCCTTTGTGCCAAAAGCCCCGGTGACCCCGGGGCTTTTTTTAGGTTCTTCGCACATTAGCGGGGAGCCAGAAATAGAAAAGCGGTGAATTGAGTTAAGGTTGGAGATGCGACCCTTCAACCAATAACACC
>MDSW01192244.1_pt1 | contig 33627 bp, 26 predicted proteins | sample 811171 | NCBI WGS metagenome assembly MDSW01 (sample SAMN05326641, study PRJNA326480) | marine metagenome | isolation source: seawater | place: Atlantic Ocean: North West | collected 2012 | reverse complement strand
GCAGAAACGCGCGCCATGATGTCGGCGCGTGATTGCGGTGTGATCATGTTGAGCCGGCCAAGTTCGTCCTCGGGCCCCCAGGGACTTTCGCCCACAGCATTCTGTGCGACGGACGGTGAGACACCGGCGGCACTGACCATCAGTACAGCGGCAAAATTCTTCAGTTTCACGATATTCATTCCGAACTTCCATTCTCTGACTTGCGATGGCCAGAGATTGGAGTTTTCACCAACTGATGATAATTGCCGCCTTGGTCGAAATACTATTCACTCGGAGTGTATAATGGATCGCTTTTCGACGCTGAGAGTATTCAGGCGCGTGGTGGAATTGGAGAGCTTCAGCGCGGCAGCGCAAGACCTCAACTACTCTAACGCCGCCGTCAGCAAGATGATCAAGGATCTGGAAGCCTATCTTGGCGCCCAATTGATCGTCCGAACGACACGCTCGCTCAGCCTGACAGATACCGGCAGATTTTACTTTGAACAGATCTGCGATGTGCTTGATGGAATAGCCGCTGCGGATGATGCCGTTCGCACCGAAACAGGAACGCCCAGGGGGCGCCTGAGAATCAGCGCGCCGATGTCGTTCGGCCTGGTCGTCGTGTCGAAACTTCTGCCCCGCTTCGCCCGGCAATACCCCGAGATCAAGATCGACCTCATCATGAGCGACAGCTTCGTGGATATTGTCGGGGAAGGATTTGACCTTGCCATCCGGGGCGGCCAGCTCGCCGATTCCAGTCTCAGGGCGCGCAAACTACTGGACATCGAAAGGGTGCTGTGCGCCTCGCCCGCTTACTTGTCTGAACGGACTGCGCCCACCAAACCGGACGAACTTTCAGAGCATGCCTGCCTTGCCTATTCAGCTTCTACTTCGCCAAATTCCTGGCACCTGAAATCAGGCTCTGAAAGCAAAACGATCGCAATCCGCCCAGCTTACAGGGCGAACAATTCACTCGCTGTCCACGAGGCTGTTCTGGAGGGTGTTGGCATCGGTCTTTTGCCCAGCCTGTATGTCTCGAAGAGCCTCGACAACGAGGATTTGGTCAACATTTTGCCGGAATGGAAAGGAGAGGCGCAAGCGCTCTATTTGCTCTACCCTGGCCATCAAGAAACCTCGCTTAAGCACCGGTTGCTGGTGGATTTCCTGGTCGAAGAGTTCGCGGACCTGTAGCGAAAGGCGCACGATTATTCGACCGGAGTGAAAAATCTTCCAACCGAAATAGCAATTAATCATCGCGTCTCGCTGGATATGTTTGTCTCAAATGCAAAGGAGACACGCATGCCGGCCACAATATCCATCGCCTACCATTCCGGGTACGGACATACGAAGGTGCTCGCAGCGGCAGTTCGCGAAGGCCTTGAGTCTGTTGACGGAACCACCGCTCACGTCATTGACGTTACCTCTATGACCGACACAGCTTGGGAATTGCTCAACAATTCGGACGCCATCATCTTCGGCTCCCCGACTTATATGGGCGCGGTTTCCGGGCCCTTCAAAATCTTCATGGACCAGACATCGAGGATATGGCTGAATCGTGAATGGCAAAACAAACTCGCAGCAGGTTTCACAGTTTCCAGCTCGCAAGCGGGCGACAAATTCGCAACACTCAGCCAGATTTCTACGCTGGCTGCTCAACATGGCATGCTGTGGGTCAGTCTTGGCCTGCTCCCTGGAAACAATTCCTCCACCGCTTCGATTGACGACATCAATCGGATCGGAGGCTCTATCGGCGCAATGGCGCAGGCGAATGCCGATCAAGGCGGCGATATTGCACCGCCTCAGTCTGACCGCGAAACAGCAAAACTGCTCGGACAGAGGGTCGCGCGGCTGGCGGTCAGATTAAATCACGTATCAGGTCCTCAGTTGATCACGGAGCGATAGCTCTCGAACAGACGGATAAAATCGTGACAGGATCAATTCCAATCCATATCCAGAAGGTTGACCGTTTCGTCATTGTCCCCTTGGACCTAGGGTTTCAGCTCATTTCGCTTAGGAAAGAAGCACCGCAGCATGCCACAAATATCGAGTATTTTTGTCCGAAAGATGCTCGAGCAGGCGCCACCAGAGCTCGACCGCAGAGCGCTCTTATCAATTTGCGGATTGAAAGAAGAGCAATTGCGTCAAACGGCCATTCAGGTTGCCGCGCCCGCCTATTATACAATGTTGGAACGCGTTGCCGGCGCGTATCAGGGCAAGCCCGATTTTCACATCCGCCAGACCTCGACCATGAAGTGCGAAGACCTCGGCGCGGTGGGACTAGCCTTGAAGGTTGCGCCAACCCTACGCGACTCACTCAACCGGCTGAGCCGCTACATGCGGCTGATTGTGCGGATCCAGACCTTCGAGCTGAGGGACACGCCGCAATTGACCGAGCTCTACATGTCACGACCGATGCCGCAGTCGATCGGTGCCCGGCTGTCCTATGAAGCATCGGTCTGTACGATTGTTGCCATTATGAGAGAGGCGTCAGGCTTCCCAATCGCGCCTGTCCGCGCCTTACTACGGCAGGCTCCAGAAGGTGACCGCTTAGCGCTCGAACGGCACCTGCAATGCGACGTCGAGTTTGAGGCCGACAAGGACGCGCTCTTCTTCAGCGCTGTCGACCTTTTACGAGGCAACCGGCTCTCTGATGAAGGGATCAGCACTTTCTTCGAAACGCAGCTTGATGAAAGTCTTGAGAGCCTGTCGGATCAATTGCAGTTAGCCGAAAAAGTGCTTCACTGGGTGAAATATGTCTTGTCCGAAGGGCCCGTAACGATTGCGATGGCCGCCAGCGCATTTGGAATGAGCCCCAGAACGCTGCAGCGGAGCCTTTCTTCCGAAGGCTGGACTTTCAACACGCTCGTCGAGAGGGCGCGGCGCAGCCTCGCCGAACAGTTGCTGGAAGACCCTAACCGGCCGCTCGCGGACGTTGCCTTCATGACAGGCTTCTCCGAGCAGAGCACCTTCAGCCGCGCTTTCCGCCGCTGGTATGGCGTGACGCCTGGCACCTTCCGTAGCACAGCTGGCGCGCACAGCACATAGATCGGCGCGCCGGGCCAATTCTCCCGCTGTCGCAGGCGGTATCCTTGGCACAACGTCAAAAGGAGGCTGCCATGAGAGTTCTGGCCATTACTATTGCATCCATATGTCTGTTTTCAGCGACCACTGCTTCGGCCCAGCGTCAGATTTCGATTGCCACGGTTTACGAGATCGACTCTGCCACGCTCGGCGAGACCCGGGACATCATCGTCTCTCTTCCCGACGGCTACGACACCAGCAATGCCGATTACCCGGTGCTCTATATGCTCGACGGCGGTGAAAATGCAGAGCATGCCATCGGTACGATGATGACGCTAACGGATGTCGGCCTCGTCCCGCCGATGATCTTTGTCGGCATTGTCAGCACCAACCGGTCCCTGAACTTCACGCCCTCGCAAATGCCGGGGGATGAAAACTCAGGCGGCGCAGATGCCTTTCTCTCGTTTCTCGCTTCCGAGCTGATGCCTTGGGTCGATGCCCGGTACAGGACCAATTCCCACCGCATATTCGAAGGTCATTCCTATGGCGGCCTGTTCGGCGCCTATGCGCTGATGGAACAGCCGGATCTCTTCGACGACTACATCATCCTCTCTCCGTCGCTCTGGTGGAACGGAGAGGAACTGACACAGAGCGCCGCGAGGCATTTCGACGGTGCCAACTACCGGGGTAAGCGTGTCTACTTCTCGATTGGCGACGAGGATGGCTGGGGCATGCGCCAGGAACTGAAGCGCTTCGTCAAAGCCGTTGAAACGGCTCGGCCGCACGGCCTGTTATGGGAGTACGAGGAAATCGCGGACGAGGAACACATGTCCGTCCGGGCGCCAGCCCACTACCGCGCGCTGCGCTATCTCTTTGCCGACCTCCAGCTGGAGGCCACGGCGGAAACCTTCGACGCTGATGCCTTCCGGCGCCATCACGAGGCCATCAAGGCGCGCTACGGGCAAGGTGCCCGTCCCCAGGAAATCACCTATCACCATATCGGGCTCAACCTACTTAGGGCAGAGCGCCCCGGAGATGCCGTGATCGTGTTCGAGCACCTGGCCGACCGCTACCCCGGCTATCATGCCACCTACAATCTGCTCGCAATGGCCCATGAAGCAGACGGGCACTGTAAGCAAGCCGCAGGCGCTTACGAGGCGGCAGCGGATGCGTCGACCACTCACACCGGAACGTTCATGCGCGACGACTATCTCGAGAAAGCCGACCGCATGCGCAAACTCGCCAATGAAGGCAGTCCGCTTTGCGTGAAATAATGCGTGCTGAGCGGCCCCAGCCAGCGAAACCAAATTCCCCCTCATTCCAATTCAAGAGTACCGAACATGAATACGACGACTTCGGCGCGCGAATATACTGCTCAGATTCGGTGGGCCGGTTTGCTCTACCTGGTCATTATCATTTGCGGCCTCGGCGCGGAGCTGGGCGTCCGACAGGTTTTGATCGATCGGGCGAACGCATCAGCGACCGCTAGTGCCATACTCGCCCGGCCTGAACTTTTTCGTCTGGGCATCGCAGCCGATTTGGTGATGGCGATGGCGGATGTTGCGCTGGCTATTTTACTCTTCTTGGTTTTTCGCTTGGTATCGCCCGCATTGGCATTGGCAGCGATGGTGTTCCGGCTGGTTCAGGCTGCGATAATCGCTATCAATCTCCTGGCGATGCAAGCTGCCTGGTTAGTCCTCTCGGGAGACGGTGATCCAGTGCAGGCGGTTTTTCTCATGGATTTGCATGGCCATGGCTACGATCTCGGGCTCTTTTTCTTCAGCATAAATTCTCTGATCATGGGCCTGCTGATTTGGCGTTCTGATACGTTTGAGAATTTGTTTGGTGTGGCGCTTTGCCTTGCCGGTCTCGTATACTTCACTGGTAGCAGCATTCACTTTTTCGCGCCCAGTCAGCTTGAAAGCATTCTGCCCGCTTACGGCATCACGATCCTCGCGGAGCTAGCGTTTTGTGTGCGGTTGCTCCTTCATCGGCAACCAACAGCATGAGTTTACGACATCAACAAGAAGATAATCGATACTGTCAGCATGCGGATGCCTCGGCCTCAACACTAAGAACACGCGGCCATAGATTGGCCGGATGTTCGAGCTCCTCAGGAAACGCGCATCTTCGCCAGCCGCTCATCCATGATCTTTTCGGCATCCGCGATAATCCGGTCGATCAGCTCCTTGACGGTCGGAATATCGTGGATGAGGCCCTGGATCATGCCGGCGGACCAGATGCCATCATCAGCGTCGCCCTTCTCCATCGCTGCACGCCCGCGCACACCGGCAACGAGGTGCTGGATATCCTCGAACTTCGCCCCGCCCTTGGCCTCGATGGCAACGACTTCCTCACTCACGGCATTCTTCATCACACGCGCTGTGTTGTGGAGCGTCCGGAAGATGAGCTTGGTGTCGCGCTCGTCATTCTCGACCATCTGCTTCTTGAAGTTCTCATGAATCGGCGCCTCTTTCGTGACGCAGAAACGGGTGCCCATATTGATGCCGTCCGCGCCGAGCGCGAGCGCCGCGACGAGGCCGCGCCCATCGCCAAAGCCACCGGAGGCCAGCATCGGTACTTTCACCTTGTCGGCAGCCGCCGGGATGAGGATCAGGCCAGGAATATCGTCCTCGCCAGGGTGGCCGGCACACTCGAACCCATCGATGGAGATCGCATCTGCGCCCATGCGTTCGGCCGACAGCGCGTGGCGAACCGCGGTGCATTTGTGGATCACCTTGATGCCATGTTCCTTGAAATGGTCGATATGCTCCTGCGGCTTGTAGCCAGCCGTCTCGACGATCTTGATCCCGCCCTCGATGATGGCCTGGCGGTATTCGGCATAGGGCGGCGGCTTGATGGCCGGCAGGATGGTCAGGTTCACGCCGAAGGGCTTGTCGGTCATTTCCTTCGTGCGCGCGATTTCCTTGGCGAGGTCCTCAGGCGTCGGCATTGCCAATGCCGTGAGCATTCCCAGCCCACCGGCATCGGAAACCGGCGCAGCAATTTCGGCATAGCCAACCCATTGCATGCCGCCCTGGACGATCGGATGCTCAATCCCGAACGCCTTCGTGAAACGTGTTTTAATCGCCACTGTCTGGTTCCTTGACTGGTCGAATGTGTGCGTGAGCCCTGCCTCAGCGGCTGGCAAAAAAGCCGATCTTGTCATCGCACCGTCAGCCTGCCTCGCTATTGGCAGGGCTTGTTATTGCATGTTGATGGCCGTCTCGAACGCGGGACGTTCCGCAATACGAGAGATGTAACTCTGGAGATTCGACATACCGTCGTCCACGCATCCAACCCGGTTCGCCATAAAGCAGGCATGGCCCAGCATGATGTCTGCAGCTGAAAAGCTGCCCGCCAGATAATCCTTGCCGTTCAGGGCCTCATCGACAGGCGCAAGTGCCTTCGACAATAGTTTACGGGCCTGATTCAGCACTTTCTCATCCCGTCTCTCAGGTTTCAGAAGCACGGTCTGCACAACGATCGTGTTGATTGGCGGCATGACCATCCCCTCGCAATAGTGAAACCATTGAAGGTATGCGGGAAACGCAGGATCGGAGACGGCTGGCTTTAGCCCGCCGTGTCCATGACGCTCAAGGATGTATTCAATGATCGCGCCCGATTCGTAGAGCATCACATCGCCGTCTTCGAGCACCGGCACCCGCCCGAGAGGGTGACGGGACCGATGCTCTTCCGATTTCAACTCATCGGCACGGAAGCTCATCTTGTTGAGTTCATACGGCAAGCCCAGTTCCTCGAGCAACCAGACGATGCGGCCGGCGCGCGAGTTTGGGGCGAAATGAAGTTTCAGCAAAAAATGCTCCTTGGTCGAATTGTATGAACAGAGATGTGTTCGAGCTCTACCGTCCCCAGCGGTGGGACAGGCGGACAAACACTTCCCTGCCTTTTGATGGGAAGCCGGTAATGTCTGGCGCCCCTACTGTATCGGTTCCTTGTCCAAAACCGCTGAAAGGATCTATGCCAGTCGCGTTATAGGTGATCTCATCGGTGAGATTCCGGCCCACGACTGATACCTGCCAGCCCGACCGGTCCGAAAACAGGGTCAGCGAGGCATTTAGCTTGGTCCAAGCATCTTGTTTGTCCTGCGGTGACAGGAGCAGATTACTATAATAGTCGCTAGAGTAGCTGGCCCCCAGCGTTGCGGTGAAGTTTAACCAGTCAGACAGCGAGCCTTCATAGACAGCGTCCAGCGAGCCCGTCCATTCCGGCGCATTGTTAATTTCCCGACCACTATGGTCCTGACCGCGGAAAACGCCGGCGACCAAATTCTGATCGCATCCGGCTGCAATGGACTGACCTCGATAGCAAGGCGCGATGAATGAGTCGAACTCTGCCTTGTTGTATGCAGCGGCACCACGCAGCGTCATCCCTTCGATAGGTGGAAGCCACGCAAAATCAGCCTCAATGCCTTTAGCGCTTGCTTCAGCAGCGTTGCGTATACGGAATGTGAGCGTCGCCACTGAATCACCTTCCGGGCCGCCAACCTGAAGATCGGTATATTCATAGGAGTAAGCTGCGACGTTGAGCGACAAGGTCTCGTCAGCGAGAACCCATTTGCCGCCCGCTTCGAACCCCTTGACCATTTCCTCGTCAAAGCCATTGGCGAAAGAGCCTGGCGCAGCCATCAATATCGTACTGTTGGTGAAACCTGGATCGATCCCACCGGACTTGAACCCCTCCTTGTAAGACGCGAAGAGAAGAGCGTTTGCCGACGGCTCATAGCTCACCGTTACCTCCGGCGAAAAATTGCTCCAGCTGTCCTTCGGCTTCTGCAGATTGTCGGTCACATCAAGTCCGGCAGCAATGAAGGTCACTTCCTTCTCTTCCTGCGAATAACGCGCTCCGCCAGACACGGCCCACTGGTCGCTGAACGCATATTCAAGCTGGGCAAATATCGATTGCGCATTCTGATCCTCGAAGACATCTTCGCGCGGGAACCTTAGCGGTTGAAAGGACGGCGGAAAAATCGGAAGGGCGATGACCGCGTCGGTTCCGGATTCCGACTCCTTCCATTCGGCGAAGGCACCGACCATGAAATTGAGTGGACCATCGAACTCCGATGTCAGGCGCAACTCTTGGGTCGTTTGCTGTACAGCAAATGTAGCCGCAGGAACAAGTGTCTGAACTGCCGGTCCAACCGAAGGATTTTGGAAGTTGTACTCATCGAAATCCCAGTAACCGGTAAGAGAGGAAAGGGTAAGCGACGGCGTCAATTTGAAGTCCGCCTCGATCGTCGCGAGATACTGAGTATTGTCCCGTCTTCCAAGACCGTCAGACCCACGTGCGTCGGGGCTGAGCGCGATGATTTCAGCGGGCGCTCCTCCAAGATAGATATCGCGTGTCCCCTTGCGGCAGGGAAAGTCGGGCTGAAAACCCTGTGGCACACCAAGTGGGCAGTAGATGCGTTGATTGGCTGTCGCCGACCCGCCAGTTGTCTGCGCATCGCCATAAGCAAGTTTGGCCACGGCGGAGAACCGGTCATCCGGCTGGAATGTCAGAGTGCCGCGGATGAAAGTCTCTTCGCCTTGAGGATACTGGTCCACGCTCGGAGGAATGACCAGCGAATTACCGGGAGCATCCACCGTCCGAAGGTTGAAATAGCCGTCCAGGTCAGCGAACCGAGCGACGAGCCGTCCCCCAACTGTTTCAGAAAGCGGCCCTGAAAGGATGCCTTCGACATAGCGATCCCCGGACTCAGTTTCGTACCCGACGGCTGCGAGAGCTTCGAATTTATCGCCGGGATTGCGGGTCTTGAGGGAAAGAACGCCGCCAGGGCTGTTCTTGCCGAAAAACAGCGCCTGCGGCCCGCGGAGAACTTCGACCTGTTCGAGATCGATCTGGCCGAGCTTTCTCACATTCAGCGAGGCAACCTGCATGCCGTCCACATTGATCGCGACGGTCGGATCGACCAAAAAGCCAGACACGCCATTTCCGATACCGCGAAGCGAAATCGTTCCGCCTACGGACGTTGTCGATTCGGCGACAAGGAGGCCCGGCGTGTAGGTCGACAGCTCATCGATGCTTTCAATCCGGTTCTGTTCCAGAATGTCCTGGCTGTAAGCGTTCAGCACGACGGGCGTATCGCTAAGTGTCTCGTCCCGCTTGCGAGCTGACACCGTGACCGTGCCGAGACGCCGCGCCTCGTCCGCCAGCCCATCGGCGCTCTCCGCATCGCTCTCCTGCGCCGTAGCAAGCTGGGCTCCGGCAAGACAGGGCAAAGCCCCAATTGCTGCGCAGCAAAGGGCGCGCGCACTAATCTGAAGATGCTTCCTCATATGTATTCCCTCCCGGAATCTGGCACGTTTTTGTTGTCTGTGCCTTGAAACATTTCGCGTTTAAGGCGCATCGAAGTCAATTCACGGAACAGACCGAAAAAATGCACAAAACGCATCTCGGAAGGGCTTGCGGGGGCCTTAAAATTTGCGCGGAACACAGGCGTAAGACGGCGCCTTCGCGAGGCGCCGGATAGACAAGACTTCACTGCCGGAAGGTATCAACCCTTGTGAAGGATACCGTTCTCGAAAAGGTCCTCGACAATCGCAGTGTCATAACCCAGCCAGTCGCCGAGAGCGGCCCCAGCATCTTTCCCTTTCGCGGACAGGCATGCACCTCTTTGCACGCCGCTGTTCAGCGAGGAATACTTGTAAGGCGACTGGATCGTCAGCGCTTCTTCGCCCTGCTCTGTCGAGACCGGAACGAGCACACCGCAATGGTTTATGCTTGGGCCATCGAAAACATCATGGCCGGGCCGACGCACCTTGCCCCAGGGAAGGTTCAGGCCGTCGAGCGTGTCAGTCAGCGCACCAAACCGGTCAAAGGAGAGAAGGAACTCGGCGATCTTCCGGCGTTGAAAGTCAACCGGTTGATCCCGGCATCCTGATGCCGCATCGCATGGCGCAATCAGCCCCGCTTCCGTGAATACCCGCCAGAGAACAGCGACCGGCCCAGCGATCACCAACTGAACACCTTCCGGACCATCCCAGAATCGGTAGAACCTGTCCTGGTGGGACGCATCCCATTCGCCATCAAGAGCAAGGTTTGCGAAGTCGTCCATGGAGTGGATCGCATTCAGCATGGAAATGTCGATATGCTGTCCAGCGCCGCCATGCTCGACATGCCGCAGCGCAGCCAGCACGGCGATCACGCCATGCAATGCTGCACTTGTATCGCCGATCGACACTGTGAGATCCCGCAATTCGCCACCCATGCCGGCGTTCTGGCGCGCGATTAGCCCGGCCTCGGCATGCAGGAGCGGTGCATAGGCGCCCCGCTTGCGCTCCGGTCCATCCTGCCCGAAGCCCGAAATCGACAGCATGATCAGTTTACGGTTGGCCTTGCTCAATTCTTCCCAACCAAGCCCTAGCCGCGACATCACGCCGGGCCGGAAGTTCTCGATGAGTATGTCGGCCTCAGCCGCCAAGGCTAGCACTAGGTCTGCGGCGCCCTTCGCCTTGAGGTCGATGCATATGTTCCGCTTGCCTATGTTCTGCTGGACGAAATAGCTGGACGCAGCACCGATCGGTCGTCCCATCTTTCGGGTAAGGTCCCCTTCCGGGGGCTCGATCTTGAGCACGTCGGCACCAAGATCCGAAAGCAGACGCCCGGCATACGGCCCCGCGAGAACGCGCGAAAGATCAAGCACCTTTAGGCTGGCCAGAGGAAGGGCTGTTGCCTGTGGTTCGGCTGGAGGCATGAAAACATCCGGCATATTCGGGTCCATATTCAATTCGCGAGGCCGGAATATTTCGCCACGACCGACTTCGCCCACTCATAGTCGGGCTTACCATTCGGCGCGCGCTGGACCGCGTCGGTCAGAAATACCTCTTTTGGGACCTTGTACCCGGCGATGAGATTTCTCGCGTGAGATAGTATCTCTGCCGTGTCAACAGGCGCGGCTACGGCGACCAGGGCTACAACTCGCTGCCCGTACCGATTATCAGGCTGGCCAATGACAAGGCAGTCGATGACGAGCGGATGAAGCTTTAGAGTCTCCTCGACCTCCTCGGGATAGACCTTCTCTCCAGCAGTATTTATACAGGTCGAGCCGCGCCCAAGAAGCCGAATGCTGCCATCGTCTTCGTAGGCGGCATAGTCCCCCGGCACGACATAATGTACGCCGTCAATCTCCGTAATGATCTCTTGGGTCTTCTTCGGATCCTTGTAATATCCAATCATGGCACTGGGCGACGCAAGACGACCGGTTTCGCCCGACCCCGGTTCAATCATACGTCCGTCATCGGATATTATCCTGGCGTTGGCGTTTATAGTAAACCTGCCAGTTTTTGCCTCGTGACCCCTCCGAGTCACAGAGCCGCCCATGGCAGCTTCTGTTGAACCGATGGCGTCGATCAGTGTGAAATCGCCATGCCTCAACAGCCCCCGCTTAACTTCGCTAGACCACATCACACCTGAAGAAATGATCGTCCTCAAGCTGCTGACATCGTAGGGCCGCCCATCGCTGGCTGCGATATCGAGTGCTTCGAGCATGGGTACGCCAAATGCATCACCGACAATAGTCAGGAAGGTCACGCGGTGTTGCTCAACCAGCCGCCAGATCCGGTCGGCATCGAGACCGAGCTCGGGAATGGTAAGGACGCAGCCGCCGGCCAGCTGCGGATTCATGGCGCCGACCCAAATCCCCGTACCGTGCATGAGTGGGCACACAACGAGACTCACCGGAAGCGAGCTTTTGGACAATCCGATTTCCAGCGCAGCAGGAACATCGTCCAGCGTGTCCGGCGTCGGCATCCCGAACATGCGATACCCTTGGGCCAGGTGTTTGCACGTCGCACCGTTGCGAAACATTACCCCTTTCGGAAGCCCGGTCGTTCCGCCAGTGTACAGAATATAAAGATCGTCTGCTGATTGCTTGCGGCGCGGAAGCGGTGCATTCGTCTCCAAGACAGTATCGTAGCGGAGCACACCCGAAGGCGGGTCGCCAGCCTTCCCGTCAAGCGGCGCTTCGACCAGTATCTTCAGTCTCGGTAGGCTGGGCGCGACATCCGCGATAACTTCGCGATAAGCATCGTGATAGACCAACACTTCTACATCAGCGTTGTCGAGCAGATAGGCAAGCTCCTGCTCGCGATAGCGGTAGTTCACATTGATCGGGCTCGCGCCAAGCTTGAAGGCGGCAAAATGGCTTTCTAGGTAGACGTTCGAATTATGCATGAGCAGCCCTATCTTGCTGCCCGGCCGGATGCCAGCGCGGTCAAGCGCGCCAGCCAACCGCGCCGCTCGATCTTCATAGTCTTTCCAGGTGCGGGTTGCGTGCGAATCAATGAGGGCAACCCGGTCTGGTATGCAGTCGGCTACACATTCGAGCGCATGCGCAAAGTGCCAGTCTGTCGCCTTGCCCATAGAGTACCTTCCCACTTTTCTCGGCCGCACAAGATTCACCCGCACGGCTTTGCGCCGCTTGCTGGGAACAGTTCAGCAGATTGGGGTCGTCAGGCCATGACACAGGGAGTCGAAATAATGGACATCGGTGATCACTGGCCGATTGCTCTCGGCCGGCCGTTCCGAACCTCAGGGTGCGCGGCCGAGATCCCCGCCAGATGCGAGCACCCGATCGAGACGAGCCCTCAATGAGGGAGAGCCCTGCAGCAGCCGGAAGAAAGCTTCGGCTTCAAGGTCCAAGGCCTCGTCAACCGACTGGTCGAAGGCTGCTTCGCAAAGCGACTTGATGAAAGCCAGTGAGTCTCGAGATCGTGTCGAAAGTTCCCCGGCAAGCGCTAGCGCACGATTGCAGGCGTCTTCGGCAACTTCATGCACAAGACCGGAGGCAAGGGCCTCGTCAGCGTCCAGTATTGCGCCAAGCATCAGCAATTGGCGTGCTTTGGCTGAACCGATCAGGCGCCCAAGGCGCACAGTTCCGCCCGCACCGGGGATAAGGCCAGCCCGAATTTCCGGAAGTCCGATCTGGCGGCAGGACCGCGCTGCGATCCGCAGATCGCACGCGAGCGCAAGCTCCAGCCCTCCGCCCATGCACGTGCCGTTGATGGCCGCTATAACGGGCTTGGAAGACACAGAACAGGCATGGATAAGCGCGTTAAAGGGGCTTTTCTTGAAATCGTCCAGCGACAAGCTGCCTGACCGGACCATCCGCGCTGCGCCGGCAATCGTCTCCACGTCGAAATGCCTGACGAACACGTCCTCTGTTCCGGTCAGCACAATGGCACGTGTTTGGTCAAGCGATTCAGCATTGCGAAACGCTGACAACAGCTTTGCCGCCAGTTCTGGAGTCATTGTGCCGGCCTCTTCGGTTTGGAAACGGATAAGGCTCACGGACCCGCAATCTTCAGTCTGTACCTTCATGCCAGTTGCCCCTGCTGTCGAGGCTGGTTTCTAACCGGCAGAAGGGCCAGAGCCAGCGCGGCCAGGACATACCAGCCAATCAGCGACACATATGCCGAGTGATAGCTGCCCTGCACTTCGAAGATCCAGTTGGTCAACGGAAGCGCAATAAGACCAAAGGGCATGAGCATCGGCATGTTGGCGCCCATAATCGTCGGGAAGGATTCCCGGCCGAACTGGTTGGCCAGAAGGATCGCCCAAAGCGGTGCGGTGCCGCCATATCCAAAGCCGAACACAACGGCCGCAACAAGCATTCCCTCATAGGAGGTGTTCAGCAGTAACAGCACCACGCCAAGGACCTGGAACAAGACTGCCAAGGCGACAACGAGCTTGAGATTGAGCCGATCGGCCAGCATCCCCAGGACGATCTTCGCGATTGCGCCAAATACCGCCGTCAGCGCAACGACGGATGAGGCACGCATTTCGCTTATTCCGAGATCAGTCGCATAAGCAGGAAGGGAAAGAAGTACGGAGGCGATTCCGAGGTTACACGGCCCGACGATTAGCGTGATCAGCCAGACGTCCCGTGTAGCGAGCGCTTGCCTGAAAGTCCACGTGACTGGCTCTGGCGCCTTGGGCGCCTTCGCAGAAAAGGTACCATCGGGCGAGAGGCCCACTTCCTCCGGCGTTTTCACGGCAAACAACCAGATCATAGGAACAAGCACCAGGCCAGCAGCTGCCCCGCATACGACGAAGGCCGTCCGCCAACCGAGCGTAAGAAATAACCAGGTGACGACTGGAACGAGAATGGCAGCACTGATGCTGATCCCGAATTGCGAAATCCCCATGGCTAGGCCGCGACGGCGGTCGAACCAGTTTGCCAGAAGGAGGTTCGATGGAATGGCGGTCAGGCTGACAAGGCCGAGCGCCACGCCGCCACCGAAGACGACGTAAAGTTGCCAAGTCTCCTGAATCAGCGACATCGACATCAGTCCGAAAGCCAGAGCGCAGGTGCCTAATGTGAGCATCCGGCGGATTTGCACCTCCGCATACAGGCGGGCAATCATTGGAGCGACGCAGGCCACGACGATCGCTTCGATCGAGAGCGTCAGCGAAATGCTGAAGCGGCTAGTCTCCAGCGCCTCCGCGAGCGGTTTGAGGTAGACGCCGAAGGAATAGTAGACGAGCCCCATGGCGATGAACTGCATCACGAAGGTGAATCCCACGACATACCAGCCGGGAAAGATGGCCCGCCCCTGTACTGGCGGTGCAAACAGACGGTCCTGAAACCGATTAGTCACGGGCACCTCCAAAGACAGGGCGGCGTTTTTGCCGGAAGGCTCGAATGCCTTCCGGCATGTTGCGCGGGATGAGCTCTGCCTGGTGTGACGTTTCCAGAGCAAGCTGCTCGCTGAACGTGTTACGCAAGGCCGCGTCAATGGTCTCCCGGGTCCGCCGTACAGCGGCCGGAGACGTTGCCATCAGGATGCTGGAGACCCGCGCGACTTCCTGGTCGAGCATATCGTCATCCACACAGTTCCAGATTAGCCCCCACTGGGCGGCCCGCTCGGCAGGCAGGCGCTCGCCCAGAAGAGTAACACCGAGGGCTCGCGCCCGTCCTATCCGGCGCGGCAGATTCCACGTCGCTCCCATGTCCGGAACAATTCCGAGTTCGGTACTGAAGGTTGCAACGAAAAATGCCGACCGCGCCGCAATGGAAATGTCGCATGCAAGTGAAAGCCCGAACCCGCCCCCTGCAGCCGGGCCATTGATCCGCGCGAGCGTCGGCACAGGGCACGCCATCAGGGCGCGCAGGGTGTCATCAAAGGTCGTGTCAGCGGGATCGTAGACGGGCCGCGAGCGCACCCTATCCGGCCGATCGCCGCCGGTCCGGCTCGGCGGACTAATTAGGTCGGCGCCGGCACAGAATGCCCGGCCGGAACCTGTCAGGATCACGAGGCGGATATCCTCGTTCAACCGGACATCTTCCAGAGCGTCCTGAATCGCCGTCATTAAGTCGAACGTCATCGCGTTCATTCGCTCCGGACGGTTGAGCGTGATCGTCGCGACGCCGTCGCTGACGAAATAGCGAATCGGCGCATCCTCGCTTGCCATGCGTTCATTCTCCTCCCAGGCAGCCACGACCCCACGGTCCCGGCCGCGAATTCACCAGGTATCCACGAAGGGATACTTATTCCGTTTCCTGTATTCCGGCGGCGCAAGACGATTGAGACCGGCGGCGATCCAGTCGCGGCTCATCGCCGGGTCGATGACATCGTCCAATCCTCCGCCAGCCGCAGCATTGACGGCTCTCGCCTTCTCTTCGGCCTCTGCGACGCGGCGCTCCAGTTCTGCCTGACGGGCGGCTTCATCGCCGAAAGCCTCCAGCTCTTTCCTGAAGCCGAGCTTTACTGCACCCTGAAGGTTCATCGCGGCAAACTCCGCCGTGGGCCAGGCGAGCGTGAACAGGCCATTGAGCGCACACCCGCCGCACATCGCCAGCACACCGAGCCCATAGGCCTTGCGGATGACGATATTGAACAGCGGCGTCGTGAGGTTTGCTCCCGTATTGAACATGCGCATGGCGTGGCGGACCAGCGCGGTGGCTTCCACATCGGGTCCGACCATCATTCCTGGGCAGTCGATGAGGCTCAGCACCGGAATGTCGAAGGCATCGCAAAGCTGCATGAATCGCGCGCCCTTGTCGGCACAATCAGAATCGATGGCGCCGGCATTCTCTATGGGATTGTTCGCGATGATTCCAACGGGATGCCCCTCCACGCGGGCAAACGATGTGATCAGCCCGCGACCGAAGTGCTCGCGGATTTCGAGGACCGAGCCGATATCGGCGACCAGTTCGACAATCCGGCGCATGTCATAGGCACGCTTGCGGTTCTCGGGAACGATATGGCGCAGCAGGCGCTGGTCGTGGCTCTCCCAGTCCGAGGTTCGCCCCTGGAAGTAGGAGAGATATGTCTTCGCGGCCGAGACCGCTGCGGCCTCGTCACTCACCAAGATATCGACGGTGCCGTTCGGCACCTGGACGGACATCGGCCCGACCTCCTCAGGCGCATACCGGCCAAGGCCGCCGCCCTCAATCATGGCCGGCCCCCCAAGGGCGATCGTTGAGTCTTTGGTCGCAATGATCACGTCGCAGGCGGCGAGCAGGGCCGTATTTCCGGCGAAACACCGGCCATGATTGACCCCGATCAGCGGAACACTCCCTGACAGGCGAGAAAACCGGCTGAAAGTCGGTATGTCAAAATAGACTTCGGGTCCGGTATCATCTTCCCCCGGACGGCCGCCACCGCCTTCGCTGAACATGATGACGGGATAGCCGAACCGCTCGGCCAGCTCGAACATGCGATCTTGCTTGCGGTGACCGCGATTCCCCTGCGTTCCAGCAAGGACGCTGTAATCATAGTGCAGGACCATGGCCTTGGCCGCCGCCTCGCCGAACAACCCGGAGTTGACCGTCGCTGTGCCGGCAACGATCCCGTCGCACGGCGTCTTCACACGCAGCTCGGCAGCGCTGAGGCGGCCGTGCTGCTGCGCGACGATCAGCGGCTCATATTCCAAGAACGACCCCGGATCGACGAGATCTTCAATGTTTTCACGGGGCGTTCTGCCTCCCTTCTCGTGTCGCCGCTTGACTGCGTTCGGTCTCGCTGCGTCGAGTGTGATGGCATGCCGGTCGATCACGTCCTTCAGGTCAGGCCGGATTGTAGCAGGATCGATCCCGTCCTCTCGCGTCTCGGCTACATCGGAAACACGAATGATGTCGATCCTGGCAACCGTCTCACCCAGAGCAACAAGATCGCCTGCACTGACAGGCAGATCGAGGATGATGCAGTCATGCTCTGCAGCGATAGCGTGTTCCATTTTCATGGCTTCGAGGACGGCAATAGGCTCCCCCTTTTGCAGGCGGTCTCCTACGCGTGCTTCCACGCTGACAATGGTTCCCTGAACCGGTGCAATGACGAGGTTTGGGTCGACCTCGCCACCATGTTTCGGCAGAAACCTGTGCCGGTTGGCGTCAGCACTGGCGCCCTTAGCGGCGCCTGCGGTTCTTGCTTCGACAAACCTGCTGCTTACAGGACGGGCAGGATTGTGAAGCAGCTCATCAAGGGACTGCTCGACCCATCGCGTATGGATACGGCCAGTCCCGGCGTCAGAATGGGCGAGTATTGCCTGCAACAGGCCGATATTGGTCTCGACGCCGGTAATGCGAAACTCCTCAAGTGCCCGTATCAGGCGCCGGGCCGCCAGACCGGTATCCGCATCAGTGTGGCTGGCGATTACCTTGGCGAGCAGGGAATCGTACAATCCGCTCGTTTCGTATCCAGTATAAGCAAAACCATCGGTCCTTATGCCGGGACCGCTCGGCGGGTCGTAGGCCGCCAGCTGTCCAGTGCAGGGTCGAACCTGGCCATCAGCGCTTATGGTTTCCATGTTTATCCGCGCTTGTATGGCCACTCCCCGTACCGGCGCACCTTTGCCGGGCTTGAGGCCGATATCCTGAAGTCGGGCGCCGCCCGCCAGCCTGATCTGGGATTGGACAAGATCAATGCCGGTCACGACCTCCGTCACGGTATGCTCGACCTGGAGGCGTGGATTGGTTTCGATGAAGACGACGCGCGACGTGGCCTCATCGACCAGGAATTCGAACGTCCCTATGTTTGAAAATTGTGTGGCACCAGCCAGTGCCATCGCGGCTTCAATGATCTTTGCCCGAAACCCCTTGCCAAGATCGGGAGCAGGCGCGATTTCGACCAGCTTCTGATTGCGGCGCTGCAGGCTGCAGTCGCGCTCTCCGAGATGAGCAATCGCTCCAGAATTGTCTGCAACGATCTGCACTTCGATGTGCCGGGCATGCGGCAGAAACTCTTCGGCATAGACGCGCTCATTGCCGAAGGCCGTGCGGGCTTCCGATCGCACCGCCTTGAGAGCCTCGGCGATCTCTTTGCGGTCGTGAACAATGCGCGTCCCTCGCCCTCCGCCGCCGGCAACGGCCTTGATGATTGCCCCGCCCCCGCCGAGACCGTCCAGGAAGTCCGCTGTTTCGGCTTCACCGACATCACCATCGATGCCGCGCGGCGTCTCGACTCCGGCCTTGGCGGCCGCCTGACGCGCCGCCGCCTTGTCGCCGAAAAGCTTCAGCAGATCCGGTCGAGGTCCGATGAAGGCAAGGCCCGCATCGACGCATTGCTGCGCAAAATCGTGATTTTCCGAAAGGAAGCCGTAGCCTGGATGGACACTGTCACAGCCAGATTTCAAAGCCGCTTCAACGATAGCGGCACTGTCGAGATAGGCGGCCGGTCCCTGACGGCCAAGGTCGATGCTTTCGGCCACCATACGCGTATGAAGGCTTTCGGCGTCGTCGCTGCTGTGAACGCCGACACATTCGATATCCATGTCTATCGCGGCCCGCGCGACGCGCACGGCGATCTCGCCCCGATTGGCGATCAGGATACGGCTGAGACTCATGCGAAGGCATCCCGAAGGGCCGCGAGGATAGACTGGTTCATTCTCCGGCTGATTGCCGCCTGCGGCACATAGGCCTCGCCGCCATGATACATGCCGGGAAAAATCTCCAGATGGCAGCCCGTGCCGGCCGCCTCCAGGTCTGCAGCAAACCTGACGATCTCTTCGCAGAAGAGGTCTTCGGCACCGACGAATGCGCTGGCCGGCGGCAAGCCGGTGAGATCCGGGTGCCGGGCCGGAACGGCATAGGCAGACAAGGCGCTCTTGTCCGCATCTGCAAGGTACATCGACCAGGCGCTGAGCGAGGTCTCGCGCGACCAGATGTAATAGTACCGCGACTGCGCCAGTTCGCCTTCATGCCGGTTGTCGATCATGGGATAGAGCAGCAGCTGGGCCCGGAGCGGAATATTGCCGGCATCCCGGTTCCGTAGGGCGAGCGAAGCGGCCAGCCCAGCTCCGGCACTTGCACCGCCAATAACGATTCTACTCGCATCAATGCCGAGAGCACCGCTTTTCTCGTAGAGCCAGCCGAGCGCAAGCAGGCAATCCTCAAGTGCTGCAGGAAAGGGCGATTCCGGCGCGAGCCTGTAGTCTACCGACAAGACCGTGCAGTCGAGCTCATACGCGAACCGGCGCGCCCGCTCGTCGCCGGGAAATCCCATCACATAACCGCCGCCGTGCATCCACAACAGGGCCGGCTGATCCGGCCGGTCCGACTTCCGGAAGCGGAGTAACCGGACGCTGTGCTCCCGACCCTCCGTGACAAGTTCATCCGTCAGGACCGGGAATGCAGGTGGCCGGTCTGCCCCCGCAGCCAGACGGTTCCGCAACGCCTTGATCGTGTCCCGGTTGATGACGAGCTCTGGGAACACTTGGAGGAAACCACGCAGTTCAGGGTCGATCCGCTCGAGTTCAGGCCGGCTCATTGCGGCCTCCTGCGATAGCCAGCCCGGATTTTGGTACACCCCACGACCGAATAGAGCGCTGCCACCAGGGACTCCGCGCGCTCATCGACGCGGCCGGACTTGCTCAGCCGGTTCATCGTATACCCGAAGCTGAGCGCAAATTCCGGGTCTGCAAAGGCAAGCGAGCCGCCGGCGCCGGAATGGCCGAAAGCCCGGCGGCCGAGGGCAAGTCCGGGCGGGGCGCTGGGCCGGCCAGCGTTCAAATCGCGCATCTTGTTGAAGCCGACCGTCCAGGCGGTCGGTTGCAGTGTCGTCCGGTCAAGATTCGTGGCAACCGATATGGACTCCATGTCAGCCAGCGTCTCCGGCCCGGCATAGACCTGCCCGCCTTCCCTGCCCCCTGTTGCGAAGGGGCGGAAAGCGCCCGCGAGGGCTCTCGCATTCGTAATGGCATTGGCAGCGGGTATCTCGGCGGCATGGCTATCGCGCGTATCGGAATGGACACGGCCCGTCATCGGGTCCGTGACGAAGCCGCTGAGCCAGCCCCCATCATTCTGGAGCGCAAGTGCGGAAATGGATGCGTCGTCGGCAACAGAGCGTTCGAAGATCTTCCCGAACTGCGCGCCTATCGGTTCCGCGATGATGGGTGCGATGCGGGGCTCAATCGCTTCGGGCAGACCGCACCAGACATCTAGGCCCAGTGGCTCGGCGAGCAGCTCCTGCAGCAGCTGTCCGAAAGTCTTGCCGGTGACCTGACGCATCATCTCGCCGACGATCCATCCCCAGGTCATGGCGTGGTATCCCACCTCGCTGCCGGGTTCCCAGAAGGGCGCCTCCTCGGCAATCAGGTCACACATGTATTCCCAGTCATAGAACCCGTCAGGTCTGACCGGTGTCCGCAAGGCAGGAAGCCCGAGACTGTGATCGAACGCCATGCGCACCGTGGCATCCTGCTTGCCGTTTCGTCCGAAGGCCGGCCACACATCGGTCATTGGCGCCGCCGGATCGAGCTGCCCCCGGTCGATCAGGATGCCTGCAACGAGCCCCACCAGACTCTTCGTCGCCGAATAGACCAGCGAGACAGTATCGGATTGCCACGCAAGTTGCTTGTTCGGATCCGCAAGCCCGCCCCAAAGATCGACAACGGTCTCGCCATCAAAGGAAACAGAAACACTTGCACCGATTTCGCCATGAACCTCAAAGTTCGCTACAAAAGCATCCAGCACCGGTGCAAAGTCATCCCGGCAGAAGCCTTCGACCTGGCCCCGCCCGTCGGAGAGCAGCTTCTGAACCCTTGCGATCATTTCAGCTCCCCTTCCATCTCGGCGCACGCTTCTCGACGAAGGCGCGCGGGCCTTCCCGGATATCGTCGGACCGGAACAGCGCCTTCACGGCTTCAAGTCCGTCCTGCACTTCGAACTCCTCCCTGACAGTGCGGACCGTTTGCCCCGAAGCGACAATCTGCTTGGAGGCGCGCACGGACATCGGGCTGCAGGCAAGGATGTCCTCTGCCCATTTGTGAGCCGCTGGCATCAGATCGCCCGCAGGCACGACATCGTTCACGAACCCCATGGCACGGCCTTCTTCGGCACTGACGCTGCGACCCGTGATGATCATCCCCATTGCCTGTTTCTGACCTATCTGCCTCGGTAGCCTCTGCAGTCCGCCGGCAAGGGCGGCGAGCCCGACTTTTGGCTCAGGCAGCGCGAAACGGGCATGATCGGCTGCGATAATCAGGTCACAGGCGAGTGCAATCTCGAAACCGCCACCGAACGCAGCGCCATTCACTGCAGCGATAACCGGTTTGGTCATGCCCCAGCGAGCGGTGAGCCCGGCAAACCCTTTTCGCGGTGGATCCGGCCGCTCGCCATTGCGCATCGCGTCGGCTGTGAATTTAAGATCGTTGCCGGTGCAGAAGGCCTGTTCGCCAGCACCGGTCAGGATGGCCACCCACTGGTCGGGGTCGGCCTCGAACGCGTCAAAGGCCTCCGAGAGCTCCTCGTTTGCAAGCGGATGCAGGGCGTTCATGACCTCCGGCCGGTTGATCGTAACAACCGTCAGGCGGCCATGCGTTTCGACTTTGCAGAACCGGGGCGCGCGCCCGGTGCGCGGCCTCGCAGGCCCTGCCTCCCAGACCAGGTGACCGAAAGCATCGGTTCGGGTGAACCCTTCCGCGCCGATGGGTGATTGCGCGGGGCTCAACAACAATTCCATCGTCTGCTTGTCATCAGGGCGCACCCGGGCGATGACCCTGCTCCCATCCGGAGCTCGCAAGATTGCCACGCCGAATTGTGCGCGGGCCAGCCTGCCATACTTGACCGTGAAGGTCTCAAGTTCCGCAGGGCCTTCGTAACCATCCAGAATGGCCGGAACAGGTCCACGCGCATGGTCTGCGGCCTCCTGCCAGGAAGGGTCACCGCCGCAATCCTCATATCCGCCCTCTTCTGCGGACAAGACAAGGGCATGATGCTTGGTGAGCACACCGCCTTGCGCGTAGAGCAGACCTGTGCGGGCTGCGCCGCTCCGCATCTTCCGGACCATGGCGGCCGTTGCATGCGACATGTAGTTGTTGAGCGGACCGCCAAAGAAAGTCAGCCCCCCCGTCACGCTCGCGGGCACGTTTTCCGGCAGACCCTTTTGTGACAGAGCGCTCAGCGCAAGCTTCGGGACAACCGGGAAACAGCTGTAAAGCTCCAGGCAATCGAATGTGCCGGCCGACCCGCCGACGGAGTCTACCACCGCGCCCATTACAGTATCCAGCGCGGCACACCCATCGAACCGGTCACGCATCAGCGCATCTTCCGGCTCCGCCGCGAAAGCGCCGCCCCGAATGAAGATCAGGTTAGAGCGTTCAATGCCGAGGGCGAGCGCGTGCTCGAGACTTGTGACGATGATCGCCGCAGCCTGGTTCACCATGGGATTGGCAACCATGAACTTGGTGTACGGGAAAGCGATCATGCGGTTGGCGGGGCTGGCCACGGCGATCTCTTGCGCTGACGGAGCGGACCGGCTCCAAGCAAACTCGTTCTTTGCAGCGGATCGGGCCATGCCGGCCCAGATCTGTGACGCTTGTTCCTGCGCCTCGGTCGGGGAAATCCCCGAGGCATGCGTCAGCGCATTTTCGAACAGAGGATACAAATCTGCCGGGTCAGACACCCCGGCCTTTCGGGCGGCCTCATGGACTTTCAGAACTTCAAAGTCGCTCCGCAGCCGCTCCCCCGCCGGTGCGCGTTCAGTCCAATCCAGCCTTATGCCGGCCTGACGCGCCTTGCGCAGACTGTTCAGCGCTTCGCCCCCCACAATGGCGGCGGTTTCCGCCTCGCCAGACGCAATACGCCGGGCGGCAGCGTGGATCAGCCGAACTGGAGTGTCGCCTCCGAAGCTCTCATTGACGGCGCAAGCGGGATTGATTTCCAACCGGTCACAGAGCTCACGGACAGGGTTCCGGTAAGGCCAGCTCATCTGCCCAACGAGGTAAACAGATGTCAGGGCGGCCAGCAGGGACCGCCCGCCGTCAGCCTCAGCCGCGCGCAACGCCGCCGCCATCAGCTCGACAGGCTCCCTTGCCTCCTCGATGCGATCGGGACGATCTGTCACTTCACCGATTGCCGCGATGACGGGCGTGCGAATAGACAGTCTCTTATTCGTGGCGGGCATTCGCACCCTCCTCTGGCGATATCCGCAACAGAAGCTTGCCCCTGTTTTCCCCTGAGTACAGCATGTTGAGAGCGTCTGGTGCCGTCTCGAGTCCATCGACGATATGGGTCCGCGTCTTCAGGCGGCCGGATTGCGCCAAGGCGCCAAGCTCCTCCAGCGCAGTCGGAATCTGCTTTCTGAAGTCGCTCGCGATGAACCCCCTGATTGTGAGGCGACGCATCAGGACCCGTCCAAAGTCTGAAGGGCCGGGGGCAGGACCGTCGAGATTGTATGAGGATATGAGGCCGCAAACCACCATCCGGCCAAAGTCATTCAGCCGCGCGAAGACCTCATTCATTATCTCCCCACCGACATTCTCAAAGGCGACATCGATTCCGTCCGGGCACAAGGCATCCAGCCTGCTCCCGATCGCCTCGGACCGGTAATTGATGGTGCCATCCACGCCCGCCTCGTCCCTCAGCCAGGCGCACTTCTCATCCGAGCCCGCAATTGCAATGACGCGGCAACCGTCAAACTTCGCGATCTGGCATGCGACGGATCCCACAGCGCCGGCTGCGGCGGACACAACGACGGTCTCCCCCGCTGCCGGATGGCCAATCTCGCGGAGACCAAGCCATGCCGTGATACCCGTCGGCCCAAGGACGCCTGCATAATCCGACAAAGCCTCGCCAGCGGAAGGCTGGATGACCCGCGTCATCGCCGCTTCGGCAATCGTGTAGGTCTCCCAGCCACCAAAGGCCGGCGACACTAGTTTTCCCGCCTCAATGCGATCCGACGCGGACGCTTCCACAATCCCGTAGACAAGCCCGCGCATGACATTTCCGATCTCGACGGGCGGCATATACTGGTCTTCGTCACTCATCCAGATGCGTGATGAGGGGTCCAGCGACAAATAGACATTCCGGATGAGGATCTGCCCCGGCATCAGCTCAGGGACAGGCTGTTTTTCCAGTCGCAGGTCCCCGGCGGCGACCCGCCCCGCCGGGCGGCGGTCCAAAATCCACCGCTGATTAACTCTCTCTTGCTGCACCATGCTGCTATCCGTCTGTCATTCAGCGGAGGCGGAACCATTCTCAGGTCAGCAGTATCGGCCAGGCGGTGGCGGCAGGGCTTCAAGAAACCCGTACATCCAAATCTGATCCGGTATTAAGGACTCATTGCGCACCGTATTCAGGGTTGCGATTCAGAATCCCGATCTGCCATTTTCCTATCCTCGGGTCTTGTTTACCGGCAACTGCGCGAACGCGCAGACCGAAACAGGACCGCGACCTCCCAACTTGCATTCTTGATCTAGGCAGACTGCCTGTCGCCGCCAGTTGCCACAATGACGTTGCCTTGCCCAAAAATAGACATTGCATTACACATTGAGCGATGCAGAAAGCCCCCGAAGACCTTAAGGCCTCCACGATTTCTTCCCGGTTCGTGGTGGAAATGCTCCAAGGAGCCAAATCCAGGGGGCTCGATACGCGGCAGATTCTCAGGGAAGCATCGATTTCTTCCGAGATACTCGAAGTGCCCCGTTCAAGGATTACATTTACCCAGTTTTCAAGTCTGAGCCGGTCTCTTGCCCGACTGCTGCGAGATGAGACGTACGGATTGACACATCAGCCGCAGCATCCCGGCACATATCGGCTGATCTGCTTCAGTGTCATGAATGCCGGAACTGTGGGAGAAGCAATCGAGATCTATCGCAGCTTCATCAATATTCTCGACAACAGCTTCAGGCTGGACCTCACAGCCGAGGGCGGACAGGCAACATTGCGCCTGCAGCGGCTGCCTGGTCGTCAGATCCTGAACAGCTTTGCCATCGAGCATCTGTTTCTGACCCTGTACCGGACGATTTGCTGGCTTGCGAATGCGCAAATTCCCATCGTCAGGGTCGATCTCGACTATGATCCGCCGGTACATGAAGCCGAGTATGGCTACATATTTTACAAGGCACCTGTCGTGTTCGATCAGGCCGCACCGGCAATGATCTTCAGCGAGAAAAGCCTCGACCTGCCAAACCTGCGCAACCGAAGTGACCTGAACGACTTCACAAAAGACACATCTCTTCGGCTCCTCTCCCAAACCTACAATTCCGACAATTACTCCATGCGCGTCCGTCTATGGCTTTCGAAGATGCTCATGCAGGAGAACTATGCGCCGGACATTGAAACCGCCGCGGACCATTTTCGGCTTCACCCTCAGGCACTGCGGCGCAAACTGAAGAAGGAGGGTTCATACTACAATGAGATCAAGACCGAGGCGCGCCGGGACATGGCGATCAATCTGATCAGCCACAAAACAGACACGGTCGAATCGATCGCCTTCCAACTTGGATTCTCAGAATCCCGAGCTTTTGTGCGCGCATTCAAATCTTGGACGGGCCTGACACCCCTAGCTTACCGAAAAATGAGCAATCAGTTGTGATTCCCAATTTTCAACTAAAAATGAAAACGCAGACTCTTCGACTTAAGTCGTCTCGGGAAAGACGCCCATAATTTAATCCAGCATGAGATTTGTCAGAGCGAATATGCTGTCCGGCTTTGAGCGCAAATTGGCAGGCTTTCTAGCTTAGCCAACCGCGAAACAGCCATATAAGCGCGGGCATGACAATGTAGGTCATTAGAACCACGATGGCCCCGACAGCTATGACGGTGACGAGAAAATCCTGATGCGGAAGCATTCGGGACAATAGGCTGGGGATCAAATAGACAGGGGCTAGAAGCCCCACAAAAGTGAGCACCGCCATTTTGTGTTTCGGAAGCGGTTCGCAGTCGGGTTTTGCATTGTTGGATGGCATGGACACTGCTCATCTCCCTGTCTATTCCGGTGTCGATATGCGCGGCGGCGGAGCAATCGCGCCGCCTCGCGAGTTTCGAAACACTAGCTGGACCTTACTTGCTCAATGGCGCTGGCCCGAACCTGGCCAGCAAGTGTCGCCCAATCCATGTCGAGCGCAGAGTATAGCTCGAACGCTTTCGGCAAGGCATTGTCTGCAAGGATTTCGACCATAAGACTCGATCCATCAGCGACAACGACTCCGCTCTGAACGAGACGTGCAATCCCGGTTTCCCGCTTGGTGAGATTGAATGTGCCGCTTGCATCGACGGCGACGTAGGCTTCGTAACCTTCTCGGACAGCTCGCATGGCCGGAAGTGCAGCACAGACTTCTAGCGACACGCCTGCAAAGATTAGCTTGTTCCGACCAGTCGCGCGGATCGCAGCCTCAAAGCGGGCATCGTCCCATGCGTTCACCGTGGTTCGGTCGATAAATTCTTGGCCTGGCAGCGCAGCCTGCAACTCTGGAAAGGCGGGGCCCCACAGCGTGTCTGCCGACGTCGTCGTGGCAACGACAGGGACGTCAAGCACGCGCGCCGCCTTGGCGAGGCCAACCACGTTGTGCTTCAGTTCGGCAATTGAGAAATCTCGTATGCCGGTCATCAGGCCGACCTGGTGATCGACTAGGACGACGGCCGCATTCGCCGAGGTTAGCGGTTCGGGGTTATGGTGATTCAAAGACATTTTCTGCTCCTTTTTGAGTGTCTGAGCGGCTTGGTTTTTAGACTCAGCTTTCGTCGATCGATCCGAGTTTGCCGGCTGCGTGGGCGGCGAACATCGCGTCAACTTCTTCTTCCGAACTCATCGCGAAAGGCCCGCGCTGCACGAAGGGTTCGCGCAAGGGTTCGGCCTGAAGGATGACGAACAGGGCTCTGGAATTTCCGGTGATGATCGTGGCTTGGCCGTTTCCCTTACCGGTCAGCGCGATTGAAGCGCCGCGCCCCAGGGATAGCGATGTCTTGTCGTTCTGGACCTCGATCGATCCGCCTACACTCAATATCCAGGCGCTGTACCCCGATGGGATTTGATGCTCGAAGGATGCCCCCTCGTCCAACTGCACATCGAGAACGGTCATCGGGAGCGCCGGCGAGTCCGCCCCCGTATGTCCGCCGCTTTGCCCCAGCATGAGGCGCGCACGATACCCGTCGCCAAGAATCTGCGGCATGTCTGAGGCTTTGACATGAAGGGACTCTGGTGTGTCGTACTTCATGCGCGCCGGCAGGTTCACAAAGACTTGGAGCGCATGCGTGCGGGCGCCAGGACGAGGTTTTTCGTCATGTACCGCACCGCGCCCGGCCTTCAGCCAGTACAAATCGCCCGGCATCAGATCGATGTCATGGCCGAGACTGTCCTTGTTGTTGAACGCGCCTTCGCTGTCTTCAAACAGTATGGACACAGCCGACAGACCGGCATGGGCATGAGGCCCGAAAGTAGGCGCTGTCATTGTGAAATGATCCACCATTATGAGGGGATCCATCGATCCGGAAAACATCGTGTGCCTGAAACTCAGCGCTTCGAACCCGGTCCCGACGAAGAACGGTTTTCCTTGAACCGGTGACAGTTTTTCGCTGCCCGTATTCTCGCCTGGTTCTCGTAAACTTTGGGCCATTGGACTTCTCCTCTTATGCGAGAAGAACGTAGCAATGGAACAAAGTGGCTAGAATTACCTTTTCTTGGGACTTATCGTTCTGTAAATAGAACTATGATCCAGGATCCGACGTTCGATCTGAACGACTACGTCTATTTCTATCACGTGGTTGAACAGCGAGGATTCGCGCCTGCCGGCCGGGCGCTGGGCGTCCCCAAATCGCGCCTCAGTCGCCACATACAGCAGCTGGAGACCCGTCTGGACGCGCGGCTTATCCAACGCACGTCCCGGCAATTTGCAGTCACCGATGTCGGGGCCGAGTTTTTCCGGCACGCCAAGGCGGTCGTGGAAGAAGCTCAAGCGGCAGAAGCCGCGATAAAACGGCGAAGCGAGGCGCCGCAGGGCAAGGTCCGCATTTCCTGTTCGGTGGGTGTCGCGCAGTTTGCCCTCCAAACACTCGTCTCGGACTTTCTGAGGCAGCATCCGAAGGTCGAGATCGGGCAATTGGTCACAAATGAAATGGTCAATCTGATCGATGCCGGCATCGACCTGGCGATCAGAGGGCATGTGGAAAGCTTGCCCGATTCCAGCCTTATCCAGAAGCAGGTTGCGAACGTGGAGTGGTGCCTGTTCGCGTCTCCCCGCTACATAGAGGAATCCGGCGAACCATCTACGCCCGAAGACCTGAACGGCCAAAGCGGACTGTGCCTTGGCTGGCGCAAAGACATTGATCAATGGCGCCTGCGTTCGAGCGGCAATAAATCGAAGATCATTCAATTTATCCCAAGACTTAGCAGCGACGATATGGTGACGCTAAAGGAAGCGTGTGCTGCAGGTCTGGGGATCGTCTCCCTTCCCGCCTATGTCTGCGCAAATGATGTAAGGATCGGCCGGCTTCTGCAGGTACTGCCAGAGTGGATCTCTGGCGAAGCGACGCTCAGCCTTCTGCAGCCAACACGGAAGGGCACCACGCCTGCAGTGAAGGCGTTCACAGAGCATGTAGCCCGAGAATTGCCTGAGCTTGTCTCGGTCAAATGACCACACGCCGCGGCTAGACATTCGTACAAAATCACGAAGCTTGGTAACTCCGAGACATCATGTGGGGATTATAAACAGCTCGATCACCTAGACTACACCCTGCCGGACGCGCGAACCTATTGGACCGCAAAGACCGTGACTGCAATACCCTATGTCGCTGCCTCTGTTCTGCTAATCGCGAGTGCTCAGGTTTGAAATCAAACCTTGCAATCCATTACCATTTGAAATGATAAAGTCGATTTCTGTTTCCGGGATGATCCGGACGTCTTCTATGGGCGCAGAAGGAGACATTAGAGTTTCTTGCGAACGCGCTGAATTCGAACGAAATCAAGCGTTCCGGTTAGATCGGACCAATCTTGGGAATGGAAGTCGAGACTGCATTCATCGATGCCCCAGCGGAAATCGCTGCGTTTTTTGAGAGGGACGAAACAGGGATCTATCCCTTTGATGATCTTTCGTGTTGCGCGGACGCGCTGACCGATCCTGCTGGTGCTGTCAGTCTAATGCGACCCCTTCTCCAGCATCGCTAGGCGCACCTGATCCTATCCAGCCAGAAGCTGGCGCCATTCTTGGAGAGCAGCGTCGCGGTTTGATTTGAAGGTCTGTCGGCGGTTGATGTGGCGGTCGAGATTGAAGTGATTATGGAACGAAGCGTGGGTCGAAGCGAACTTCTGGAGGTTTGACATCCGCCTGAACCTCAGCATCGCCCGCTCTCGTCGTCGGAATGGAAGGTGGCTGTTTTCAGCCCGATTATTGATGTGGCGACCGACCTCCTGTCGGTCTTGGTTGCCAATCTCTTTCATCGCAGCGCCGTAGGACCGCAGCCGGTCCGTGACGATGGTTCTGGGCGCGCCGTAGCGCTTCATGGCTTTCTTCAGGAAGCGCAAGGCCGCTGATTTAGCACGTGTTTTCGTGACGTAGCTTTCGAGGACTTCTCCCTCGTGATCGACTGCACGCCAGAGATAATGCGTCTCGCCTCGGATCTTCACGAAGACCTCGTCGAGGTGCCACTGCCATTGCGTGATTTGGCGCATGTAGCTTGCCCGCCGCACCGGGATCTTGCCGGCAAACATCGGCCCAAACCGATCTACCCAAGTTCGAACACTCTCATGGCAGACGTCAATTCCACGCTCGTGAAGGAGGTCTTCGACGTTGCGAAGGGACAGCGGAAAACGAACGTACATCATGACCGCGAGCTGGATAATCTCGGGCGACGTTTTGAAGTAGCGGAATGGATTGCGGGTCATGAAGCGAAGCTAGCGAGGCTGCCCTCCTCGCTCAATCGGCCTGTTCTCCTGACAATGCCTCACCGCAAGCTGGATGATCTCATGCGACGTCTTGAAGTAACGAAAAGGCGAGTTGGGCATTCCCTACCCTGGCGCATCCGACGAAATCGGGAAGTTCCGCTGACAATGCCCCCTTCAGAGCAACTCGACAACTGCATCATGATTTCCGCATCGACAGGCGACATCGGACATGCGGGCCTTCACGCCAGTGCCAAGGTCGACCACCGGTTCAGCTCTGACCTGTCTAGATGTCAGTCGAAGCTCATCACCTTCGGCCGAACCTGCCCATTCACGGGAGTCGAGATGGAGGTTGCCGCTCGCACAGTCAAACAGCAGTACCGGTCCAGCAAGAACGCAACGTCGTGCATCTAGACCTGGCATCGCTTTTACATCCTCGTAGGCGTCCGGCCGTGCCCAAATCGTCCTGCCCTTGAACACGCGTGCCGCATCGTGGCCCAACATCTTCAGGCCATCAAGCGTTTCCCTACCAACGCCCATCATCGCCACCGGATTGAATTGACGACTAAGCGATTCAACGCGCCCCGCATCGTACGGGCTGAGATCAGCGTTCGTGCCGTACATTCCCAGAATCTGGACAGCGTATTCGAAGGGTGCAAACTGAATGACTTCTGGTGTCGTCGAAACATTGGTGATCACGCTGCCGGGACTGAAACCGAAACTTTTCAGCGTACGGACCATGTTCACGCCCGCACGGTCGAGTTCGGTCCGGCGCGACCCATAAAAGTGCATTCTTCCGCCGACCGTATAGCTGCCGATGACGTCTGGCCGTGGTGTATTCATGACTTTGTTACCCGTGGAATCTTGTGAGGAGGTCCAAGCTTCAGTAATTCCTGTTCGTCGACGAGTTCGACAATCAGAGGCACACCAATCTCACTGGCGATTTTGTCATGAAGCCGGCCGCGAAGGGCGTCAGGCGACCCCGCAAGTCTCTCGGTGTTATAACCGATGCGAAGTTTCAGCGTGTCCATTTCCCGATGTGTACGGACGATCTGGAACAATGCTGCACGCGTTTCGCTCTCATTCTCAACCAGCCCCATGATTTCGCGAGGCAGAATGGAACGACCCTCAACAAGGATCTGATCCGTGGCGCGACCGAGCAGGTTGAATTTTGCATGAGTGCGTCCGCATCCGCAGGGTGTTCGGTCGATGACAACAAGATCCCCGGTTCGATATCGCACCAGCGGCGAGAGGCGATCCACCAGCGTTGTTACAACGAGTTCGCCAACTTCTCCATCTGCGACCGGTTCAGCAGTGATTGGATCGACGGCCTCAATGAAAGCGAGGTCCTCATACGCATGAAAACCGTCGTGCATGCGACATTGGCTGGCACCAGCAACATCGCCAAGGCTTGTAGTTTCGAAGATTTCCAATCCCCAGGATTTGGTCAAGTTCTTCAGCCTTTCGCCAAGGGGCTCACCGCCAAAGACCGCGCCTTTATAGGACTTGAACACGTCGACAGGATCGTCGCCGGTCTTTTCGAAATATTGCTCCATCGCCAAGATCAATGGTCCTGGGAATATGCTCATTGTGACCGGCCGATAGATTTTTGAAGCCTCGATCAGGCGAGGAATTTCTGTCGGTGACATCGAAAAGGCAATCTCGCACAGACCGAGTTCCATGGATGCACGACGCCTGTGACCTCCGCGAAAAGTGAACATGATATGGCAGATATGATCGCCGGGGCGCGCGCCGATATGCCAAAAATCACGACTGTAACTTTCTTCGGAGGGCATGTGCCGCCAATTGGGCACGGGCGTTGGATCTCCGGTTGTTCCGGACGTCGTTCCAATCGAAACGGTCTGACCCGGAATGCTCACGCTCATTCCACCCGATGGGTCACCGTTACGATCGCGAAACTCGCGGATATCATCCTTGGTGATGAACGGCGCCTTTTCCATGAAATCAGCGGTCGACTTTATGTCGGATGGACTGACCCCCGCTCTTTTCCATACTTCGTTTATCAGGGGGGCATTTTCGAAAGCATGCCGACTCATCGCCGTGATTGCGGCTTCCTGATGCGCGTCGAGGAATGAACGCGGCGCAACTTCGATCGGATCAAGTACGTCTGGCCATTCTGCTTGTGATTGTGACGCCATGATTGGTCGCCTCCTCCCTTTTCGGTGCCGGCTTTAGCCGACTTTTGGATAACCTCCGCCACCGTAGGCTTGGTCAACCTTGGCCCGGTCAACAACTCCGCCTGGACCGCGCGGAAGCGCTTGAGCGAATTCAACAATCTTCGGCTTTTTGTAGGATGCCAGGCGTTGGCGGCAGTGCTCGATGAAGTCCTCGGGCCCATGTTCGCTGCCAGGCTTCCTGACTATGATGGCCTTCACATTCTGGTCCCAGGTCGGGTCCGGCACACCAATGACGCAAACATCAGCGACCCCGTCGTGAGTTTTAAGGCAGGCCTCGACTTCAGCAGGATAAATGTTTTCGATGCCAGATTTGATCATCGTGGTTTTCGGCCCGACGAAAACGATTGATCCATCCTCCAGCCGCTTGCCCAGGTCATTGGTTCGATGCCATCCATTAACGACTCGTCGGGCGTTTTCCTCGGGGCGGTTCCAGTAGCCGCACATAACGAGCGGACCTCGCGCCAGGATTTCTCCCGTCTCGCCAATCGGTAATTCCTCGCCATTATCATCGGCGATCTTTGCCTGGAGGAAAGGCGATGGACGGCCGGCCGCTTCGCCTCCCATCCATTTGGTGATCGTCAGGCCGCCGATTTCCGTCTGGCCGTACCCACCCGGTGCACTCATCATAGGTGATGATCCAGGCATCACCAGAGGGATCCTGTAATCGGACATTTGGGCATCCCTGAAGATGCTCGAAACGTCGTATTTGCCATCCTTGTTGATAGCCCGCATCTGTTCGATCGTAGGCGGCGCAATAAAGGCATGGGTAAGCTTTTCGGATTCGACAATCTGCAGGAGTTCTTCAGGATCAACCCGGGCCACAAAGGCGTTCCGGCCTCCGGCCATGAATGTGGCGAGTGCGCCCATCAGCACACCGACATGAAACATGGGACCTGATACGAGGTAGCCTGATGTTTCCGTAACCCCCTGCCCCACCTGGTTCAACCAGGACACAATCAGCAGGGATTCATGACTGAGCAGAGCTGCGCCGGGTTTGCCGGAAAACCCGGCCGTATAAATCGCCAGCAAAGGCTTTGATGTCTCAACAGGGTCGAACTCCCTTGTCGGGTCGGCAGTCGCAATCAGATCCTCGTAATTCGTTTCGCCTTCACAACCATCATGGCAGATCCAGTTAGAATCAGGACGCCAAGCATCCCGGGCCCCGCGATTGATTTCACCAACATCCTTATTTTGCCACAGGACGACCTTGGGATCGAAATCATCCAGCGCAAACGCGATCTCTTCAGACGACCATCTCCAGTTTGCTGGACACATGATTGCGCCGACCCGGGCACTCGCCAGAAGAGCTTCCAGAACGCGGAAGCTATTTTGTCCAAGCCATAGCACCCGGTCACCCCGGCCAACGCCAT
>MDSW01149643.1_pt1 | contig 33642 bp, 32 predicted proteins | sample 811171 | NCBI WGS metagenome assembly MDSW01 (sample SAMN05326641, study PRJNA326480) | marine metagenome | isolation source: seawater | place: Atlantic Ocean: North West | collected 2012 | reverse complement strand
TTTAGTAAGAAAAAATTAAAACTTATTTCAGAAAGAAGAGAATTAATTGGTTCAGTAAAAAATAAATCAAATATAAAAATTCTATATTTACATGCAAGGGAAATTATTGAAAGGTTAGGAGATGGTTCTTTAGATCTTGGTTTTTCTGGATTTGACCTATTTAAAGAGAGTGAAATTAATACTCAAAAAAAAATTAATGTACTAAAAAAATATGAATTTGGTAAAGCAAATTTAGTTGTTGCTATTCCTGATCCTTGGATTGATGTTCAGACAATAGCTGATTTAGAAGAAATTGCATTTGAATTTAGAGATAAAAAGAAAAAGAGATTGAGAGTTGCAACTAAATACCCAAATTTGACTAGAGAATTTTTATTTTCAAAAGGTGTAACTCAATTTAGATTAGTTAGTAGCTTAGGAGCCACGGAAGCTTATCCTTTTACAGGGTCTGCAGAATTAATCACAGATATAACTTCTACAGGTGAAACTCTTAAAGTAAATAACTTACGTGTGCTTAAAGACGGTCATATTTTAAAATCTCAAGCATGTATTTTTACTTCTAAAAAAAATTTAAAAAAAAAAGGATTAAAAAATTTAATTAGATTACTTTCTAAATAACTTATAAATAGTCATATCAGATTACATTTTTTGTCTAATTCAATTTATCCTTATCTTCTTCGGGATCGGAAACATCCGTAATAGTTGCTTGCTCAGGTGGTATTTCAGGAATTTGTTTACCAGGTATTACACCATGTTCATCCTCAAGCTTTTTAATTTGTTTTTCTAATCCTTGTGAACCCCAAGATTTTGTAATTAGACTTTGTAATTGGTTAGCATGAGTTTTATATGACTGCAGTGCTCCTTTAATAGCGGTTTTAACATCAGAATATTTGTCAAATATCTTACTAGCTGAGGTTATGATTTTGCTAATATTTTCAATTTGTTTCCTTTCACTTTTTATTTGTTCAAAAATCTTAATCATATTTAATAGTTCAGTGGGGGATGATAAAATAAAGTTTGCTTTTAGAGCTTCTGTTTGAAGAGTTTTATCAGCATCAAGTGTTATAGAATACAAGCTAGGTGCTGGAAAAAAGACAATAACAGATTGTAAAGATTTTATTCCATACAGTTTATTATAATTTTTCTTATTCAGACCTTTTGGTCCAAACAAGTGGTTTCTTACAGATGCAATATGATCTTTAAGATACTGTTTTTTTTGATTATCATCTTTTTCGTTAATATATTTAGTCCAATGAGTTAAAGATACTTTGGCATCAATAATATAATTTCTCTCAGGAAATTTTAGCAGCATATCAGGAATTACATCTCTATCTTTATTTTCATCTACATCATAAGTAGTTTGTTTTTTTTGAGGAAAAAAATCTCTATCTTTTACAAGATTTGCACTAGTTAAAAGATTTTCCAAAATTTCTTGATTAAACTTTCCTTGGTATGTGATGTTAGTTGTTAGTTTTTCCCACCAATTTGTATGTCGCGCTACTGCTTGATCATGTTTATTAATTGCTTTTTCAGATATTGATTTATATTCAGTCACACCTTTGGTAATTTCGTCAACTTTGTCATAAAGATCTTTTACTTCATCTTTTTTTTCTTTTATTTGATTTGAAAGGTCTTGTTTTGCTTCTTCAGCAGCTTTTACCTCAGCATCTCTTGTTGCCAAATCTATTTGAAATTTTTTTAATTCTTCTTCCTTAATTTTTAATTCATCAGCAGGTGCTTGATTATTTTTTGGTCTTAATAGAAAAAACCAAATAACACTAAATATAATAAAACCTATTATTACTCCTAAAATTGCTTCCATAATTTATTTTATCTTACTAACAGGTAATGATTAAACTTTAAAGTTCAAGAAATGATAATATAAAAGAAAAGAATGAAGTGGAATAAAAAATATGATTATCCAACATCTTCAAGAGCAACTGTAGATGGAATTAGAAGATATTTATTGGGAGAAAAAAAATTACCTAGTGTTACTTCAATTCTTGATGCAACTAAATCTGAGGAAGATAAAGCAGCATTAGCAAATTGGCGTGAGAGAACTGGTGAAAAAGAAGCAGAGGCAATAACAAAAGCGGCAAGTAGCAGAGGTTCACAAATGCACAATTATTTGGAATCTTATCTTTTAGGCAGAGAAAATTTAAGTTTTTTTGATGATAGTGAGCAATATAAATTAATGGCTAAAGAGATAATTGATAAAGGATTAACAAATAGATTAGAAGAAATATGGGGAACAGAATGTACTCTTTACTATCCAGAAAAATATGCAGGCACCGCTGATTGTGTTGGAGTTTATGAGGGAAAAGAGACAATAATTGATTTTAAACAAAGCAATAAACCAAAAAAAATTCAATATATTGACACTTGGTTGTTGCAAACAAGTGCGTATTCTTTAGCTCATAATATTGTGTATAACTCAAATATCTCGTCTTGCGTAATACTTGTTTGCACAGTAAATAACTTATTCCAAGAATTTAAAATTCAAGGGCACGATTTAATTATTTATCAAAATTTGTTTCTTGGAAGATTAAAAAAATTTAATGAACTTTCAAATTTAACATAAGTAATTATATAAAAAATAATGGATAAAATAGTAATCTACGATACAGAAACAACAAATAGTACTATTTGGGGCTCAATAATTGAAGTTGGTGCAGTAGTTGTTGATAAAAATTTAAACGAAATTTCAAAATTAAATATAAGAGGTAGAATGCCAGAAGGAGAAGTGCCAAGTGCTAAGGCATTGTTAGTAAATTCGACTAATATTGATTTACTTACTAAAGGTAATTATTCACATTATGATTTTTTAGGTGCAGTAGAGCATTTCTTTTCTAAAGCTGCACCTGCGATGTTTATAGGTTGGAGTAATCTTAATTTTGATAGACGCATGTTCCATTTTAATTTTTTTAAGGGAAATAGATATCCTTATATTACACATTCTTCACCAAATACAGAGCATGATGGTTTGCATATTGCGCGAGCTGCTCATACTTTGAATTCTGAAACTTTAAAAACTGAACTTACTGAAGCTGGTAATACAAGTTTAGCCTTAGAAAGCATTGCTAGAATGCAAGGATTTGATACTTCTCAACAGCATACAGCATTTCATGATGCATATACTAGTTTAAAAGTTCTAAGGATAATCAAAGATAAACATAAAGAAAATTGGGAAAATTTTTTAAGAACTTCAACAAAGAATAGTGTTGAAACTATTTTAAAAAATGAGGGTATATATACAATTTTTGAAAATGTAAAAGGAAAAAATATGATGTACCTTGTTTGCACTCTACATCCAGAACATTGTTTTCATCCATCTTATTCATCTTGGGGATATTTATTTGATTTAAGACGAGATCCTGAGCCTCTGTTAGAGATGTCAGTTAAGGACCTTAAGGCAAATTTAAAAAAGTTAAGTCCTAAAGCGCTTCGTGTAATTAAAACTAATAAAGCTCCTGTAGTGTTAGATAAAAAATTTGCATTAAAAGAAAAAGCATATTTAAATCTTGATTTGGAAACAATTCAAAAAAGAGCAGAATTAATAAGGAGTAGTAAAAATTTTTGTAAGAATATTCAAATTATTAATAGAGAGGCTGCAGAAGAGAAAGCACAAACTCAAACGCAAGAAGATTTATTACCTGAGGAAACTCTTTATGAAAAATTTATTCCCAATAAAGATACTGCTTTATTTAAAATATGGCATAGTTCTTCATGGGAGGATAAGTTGAAATTATTAGATAAATTTCATGATAAAAGATGTAGTTGGTTTGGTCAAAAAATTATTTATCAGGAAGCACCTGACATTTTACCCTCAGATTTATATAAAAATATAAAGAGCGAAATTGCTAGAAGAATTTTAAGCAAAAATAAAGAAAAATGGCAAACAGTTGGGATGGCCTATAATGAAATTGATACACTTAGAGACCAAGCAGACAATAGGGATGATAAGGAAGAACTAAAAAAATTAGATGACATTAATGAATTTATCATGTCTATCGAAAAAAAATATGAAATTGCATAGTTGACTTTAAAGTTTTAATTTATAGAAAGTATTCATGCTTATAGACTTTAAAGATGAAGATTTCGAAAATAAAATCAAGAATGAAAATGTATCTGTAATTCAATTTTCAGCAGAATGGTGTGGCCCATGCAAGGCATTAAAACCTGTGATGGATAAACTATCTGACGAGTATAAAGAAAAAGCTGGTTTTTATTATGCTGATATAGAGGATGGAGGAATTAACACTGGAAGTGCAGCAGGAATTAGAGGCGTACCTACTGTAATTGTTTATAAAAAAGGTGTTGAAGTTGATAGAAAAGTTGGAGGAGTTCCCGAAGGACATATGAAAGAATTTTTAGATAAAAACATTTAATTTAAATTTAAAATTTCTCCAGCTAGATATAAAGATCCTGTAATTAATATCATATCATTTTCTTTGACCGGAATTGACTTGATAGCATTAAAAATGTTTTCTTTATATTGAATATTTTTGAAAATATTCAGCTTATCTTTTAATTCTTTTCCATTAATTGAGTTAGGCTGATTTGGAATATCTATAGTGGTTAAGGTAGAGATATTTTTAAAGTAACTCATAAATTTTTGGTGATCTTTGTTAGCCATCATTCCAAGAATTATATGTTTATCACAATTGAAACTTTCTAAAAATTTATTTAAAACTTTTGCACCAAGTTGATTATGAGCTCCATCTACGAATAACCTATTATTTTTAACTAAATCTTTAAGATTACCTTTAGTTATTTCTTGTAATCGTGCAATATTGTTTATTTTAGTTATTCCTTTTTTAATGCAGTCTTCATTTATATTTAACAGCTCTATAGATCTTAATGTTGCAATTGCAGTTGAAATATTTTCAAGTTGAAATTGACCATAAACATTTGGTGTGGGAAGTTTAATTCCACCACGTTTATCTTCGTAATAATGAAAATTATTTTCACTTAGTGAACAATTATAGTCTTCATTAAAAAAGAATTTTTTAGAAGAGTTGTTTAAAATCACTTCCTTAATTTGATTAGAAATTTCATTAGTGCTTTGACTTGCAATAATGATATTAGAATTTAAAAGGGTCGAAGTTTTTTCAAATATTATTCTTGTAATTGTTTTTTCATTCTTAGGCAGCCAATCTAAGTGGTCTAAGCCAATTGAGGTTACAACACTAGCAAGGTTTTTTTTTAATATATTTGTTGCATCAAAACGATGAAATAAACCAGTTTCTATAAGGTTGATATTTTGGGGAAATTCGGCAGCTTTATAGAAATAAGCAGAAGTTAGTATTTCAAAAAAGGTAATTGGTAGATTTTCATTTACTCTTTCGATTTTTTCTAGAAGATTAGCTAGCTCATCATCATTTAATTCTTGATTATTAAATACAAATCTTTCGTTAATTTTTTTAATATGTGGACTGGTATAAATATTACATTTATAATTTGCTTCCTTTAAAATTGCGTACATAGCTTGAATTGTTGAATATTTTCCATTTGTTCCAACAACTGAAATTGAATTAATTTTGTCTTGTGGATTATCTAATTTATTACAAAGATTTTTTATTCGATCTAGAGAAAGATCTATTTCTTTAGGATGCAGTTTTTGTAAGCGATTGATTATCTTCTGAAGTTTCATTTTCTTCAGTGTTTATAGCAGAATTTTTCTTTAACAATATTGATAATAAAGTTCCAATTTTTTTGACTAAATCTTTTCTTTCTACAATTAAATCAACAAATCCAGTTTTCTGGACGTACTCACTGGTTTGAAAATTTTCTGGTAATTCTTCTTTAACAGTTCCTTGAATTACTCGTTTTCCAGCAAATGCTATTAATGAGCCAGGCTCAGCCAAATGGATATCTCCTAACATAGCATATGAAGCTGTAATTCCACCAGCTGTGGGATCAGTAATTAGAACTATATATGGCAACTTATTACTTTTTAACTCATTAATTGCGAGAGTGGTTCTTGTCATTTGAGATAAAGAAATCAAACTTTCCATCATTCTCATTCCTCCACCAGCACTTATACAAATAAATGGAGTTTGATGTTCGATTGCATGCTGAACTCCATATAGAAAAGCTTCTCCTTCTGCAGATGCCATAGAGGCTCCCAAAAAATCAAAATCTGAAGCAACTGCAGTAACTTCAATCTTGTTGATGTTTCCGCAGACGACCATCATTCCGCAATCTAAACCAGTTTTTTTACGAGCATTTTTTAATCTATCTTTATAAGATTTTGAGTCAGTCCAGTTTAAAGGATCATCTTTAGGAATTGGGGTTTTTAATGTTCTATAATTGTTTTGACCAAATAAAATATCAAATCTTTGGTTAGGTTTAATTCTATGGTGTTTGTTGCAATCAGGACAAACCCACAAATTTTTTTCTAAATCTTTTTTTAATATTGGACCTTTACAACATGATGTCCAATCACTTTTTTCTATTTCTTCTTTAGTTGCTCTTTTGTGAAAAGCAGTTTTTATTTTTTCTCCAGCTTTAATAATTTTTGTTATCCAATTCATTTAATTTTATTTTTTAATCTTCTAACTATATTAGTAACATTTGTGACAATATTTTGTCTCTTAATAATAGACTTAGTAATTTCCTTGCAAATAGCACTTCCTACTACTAATCCATCTGCTTTTTTTAAAGATTTTATAGTTTTTTCAGTTATTCCAAATCCAATGACAATATTTTTTGATTTATCTAAAGCTTTAATTTTATTGTATCTTCTAATTATATTTTTTGGAGACACTTTTAACTTTTGACCAGTTATTGAAAGCATAGAGATATAATAAATCATATCATGTGAGTCTTTAATAATTTGCTTTAGTCTATTGTTAGAAGTTGTTGGAGATACTAATTGTATAAAATTAATTCCTTTTTTTTTACATTTAGAAGCAAAAAGTTTATTTTCTGGATGGGGCAGGTCAACAATAATTAACCCATCCACCTTTGTTTTTTTACATTTTTGAATAAATTTATTTTCACCATATTGATAAACTATATTATAATAACCCATCAAAATAATTGGTTTATTTTTTTTAGTTTTTTTAAATTGACTTACTATTGAAAATACATTTTTAATTTTAATACCATTTTTTATTGCTCTGTAAGCACTTGTTTGTATCTGACCTCCATCAGCAATTGGTGTATTGTGAGGAAAACCTAGCTCACAGATATCTGCATGATTTGAAATTGATTTTAAAATTTCTAATGATTTCTTTTTGGTATTGTCCCCTGCAACTGTATAGGTCAAAAGGGCAGGTCTATTTTCATTTCTTGTTTTTTTAAATGATTGCCAAATTAATGAGTTAGTCATTATCTTTTTCCAACCTTTGTTTTAAAATATCTCTATCTTTCTTGGCATCTCCACATGAATTAACTATGATAATAGTGTCTCTACTAAGTTTAGGAGCAATTTTGATTGCTTCTGCAAATGCATGACAAGGTTCTAAACTTGGGTTTAGTTTTTCAAATTTTGTAACTATTTTATATGCATTTAATGCCTCTTCATCAGTAGCATTGGTATATCTTGCTCTTTTAGTATCTTTTAAAAAACAATGGATAGGACTTACTCCAGGATAATCTAACCCGGCACTTATCGACTCAGTTTCTTTAATTTGACCTTCATTATTTTGACAAACATATGAAGCTGCACCATGTAATATTCCAATTTTTGAATTTCTACTTAAAGGAGCTGCATGAAGTTTTGATTTTTTAGGACCATCTGCCTCTACACCAATAAGTTCAATTTGTTTTTTATCGTAATCAATAAATTCACTCCAAAAACCATACGCTGAACTACCACCTCCTACACAATTTATTAATTTAATCCTTTTAGGTATTTTTTTGAATTCTTTTCTAATTTGAGATTTAAGTTCTCTTGAGATTTGAGCAGTGCTCCATCCACAAATTTTAACAAAGATATTTGGCCCAACCGTTGAACCAACACACATATGAGTATTATCACAATTAGAAACCCAGTATCTCATACATTCACTTACTGCATCAACTAAAGTTTGACTTCCAGAATAAACTGGTACAATCTCTGCTCCATTTTTCCTCATAGCATCACAATTTGGCTTTTGCCTTTTAATATCCTTTGCGCCCATAAAAATTTTACACTTTAGATCAAACTTTTTTGCAGCCATACTCAACATTTTTCCCGCATAACCAGCTCCAGTATCTCCAACTATATATTTTTTACCCATAGCTTTACAAATTAAAGCATGGACAGTGGCGTTGTAGATTTTATGGGCGCCACCGTTAGCTTCAGATACAACTTTTGCCCATATCTGAGCTCCTTTTAGATGTTTAGATAAATTTTTTAATTTTACTAAAGAAGTGGGAGAACCAACATAGTTTTTGAAATAGAAGTCTCTTTTTTTAACAAATTTTTTATCTTTTCTAAGTTTTTGGAATTCTTTTGTTAGATCTTCAATAGGTTTTTTTAAAGTTTCAGGGATAAAACTTCCACCAAATTTTCCGCCCCAAAAACCTAGTTTATTATGCTGATCTATTAATGGGATATTTTTTTTAAGTTTTATCATTTAATTTTTTAATTTTTTTTAAAAAAATTTCTATTTTGGATATATCTTTTAATCCAGAAGTTTCCACTCCACCAGATATATCAATAATATCTGCTATTTTTTTAAAATTTTCAAGATTATCATAGATCTTAATATTACCTGCCAACATAACTTCTTTATCTAATTTGATATTTTTAATTAGAGAATGATCAAAAGATAGGCTTTTTTCGTATCCCTTGCTATCAAAAAGATAAATATCTGAGATGTTTTTGTATGATGAGTATTTTTTAATATCTTCAAAATTTTTAATTGTAAATGCAACTATAATTTTTTTATTATATTTTTTTTTTAATGTTTTTATTTGATTTGGTTTGCAATCATAAATTTGATAATAATCAAAAGGTAAATTTTTAATTTTTTCTAAAATATCTAAATTAGGTTTAACTAAAACTGCAACGTATAATGATTTTTTTTTATTAATAGATAATAATTTTTTTAACTTTTGGAAATCCACATATCTTCTTGATTTAGGATAATTAACTATAAAACCTATAAATTCTGGCGGATAAGGATGGTTAGTCAAAAACTTTAAAGTTTTTGTATCAGAAATTCCACAAATTTTAGATTTCATCTAATTTAAAGATGATAAAATTTTCTTAATATTCATTTTTGGATTACCAATTGTAATTGGTCTACCTATTATTAAGCAATCACTTCCTTCTTTTAGAGCTTGTTTTGCATTCATAGTTCTTTTCTGATCATTTTTATTTTCATCCTGTCTAATTCCTGGAGTAAAACATTTAATATTTGGAGCAATTTTTTTAATCATTTTAATTTCAAGAGGACTACAAATAACACCATATAAACCCGCTTGATAAGCAATCTTTATTAGTCTTGAAACTTGTTTTTCCACATGATCTTTAAATCCCATTTGAGCTAATTCTGTATTATCAAAACTTGTTAAAACAGATACACCAAGAAGTTTAATATTTATTTCATTAGATACTTTATTAGCAGCTTTTAGGGCGTCTAAACCATTCAATATATGAACTGAAGCATAGTTTATATTTAATTCTTTAAGAGATTTAATAGATTTAATCAGTGTATTTTTGATATCAAAAAATTTACCATCGTAAAAAATAGGCTTATTGAATTTACTTAATTCTCTAATTTCTTCAGGTGAATGTTTTGTTATATATTGAAGACCTATTTTAATTCCAGAAATATCTTCATGTATTTTAGATAGCAAATCTAAAATTTCTTTTTGACTTGAAACATCACAAGCAACAAAAATATTTTTATTCATTATTATTTAATTTTTTAAACAAGTCTTTAGCCATTTTGAAGTGAATTATTTTCTTTTCTGGGGTATTAACTTTTTCTCCAGTTTTGGGGTTTCTAGATATTCTTGCCTTTTGAGTTTTTGTTGAAAATATTCCAAAACCTCTAAGCTCAACCCTTTCTTTTCTTTTAAGTGTTTTTTTGATTTCTTTTAAAATGATGTCAGTAAGTTTTTCGAGATCTTTTTTTAAAAAATTAGGATAATTTTGAGAGAGTTGTCTTAAAAGCTTTGATTTTACAATAGCCAATTTATTCTTCTTTAATTAGTAATTAGTCTTTGTCCTCTTTTTTTTTCAAATCTTCAGATAAAGAGGAGAAAGGTAAGTTTTTACCAGAGTCTTCTGCTCCATATTTTTCTAAAGCTTCTTTTTTAGCCAGTTCTTCAAGGAGTCTTATACTTAAAGTTACTTTTCTTTTATCTAAATTTAATTCTGCTATAGCACAATCTATTCTTTCACCACCTGTAAACCTTGAAGGTCTTGCATCTGCAGCATTAATTGCTATTTGAGACTTTTTAATTTGGAAGTCCATTTCGCAACCTTCAGGTCTTACAGTTAAACCTTTGTTATCAGTTGAGATAATTTTAACAGTAATTATTTGATTAACCTTTTTATCTTTAAACCAATCCAATGGATCTAGCTGTGTTTGTCTTAAACCTACTCTTATTTTTTGATCAGAAACTTTAATCTCTAAAACTTTGACTTTTATTTTGTCACCTTTTTTATATTTTGCTAACTCTTCCTCGCCATTATCTAGATAGGTTAAGTCATTACAATGTAAGAAAGCATCTATATCTAAATCTTTTACTTTAACAAATAATGAATATTCATTTTTATTAACTACTTCACCTTCAACTATTGTTTCAACTGGATATTTTTTTTCAAAGGTTTCATATGGATTTTCTTGTGTTAGTCTGTGGGAAATAGCAACTCTTCTCTTATCTTTATCTATTTCAGTAATTATACAATCTATTTCATCTCCTATTTTAAACATTTTTTTAGCTGTAATATTTTTTTTAGTCCAGCTTAGTTCACTTGAATGAAGTAAAGTTGTTAAACCAGGTTCTAATTCACAAAAAGCACCAAAATCCATAATTTTAACTACTTTAGCTTTATAAATTTTATTAAGCTTATAGTTTTCAATATGCTCAAAAGGATCTGGAGATAATTGTTTTACAGAACAACCAACTTGTAGTTTTTCTTTATCAACAGATATAACTTTTAAATTATGTTTTTCTCCGATATTGAATACTTCATCTGGGTGATTTACTCTAGAATATGAAATTTCCTGTAAGTGAACTAATACATCAAGCTCGTTATTTACATTAAAAAAGCATCCAAAAGAACTATAACCTTTCACTTCTGCACCTTTAATTATATCTCCAATTTTATATTTCTCTATTATTTTTGCTTTATCTTCTTTTTTAAATGAGGAAATAATTTCTTTTCTTGAAACACAAGCGTTGCCTCTAATTTTATCTAATTTTATTAAAGCAAATTTTTGAGGCTCATTCATTAAGTGACTAATATCTTTAAGAGGTTTGTCACTTATTTGAGATCCTGGTAAGAACATTAATGAACCTGTATCAACATGTTCGACAATGCAACCACCTTTACATTTTGATGTAATTTTACCTATAACGGGTTCATTTTTTTCATAGGCTTCAACTAATTTATTCCAACCCTTAATTTTTTGTGCTTTGATTGCTGATACAAGAATTTCACCATTTTTATCTTCAATTTTTTCTAGCAATACAGAGATTGTTTCGCCAACTTTTATTTTGTCGGTTAAGCCCAAGCTTTTTAATTCATTTATATCTAAAACTGGTTCACTTTTAAGCCCTTCTACAAACAGAAATACAAATTTTTCAGTAATCTTATTAATTTTACCCTCAATTATCTTTCCTTCTTCTATGCTTGCTTTTGAAAGTTGGCTATTTAGTAATTTTTCAAATTCTTGTGAAGCTGGAGTTGAAAGATCTTTATATATTTCCATTAATAATATTTTTCTATTTTTGTTTTTATTTTTATAAAAAACTGAGCTTTTTTAGTTAAAATTAATCTTTTTATCAATACCGAATCTTAAATATTGTCTAAATTTGCTGCTATTATTTGGATTTATTGGATTTTGGCACCTAAAAATCTTATTTTTTTTAAAAATGATGGAAAAGAAGTTTTAATTGCTTCTTTATTATGTATTTGCCATTTTCCTCCAAAAATAAGAGCTGCAATTGTGCTTGTCATAAATACTCTGTGATCTTTTAAAAATTTTTTAATAGTAATTTTTTTTTTTATTCTTAAATTTGGATTACCGTATATCTTTAAACTATCTTTAGTAATAATATTTTTAACTCCCATCATTGATAAAATCTTTGATCCCCATAATAGCCTTGGACTTTCTTTTTGATTAAGTTCTGATAAATTTCTAAAGGTAGATATTCCATTTGCTTTAGCCGCAACTAAAAAAATTAGTAAAAGTTCATCAATTGCCTTAGAATTTAATTTTGAAGGGCAATTAATTGGTTTAAGTGATTTTGTACTTTCAATTATAAGATCTGCAATTTTTTCTCCTTTATAATTTTTAATGTTTTTAAAATTTATTTTAGCTCCCATTAACCTTAAGATTTTAATAATACCAATACGAGAAGGGTTAATATTTATGTTTTTAATTTTTAATTTTGAATTTTTAGATAGAGCTGTTAAAACTATAAAAAAAGCGCCAGAGCTAATATCAGATGGAATTTTATAGTTAAGTGGTTTAATTTCTTTCTTTCCTTTAACTCTTATAAAGTCAATATTTTCTTTTTTATTAACAATTATTCTTAATTTTAAGTGTTTGAACAATAGTTCACTATGATCTCTTGATTTTTTAGCTCTAATGATAGTTTCTCCGTTAGTATTTAATGCTGCCAACATAACTGCACTTTTGCATTGAGCCGAACCCTTTGTTTCTTTGTAATTTATTGATCTGGGTGAGTTAGTGCCTTTAATTATAATTGGTAACTTTCCAGAATTGGTTTTAAATTTTGCTCCAAATTTTTCTAAAGGTATAGTTATTCTGTAAAAATCTCTTTTTGATAAACTTTTATCACCTACTATTTTAATTTTATTTTTTGTATGAATTAGTAATCCCATGATTAATCTAGCTAAAGTTCCAGAATTACCAGCATTAAGCGTGATATTTTTTTTATATTTGTATCCGTTAAGACCTAATCCATTTATTTCACAAATATTTTTTTTTAATTTTATTTTTGTACCAAGTTTTTTTAGACAATCGAGAGTGTTTAATACATCTTCTGATTTTAAAAGATTTAAGGATTTTGATTTTCCTTTAGCTTGAGAAGCTAGCAAAGCCCATCTAATAGATAAACTTTTATCACCCTCAATTTTTAAAACTTTATTGTAAGGTTTAATAATACTATTTATTTTAATTGTGTTTAACATTAAATTTTAATTAACTAATTTTAAAAGACTCACCAAAATAAGCTTTTTTAGCATCAATATTTTGAATTAAATTAGTCGGCGTGCCCTGCGCAACTACTTTACCATTATGGATTATGGCTGCTGTATCTACACATGCCAACAGGTCTCTTGCTTGATGATCACACAAAATTACAGATATGTTATTACTACTTTGTAAATCAACAATTATTTCTTGAAGTGTTTTAATTGTCATTAAGTCTAAAGCAGCAAAAGGTTCATCTAGCAGAAGTATTTTTGGATCAGAAACCAATGCAAGAGCAATTACTAATTTTTTTTTTTGACCTCCAGATAATAAATCAGCTTTAATATCTCTAATAGGGTCTAATTCAAATTTTGAAATTAAAGAATTTATTTTTTCTTCTCTATAACTTAAATTTTTAATTGTTATCTCAGCTATAGCTTTAAGGTTTTGATAAACTGTTAAGTCATGAAAGTATCCTCCATTTTGAGGAACAAAGCCAATTTTAAATTTTAGAGTTCTTTGATAGATCGGGTACTTATTTACTTTTTCAGAGTTTATTATAATTGAACCAAAATCAGGATAAACCAAGCCAGTGATCAAATTAAATATTGTTGATTTCCCAACACCGTTGGGTCCAAGTAATCCTAATATTTGTCCATTATTTAATTGTAGATTTATATTATCTAAAATAATTTTTCGACCATATTTCAATGAAATCTTATCAAGTTTTAAAATTGAGCTTTTATTTTTAAAAGATTTTATTCTAAATTTTTTTATATTAGACATTATTATTTAGTAGTAACTTCCACATTAGAGTTAGCGTTATCCATATATATTTCAATTTTTTTTGTGATTAAATCTATTTTTACATTATCTGCGGTAATAGCACCTTGTATTCCATCATATTCTACATTTTCATAAATCATTATTATTTTATTATTGAAATTAAGATCCATTTTATCTGACAATATGATGTTATCTAAATACTCTATACGAACTTTTTGACTAAATTTAGTATTATGATTTGAATTATTATAAATTGCTTGATCAGAGGTAATTGTTAATGGAATGTTTGTTTTATCAATAAACATTGCAACAACTTTTCTCATATTCACTACTTCAATGCCATTTTGATAAGTTATTTCACTTAAATCTGCAGTAATTATATATTGATTGTTCTGATCTATGATTACATCATATTTTAGATTTTTAATTAAATTGTTTTCGAAATTAACTTTTGATTGATCCTCAGACTCATCGATTTTTACTATTTGTTTTTTTTCTTCTCCAAAATAAGTTTTATAAAAAATTATTGAAATTATTATCAAAAATAAAAAAAGAATTGACTGTATAACTTTTTTCATTTTTTTATTAAATCATTTCAAAACACTTAAAAGATTATGAATGTGTATTACTCCAATAGTTTTCTTTTTATTATTATTTTTATAAACACACACATTTGTAATTTTTCTTTTATTCATTTGAGAAAGGATTTCTGTAGCCAAGGTATTTTCTTCTACAGTATAAGGTTTTTTAGTCATAAAAGATTTAATTTTCAAATTTTCAATTTTTTGTTTTTTTTGCATTAATCTTTTCAAGTCACCGTCAGTGAAAATTCCTACATTTAAACCTTGATTGTTTATTACTACTAAAAAGCCTAATTTTTTTAAATTTAGAATTTTTAGAGCTTTTTTCATTAATTCATTTTCATTTACAAAAGGAATTTTTTTTTTTATTAGCATTATATCACCTGCTGTTTTTAATTTATTACCTAAATTGCCCGCTGGATGAAATTTTTTAAAATCTAGTTTTCCAAATTTTTTCTTTTTCATTAATGCTATTGATAAAGCATCACCTAAAGCTAACTGAGAGGTTGTGCTAGATGTAGGAACTATTCCATATCCCGATTCTTTAACCTCAGGTATTAAAAGTTTAATATTTGAAGATTTATATAGATTCGAATTTTTGTTTGAAACAATACCGATTAAAAAAATTTTGTTAGACTTTGCATATTTAATTATATTCTTTAATTCATCAGTTTTACCTGAATAACTTATTAATATTAATATATCTTGACTTGAAATTCTTCCGAGATCTCCATGAGAACAATCATTTGCCGAGAGAGAAAAAGATGGAGTGCCAATTGATGATAAAGTTGCTGATATTTTAGATGCTATTATCCCACTTTTTCCAACACCACAAATTATGATTTTAGACTTACATTTTATAATTGCTCTAACGGCATCGTTAAAAGGTTTATCTATAGAGTTTTTTAATTTTTTTAAAGCCTTGATTTGTAAATCAATTACATTTTTTCCTATTTCATTAATTTCATTTATCATTTTTAATGTGCCCAGATATCATCTTTAAATAATGCAAGATCAAGATCTATTCTTGTTTTTAAAAATTTTAGACATTTTTTATAAAGTTCAGTTCTATTTTCTCTATCAAGAATTTTAATTAATTCATCATGAATTTTATGAAGATATATTACATCATTCGCACAATATTTTAACTGAGCTGTAGTTAATTCTCCCCCAAAGTCTGAATTTTGAAATTGTTTGCTAATATCAATGTTAATAAATTCTTTAATCAAAGTTTTTAAAGAATGACTATCCGAATAAGATCTTGCTAACTTTGATGCTATTTTTGTATCGAGTATATTATTTGTGTCAGTTTTTAAATAGTATTTAATATGTGCCATATCTGCTCTTCCAAAATGAAAAATTTTTGTAATTTTCTCATCAGATAAAATTTTCACTAAATTAGGTGCTTTATAAGTAGATCTATCTAGTTGAATTATGTGAGCGTCAGAGTTCCCGCTAGATATTTGTACTAAACAAAGAGGATCTCTTTTTACATTTAAACCCATGAATTCTCCATCTACAGCTATTAAATTGCCTAAATCCAAAGCATCTGGTAAATCACTTTTGTAAAGTTTAATATCAATATTCATTTTTAAATATATATATATGAAACCTAAAAATTGTCTAATTTTTGGTGGCAGCGGCCAAATAGGAAGACACTTAATTAGAAAATTAACACAAAATAATATCAAGGTTACTATAGTAACAAGAAGTATTCATCAAAAAAGCTACATAATTAAAACTCAAGGAAATGCTGGATATATAGATATAGTAGAAACTAATATTTATGAAGAGGAGAAAATTAGAACACTTTTTGAAAAAGCGGATTTATGTATAAATTTAGTTGGTATTTTATATGAAAAACGTAGAGGAAATACTTTTTATAATATTCACACTTTATTTCCTTCTATTTTGTCGAAACTTTCAAAGGAATATAAATTAAAAAATTTTATTCATTTATCAGCCTTAGGCATTAATGAAGCTATAGACAGCAACTATGCAAAAAGTAAACTTGAAGGAGAAAAAAATATTATAAAAAATTTTCCTTTAGCCACAATACTTAGGCCCTCAGTAGTTTATTCAGTTGATGATAATTTTACGACTAACTTCATGACCTTGTTAAATAGATTGCCTTTTTTTCCATTATATTATTTTGGAAAAACCAAGTTTACTCCAATTCATTGTACTGATTTAACCGATACTATTTATCATATCATTTCTAATAATATTAATTCAAAAATAATTGAGTGTGTAGGACCTGAGGTGATCACATTTAAAGAAATATTACAGAGATTATTAATCTTAATAGATAAAAAAAGATTTTTGGTTCCTTTTCCATTTCTATTAGCAAAAGTTTCAGCAAAAACTTTTCAGCTGCTTCCAAATCCACCTTTGACAGAGGATCAGTTAAAACTTCTCAAATATGATAATATCTTATCTGGTAAATACAAAAATAACTTTGATATTGGTTCTCCAAGTAAAAGATACTTTAATAATGAAGTAAAAAAATATGCTTATATGTGGAGAGAGGGTGGCCAATTTTCTAGTGAAAAATATAATTTTAAAGAAAAATATTGAAAATTAATTATATTTTAAGCTGACTGAATTTTTTTTTCAATAAATTCAGAAACTTCTTCTTTTTCTGTTGCTTCTTCTTTTTTACCCTTTGGTTGATAAGCATAAAGCAAATGAAGCTTGCAGTATGAAAAATCTTTTAATGAAGATCTTCCACAAAAATAAAAATCTTTTTCATCAGGATGACCTATTGGCCATTTACAAGAATTGTCATCTAATTCCTCTAATTGTTTTGGGTTTTCAGGCTCAAAATCCTTTTCTATTATTAGTGATCTAAATCTACTTCTTCTTCCTCTTCTTGATTTAACATTTTTATCTTTTATAGAAGATTCAAAGTTTTGGTTTGAAGTTGCAGCTCTTGTTTTAATTTTTGCTGAAAGGTTTAATCTGTGTGCTTTTCCTGAAAGTCCTGTGCCCCTCTAAAAAATTAGAGGGGCCAGGCACCCTATGACAGCATTCCTACTAATACCGCCAATTATTTCTGCAATTTGACTGGCAGTGTTTCCTTTGCCCCAAAGTTCTTTCAATTTTGCTACTTTTTCTTCAGTCCAACTCATAAAAACTATATGATGTGTTAATTAATTTAAAAAACACAATATACTGATATTACTTTTTAATAAACAAGTATTAATTTAGAGTTATCAACAATAATAGATGAAATTCTTTAATAAAGATATTCAATCCCAACTTGTATTTAATATTTTTGTTTATACAAAGTTTTTATTTAAAAAAAATTATGAGTTATTTAGTAAAAAATTATAATAGAAAAAAAATTGCATTTAAAAAAGGTAAAGGCAGTTATTTGTTTTCAACTAATGGTAAAAAATATTTAGATTTTGTTCAAGGTATTGCTGTTAATTCTTTAGGTCATGCTCATCCAAAATTAATTAAAACTATTAAAGATCAATCAAAAAAACTTTGGCATGTTTCTAATGCATTTCAAATTCCAGAGGGTGAAAAATTAGCTAAAAAGTTATGTAAAAAAACATTTGCTGATTGTGTAATGTTTCAAAATAGTGGAGCGGAGGCAACTGAGGCCGCAATAAAAGTTGCAAAAAGATATTTTTATTCTGTTGGAAAACCTAACAAAAATAGAATTTTATGCATTAAAAATTCTTTTCATGGCAGAACATTGGCTACAATTTATGCAAGTGGTTCAAAAAAAATGACACAAGGTTTTGGGCCCAAAGTTCTAGGATTTGATCATATAGAATTTAAAGATTTTAAACCTAGATTTCCAAATCTTAAAAATAAAATTAAAAAAAATACAGCTGCAATAATGGTAGAAACTATATTAGGAGAGGGAGGAATCAAACCCATACCTGTCAAATGTTTAAAGTATTTAAGAAATATTTGTAACAAAAAAAAGATATTATTAATATTAGACGAAGTCCAATGTGGTATTGGAAGAACAGGCGATTTTTTTGCTTTTGAAAGTTCAAAAGTAAAACCAGATATAGTTCCAATTGCTAAGGGAATAGGGGGCGGTTTTCCTATAGGAGCAGTCTTAATGAATAAAAAAGTTGCCTCTGGAATGATACCTGGTACTCATGGTTCTACTTTTGGAGGAAATCCGTTAGCTATGAAAATTGGAAGTACGGTGTTAGATATTATTGCAAATAAAAGTTTCTTAAGAAATGTAAAAAAAAATTCTGAATATTTTCATAGTGAATTAAAAAAGATAAAAACTGAGTTTCCAAAAATCATAAAAGAAGTGAGAGGAAGAGGATTGCTTATTGGTTTACAACTTTATAGAGATCAAACAAATTTTATTAAACATCTTATGAAAAATAAGCTTCTGACTATAAGAGCTGCTGAAAATGTTATTAGAATTCTACCACCATTAAATGTTAAAAAAAAAGAAATAGACCAAGCTGTAAATATTATTAAAAGAGTTTGTTCAAAATTAAATTAATATGAAACATTTTCTTCATTTAAAAGATATTCCTGCCAAAGATCTCAGAAAAATATTAGTTGATGCTAAAAAAAGAAAGCAAAAAAGAGCTAAACTAAATACATTAGAAATTGATAAGAATGCTCCATTAAAAGGCAAAATACTGATTCAAATGTTTGAAAAATCTAGCTTAAGAACAAGATTAAGTTTTTATTTAGCTATTAGACAACTTGGAGGAGGAACAATAACTTTAAGATCAAATGAATTACATATTGGAGAAGGCGGCGAGTCATTAGAAGATACTGCAAAAATACTATCAACTTATGGAGATGGATTTATGTTAAGAACAGATAGTGATGAAAAAGTAGAAAATTTTAAAAAATACCTACTAATTCCTATGATTAATGGATTAAGTCCATCCTCTCATCCAACGCAAGTTTTATCGGATGTGTTTACTGTAGAGGAAATTAAAAAAAAACCAATCTCAAAATTAAATATAACGTGGATTGGAGATTCAAATAATGTTTTAAACAGCTTAATTGCTGCCTCGGTAAAATTTTCATTTAGATTAAATATTGGTTGTCCAAAAAAATATAAACCAAAAAAATTTATTTTAGACTGGGTAAAAAAAAATAATAAAAAAGTTTATATTTTTAATGATTCTAAAAAAGCTGCTAAAAATGCAGATATAATATTTTCTGATAAAGTTATTTCTTTAAATGACAAAGTAGATAAGAAAAAAAAGGCTAAACATTTTGCGAAATTTAAAATTGATAAAAAATTATTGAGTGTTGCAAAAAAAGATTGTATTTTTTTACATTGTTTACCAAGAGGCTCAGAAGTTAAAAAGGATGTTTTTGAAAGTAAAAATTCTAAAGTTTGGCAACAAGCACTTAACAGAGTGCATGTTCAAAAAAGTATTTTATTGTATTGTTTTAATAAATTAAGGTAATGGCTTAGGATTATCACTCATTTGATTTAAATATAAAATCACTGAAGCTCTATCTTTTTCAGATTTTAAGCCACCAAAGCCCATCTTATTGTTTGGTATCCATTTTGCAGGTTTAATTAAAAAACCATTCATTTCTTCCCAATTCCATTCTTTGCCATATGAAGATAATGCTTTAGAATATTTATAATCAGTTATGACGCCAACTGGTCTAAACATTACATTCCAAAGCTTAGGACCTATCTTATTACCACCACCTTGTTTAATACTATGACAAGCTTTACACTTTTTAAATTGTTTTTCTCCATGGGTAATATCACCCATTGCTAGCAAACTTGATATATCAATTGTTTCCTTTTCGGAAGTATTTGATGCCACTTGTTCAACTTCCACTGAGTACCCAGGGGTTTTTGGTTTATCCACATGAAAGATGATGTCTGATACTTTATTTATTCCTATTACAAAAATAACAACTAAAAGAATCGCTGCAATTATTTTATTAATTTCAAAAGAATCCATATATCTTAAATTTTATTGAACGTATAACATTATAAATTGAAAATTACATAAAATTTGCTGTACAATTTTGCCTCTCTTTATAATCTAAAATAAATTAAAAATTCAATGAAAACATTAATAATAATACCTTCAAGATTATCAGCAATAAGATTACCAGGTAAGCCATTATTAAAAATTAATGGTTTATCAATAATTTCACATGTTTTTAAAAGATCTGAGAAATCAAATATAGGAGAGGTTATTGTTGCTGCTGAAGATAAAGAAATTGTTGAAGATGTTAAATCAAATGGTGGAAATGCTATTTTAACAAGCAAAAATCATAAAACAGGTACTGACAGAATATATGAGGCATTTAAAATGTTAAATAGAAATGATGTTGATTTCATAATGAATGTCCAGGGAGATGAGCCAGATATAGATATCGAAGATATCAAAAAATTACATAATAATATGAAGAATAATAATAAAGCTAAAATTGGAACTTTAGGAGCTAAAATTTCTAATATTCAAACGTTTAAAAAAGAAAATGTTGTAAAAGTTAAAACTAAAGAGTCTTTTGATAAAAATCCATTTCCTTTAGCAGAAGGTTTTTTTAGAAATATTGATAAAAATGTAAATATATTTCATCATATCGGTATTTATTGTTATGAAGTTGAAATATTAAAAAAGTTTGTTTCATTTAATCAATCAAAAAATGAATTAAGCAATAGGCTTGAACAGTTAAGAGCTTTAGATAATAACATTGATATTAATGTTGCTAAGGCAAACACTTCTCCTATAGGTGTTGACACTAAAGAAGATTATCTGGCTATAAAAAAAATAATGGAATATAAATAATTATGAAAAAAATTTACTTTCAAGGAACTTATGGTGCGTATTCTCATTTGGCATCATTATCAATAGATCCAAAGTCAGAAATTATTCCTTGTAAAACATTCGATGAGTGTTTTTTGAAAGCTTTAAAAGAGGAAGATGCAAAAATAGTTATACCAGAGTCTAATAGGATTACAGGAAATATAGGAATAGAATATTTGATATTTAAATATAGGTTAAATATTTACGCAGAATATTTTCAAAAAATTGAACACAATTTGTTAGGACTACCTGGAACTGAATTGAAGGATATAAAGGATGTATATTCTCATGCTCAAGCGTTGTCCCAGTGTTCAAAATTTATAAAAGAAAATAATCTAAATGAACATATTAGAACGGATACCGCGGGATCTGCTGAAATGATATCTAAAAACAAAAAAAAACATGAGGCAGCTATTGCATCAATATTAAGTGCAAAAACATATGGATTAGAAACTATTATAAAAAATATTGAAAATGAGTCAGGTAATTTAACTAGATTTTTGGTAATGGGTAAAAAAATTTATCAACCTGAACTTGGTAACAAAAAATATATCACATCATTTTTATTTAAACTTAAAAGTAAACCAGCCGCACTTTATCAATCATTAGGTGGATTTGCGATTAATGGAGTAAATTTAACAAAATTACAAAGCTATCCAGAGAAAAATTCTTTTGATTCCTTCTTTTTTTTATGTGACTTGGATGGGCATATAGAGGATCTCAAAGTACAAAAGTCACTAGAAGAACTGGGTTTACATTGTGAAGATTTTCATGTCCTAGGTGTATTTGAAGCCGATCCAGCAAGAGAAAAAAAAACCTAATCTTTTCTTGTAGATTAGAAAACATTACTGCTATAATACTTTTGGAGGCTAGAGGTGGATGCTGCTTAAACCCGACCAGATCTTAACGGAAGCAGTCGTAGAGACAGTTTTTCAGGTTCTAGTCTCCTAAAAAAATAATGAATAAAAATTCTAAAGTACTTGCTTTGAAATATAGGCCGCAAACTTTTGATGATCTTATAGGTCAAGAGTTTGTTGCAGAGACTATAATTAATTCAATTCAAGCGAATAAGGTTCCAAATGCTTATTTATTTACCGGTATCAGAGGAGTTGGCAAAACTACAATAGCTAGAATTGTTGCAAAGTCTTTAAATTGTTTAAATGGAATAGGAAACATTTGTAAAGAAAATACGTGCGAAAATTGCGAAGCGATTACAAATTCTAGTCATATAGATGTTCTAGAAATGGACGCAGCCAGTAAAACAGGAGTTGATGATGTAAGAGATTTAATAGAATTTTCAAGATACGGCCCAACATCTTCCAAATTTAAAATTTTTATTATTGATGAAGTTCACATGCTTAGTAAACAAGCTTTTAATGCTTTATTAAAAACCTTAGAGGAACCTCCAGAATATCTAAAATTTATATTTGCTACTACGGAAATCAAAAAGATTCCAATTACAGTTGTTTCAAGATGTCAAAGATTTGATTTATCAAGAATTAAATCTTCAGAACTGTTTGAATTCATAAAAAAAATTAAGGATAAAGAAAATGGTAAAGTTTCTGATGATGCACTTAAATTAATAGTAAAGATTTCTGAGGGCTCTGTTCGTGATGCTTTGTCATTATTAGATAGAGCTTTATTAAGCATAGACAAAAATCAAGAGCTTGATTTAAACTCTGCTCAAAAAATTTTTGGATATTTTGATAAGTCGCAACTAATAAATCTTTTTCAATTAATTTTGAAAGGAGAAGAAAATAAAGTAATAGAAGTTTATAGAAAGATTTACAATCAAGGTATCGAGCCTAAAATATTTATTAATGATTTTTTAGAAATTCTTTATTATTTTAAAAACATAGATTCATTAACTTTAGAAAGTACAAATTTTTTATTAAATGATCAGGAATTTAATCAAATTAAAGAAATTTCAAGTAATATAGAAAATGATATTCTTATCTTATTTTGGCAATTTACAATTAAAACACTTAATGAATTAGATATTGTTTCTAATCAACATATATCAATTGAAATGTTTTTAATGAGACTAATTTATTTAAGTGGTTCTATACCAAAAAAAGAAATAGATATTGATGGCCTAGCTAAAAAAAATATGAACAATCAAATAGAAACTGCCTCAAAATTAAAACAAGCAGAAACTATTGATCAAATTAAAAACGTTGCTCAGGAAATAAAAGCAAAACCAGAATTACAAATTGAAGTTAAGGAAAAAAGTAAAATTTTAATAAATTCTTTTAAAGATTTGATTAAAGTTTGTAATTCAAAAAAAGAAATGAAATTAAAATATGAGTTAGAAAATAATTTTAATCTCGTTAGATTTGAAAAACAAAGGATAGAAATTTCATTTAATGATAATTTAGATAAGGAATTTGTAAAAAATTTATCAACAAAACTTTTTGAATGGACAAATGAAAGATGGATAATAAGTTTTAGTAAAAATAAAGGTGAAATATCCATTAAAGATAAAGAAAAAAATAATCAAAGAGAATTAATTGAAAAAGCAAAAAAATCTGATTTATATAAAATTATGTTAGATCATTTTCCCGATGCAGAATTAATTGATGTAAAACCTATTAAAAAAGATGATCAGAGATGACAGATTTTTCTAAAATTTTAGATAAAGCCAAAGAGCTAGAGGCTAAAATGAAAGAGAGTCAAAAAAAGATAAAAAATTTAAAAGTTGAGGGAATTTCGGGGTCAAATTCAGTTAAAGTTATTCTTGATGGAGAAGGAGAAATGCAAAGAATTGAAATATCAGATGAAATTTTAAAAGAAGATAAATCAATAATAGAGGATTTAATAGTTGCAGCTCACAATAATGCGAAAATACAACTAAAATCAAAAACAGCAGAAGAAATTTCTAAAACAGCTGGTGGATTTGGAATTCCCGGATTTAAGTGGCCATTGTAGTTAATGCAAAATATTTCAGAAATTGAGGAACTAATTAAGATAATTTCTAAACTGCCAGGATTAGGGCCAAAATCAGCAAAAAGAATAGTTCTAAAATTAATTAATAATAGAGACGAGTTAATTAAGCCAATGATAAATATTTTGGCTCAAGTTTATAAAAATGTTATTCGATGTAATTCTTGTGGAACTTTAAAATCTAATACAGAAGGATGTGTGAATTGTCAAAATACTAAAGAAAAATATAATAAGATTTGTGTCGTAGAAGATATTGCAGATCAATGGTCTATAGAAAATTCAAATATTTACAAAGGTTACTATCATATTTTAGGTGGGACTATAGCTTCAGCAGGTCACAGAAAAGAGGATTTACTCATCAGTTCCTTGGTTGAAAGAGTTAGTAAAAATCAAATAGAAGAAGTTATTTTGGCAACAAGTGCAACTGTTGAAGGACAAACTACAGCATATTATATTCAGGATAGTCTGAAGCATTTAAATATAAAAGTTACTAGACTCGCTCAAGGATTACCAATTGGTGGTGAAATAGAAAGCTTAGATGATGGAACATTATTTTCGGCTTTTAAAAATAGATCTAATTTAAAATCTAATTCTTAATATATTTTTTTTTTAAACGATTTAAGTGTAATAAAGGTTCAGTGTAGCCTGAAGGTTGTTGTTTTCCAGTAAATACTAAATCACATGCAGTTTGAAAAGCAATTGAGCTATCAAAATTATCACTCATATTCGAATAATTTTTGTCTGATTTATTTTGTTCATCAACTATTTTTGCCATTTCTTTCATAATTTCTGTTACTTGGATTTTTGTAGTTATTCCATGATAAATCCAATTTGCAATATGTTGAGATGAAATTCTTAGTGTTGCCCTGTCTTCCATTAATCCAATATTGTTTATATCAGGAACTTTTGAACAACCTATTCCTTGATCAATCCATCTTACAACATAGCCCAAAATAGTTTGAGCAGAATTCGAAATTTCGGAATTTATTTCATCTACAGACCAATTAGTTCTATCAGCTATTGGCATGGTCAAAAGATCATCTAATTTAGCTTTTTCTCGATTTAAAATTTTTTTTTGTTCATTGAATATATCTATTTGATGGTAATGAAGTGCATGTAAAGATGCTGCCGTAGGCGAAGGTACCCATGCACAATTAGCACCAGCTTTTAAATGTCCAACTTTTTCAATCATCATTTGTTTCATCATATCTGGAGCGGCCCACATACCTTTACCAATTTGTGCTTTACCAGAAAAACCACAATTTAAACCTATATCTACATTATTGTTTTCATATGCTGAAATCCATTTTGAAGACTTCATATCACCTTTTTTAATCATAGGACCAGCTTCCATTGATGTATGCATTTCATCTCCAGTACGATCAAGAAAACCAGTATTGATAAAGAAAACTCTATTTTTAAGCGATCTAATACATTCTTTTAAATTTGCAGAGGTTCTTCTTTCTTCGTCCATAATACCAATTTTACAAGTATACTTTTCTAAACCTAAAGCTTCCTCAACTTTTGTAAAAATTAAATCTGTAAAAGCTGTTTCATCTGGTCCGTGCATTTTTGGTTTAACTATATAAATTGAACCACTTTTGGAATTTTTTTTTCTTTTAAGATCGTGTAGAGCAGCAGCTGTAGTTATAAATGCATCCATAATTCCTTCAGGTACTTCACTTCCATCTTTTAAAAGGATAGATGAGTTTGTCATTAGATGACCTACATTTCTAATTAGGAGCAAGCTTCTACCACGTAGTTTTAGTCCTTTTCCTTCTCTCGAAATATAACTTCTGTCAGGATTTAGTTTTCTTTCTAATATTTTACCTTTTTTTTCAAATTGGACTTTAAGATCACCTTTCATTAATCCAAGCCAATTTTTATAACAATTAACTTTATCTTCAGCATCAACTGCCGCGACACTATCTTCGTTATCACAAATAGTTGAGATAGCAGATTCAGCAATCACATCACTAATTCCAGCGATATCATGAGCAGCACTAAAAGCTCTAGGATTAATTATAATTTCAAAGTGAAGTTTATTATTTTTTAATACAATAGCCTCGGGTTTATTTGCATCACCTCTATGCCCTATGAATTTACCTGTATCTTTTAATTTATATTCTGTATCTCCTTTTAAAATTAATAAGTCTTTATTAACTACCTTTAAACTTGCTATATTTTTCCAACTAGTTCCGTTAATTGGAATAAATTTATCAAAAAATTCTCTCACATATTTAATCACTTCTTGTCCACGATTAGGATCGTATCTTTCACTTCCACCTTCTTCTGACTCAATTATATCTGTTCCATATAAACTATCATACAAACTTACCCATCTAGCATTTGCAGCATTAAGGGCGTACCTAGCATTCATTATAGGAACTACTAATTGAGGACCGGCAATATTTGATATTTCATCATCTATATTAGATGTTTCAATTTTAAAATCAGAACCTATATTTTTTAGATAGCCTATTTCCTTTAAAAATTTTTTATAATTTTCTAGTTTAAGTTTGTTGCCTTTATTTTCGATGTGCCATTTGTCAATTTTTTTTTGTAGGTCTTCTCTTATTTTTAATAATTCTTTATTTTTTGGAGCAAGTTCATGTACAGTTTTATCAAAATAATTCCAAAAATTTTCTGAAGATATCTCAGTTCCGGTTAATAACTCATTATTAACAAATTCTAAAATTTTCTTAGAAACTTTTAGATTATTAATATTAACATATTCTTCTTTCATATCACTTTACTTAATTTACCCCAATCTGTATTTTTGCCTAAGAGCTTTACTCTTTTGGCGGAAATAATTCCCTTTACTGAGTGTTATGACCTATCGGTTCTTGATACCTGAGAGTTTCCGGTGTGGTTGCTCTTTTGGTGTTTAATATTTAGTCTCCTCAATAAAAGAAATTTACTTCTAAAAATTATTAAGTCAAATGATAAAATTTGTAAACATTTTATTGCCTTTTTTATCTTCTAGGTATTATTCTAAACATTATGAAAAATTATCTTAACTTTGAGTCTGATATTAAAAATATTGAAAAAGAATTGGAAAAATTAAAGGATCCTTATAACGAAGAAGGCCTATCTCAAGTTGATACAGATAAAATTTCAAAAACACAGATAGAATTAGATAAAAAATTAAAAGATATTTATTCAAATTTAGATCCTTGGCAAATTACAATGGTTGCGAGACATGAAGATAGACCCAAGTCAAAATTTTTTATCGATAATTTGTTTGAGGATTTTATTTCTTTAGCAGGTGATAGATTTTATGGAGAGGACAAATCTGTAATTACTGGCTTTGCAAAATTTAATGGCGAGGCAGTTTTGATTATAGGCCAAGAGAAAGGAGATAATCTTGAAACAAGAATAGAAAGAAATTTTGGAATGATGAGGCCAGAGGGATATAGAAAAACAATTCGTTTGATGGAATTAGCGGACAAATTTAATATTCCAATAATCTCATTTATTGATACGCCTGGGGCGTATCCAGGAGTTGGTGCAGAAGAAAGAGGCCAAGCGGAAGCAATTGCAAAATCAATAGAGTGTTGCATGAAATTAAAAGTTCCTACTTTAGCAATTGTTATAGGGGAAGGAGGATCAGGTGGAGCAATTGCACTAGCATCTTCCAGTAAAGTCATAATGTTAGAAAATGCTATTTATTCTGTAATTTCCCCAGAGGGATGTGCTACCATTTTATGGAGGGATCCAAAAAAAATGTTAGATGCCGCGAAAGCAATGAAATTATCTGCAAAAGATCTTTTAAAACTAAAAGTTATTGATGAAATAATTTCTGAACCTTTAGGGGGAGCCCATAGAGATAAAAATTTTATATTAAATCAAGTGAGAGAGTCTATTTCAAACAATTTAAATTTATTTAAAGAAATGTCTTCAGAGGAAATTTTAAATCAAAGAAAAAATAAGTTTTTAAAAATAGGTAGAGGCGAAGCTTTAATCAGTAATCCTGAAAATTTAAGTACATTAGAAGTTAAGAAAAATTATTTTAATGAATTTATTAAGAAAAAAGAAAATATATATTTCTTAACAGGAATTCTTATATTATCTGCTATATTATTATCTTTGTTTTTATAAAGCACCACAGCAATGTTTATATTTCTTTCCTGAACCACAAAAACAAGGTTCATTTCTTCTCATTTTTTTTTCAGGTATTTTGGGATTAATTTTTTTTTCTTGTCTAGGCTGTTCCAATACTTCTGGCTGTTCTACTACTTTTAAATTCATTAAGATGGTAATGTAATCTATTTTTAATTTATTTAGTAAGTTTGAAAACAAATCAAAAGCTTCTTTTTTGTATTCAATTAAAGGATCTCTTTGACCATATGATCTCAGACCAACTGCTTGCCTTAATTGCTCTAGATATTGAATATGTGATTTCCAGTTTAAATCAATAGACTGTAATAAAATACTTTTTTCTATTTCTTTAGATTGTGCTTCTCCTAAAATTTTAATTCTTTCATTTCTATTAATATTGAAATGATCAGAAATTTTTTGTCTTAAATTATTGTCAGTTAAAGCGGCAAATTCTTTTAATTGATTATCATTTATTTTTTTACCCATTAAAATCTTAATCTTATTGTCAAACTCATTACTTTTGGGATTTGATATTTTTTGAATTTTTAATTTTATTAAATTTTCAATAATTTCATTTAAAAAAGTTTCTGAATAGTTAAAGATTTCTTCACTATTCATAGTAGCGTTTCTCTGATTAAAAATTACATGTCTTTGATCATTTAAAACATTATCAAATTTGATAAGTGTTTTCCTTATGTCAAAGTTTCTTGCTTCAACTTTTTGTTGAGCTCTTTCTAAAGCTTTATTAATCCAAGGATGATCAATACTTTCACCATCTTTTAAACCAAGTTTTTGAAGCATGTTATTCATTGAATCAGATCCAAATATTCTCATCAAATCATCTTCAAGACTAACATAAAATATAGAAGATCCTTCATCGCCTTGTCTTCCAGATCTACCTCTTGCCTGATTATCAACTCTTCTAGATTCCATTCTTTCAGTTCCAATTACGTAAAGTCCTCCAATAGACTTTATTTTTTCTTTATCTTTTTTTAATTTTTCTTCTGGAATTGATCCTTTTTTTCCACCCAATTGTATGTCTACACCTCGACCAGATATGCTTGTTGTAATAATTATAGAACCTTCCTTGCCTGCGTTTGCAATTATTTCAGCTTCATTTTCGTGATTTTTTGCATTTAGAACCACATGTTTAATTTTTTCTATTTTTAGTAACTTTGAATAAATTTCAGATTTATTAATGCTAGAAGTAAATACTAGAAGTGGCTGACCTTTATCATGACAATTTTTTATTTTCTTTATTATTGCAATATTTTTTTCTGCTTCAGTCCTAAAAATTTGATCATTGTTATCTTCACGGATTAAAGGTTTATTAGTAGGTATAACCACGACTGGAAGATTATAAATTTCATAAAATTCTTGTGATTCGGTTTCTGCTGTTCCAGTACAACCTGAAATTTTTTTATAAAGTTTAAAATAATTTTGGTAAGTTATAGATGCCAATGTCTGATTTTCTGCTTGAATTTCAATTTTTTCCTTAGCCTCTAATGCTTGATGAAGGCCATCTCCAAATCTTCTTCCTTCTAAAATTCTACCAGTTAATTCATCAATAATTTTTAAACTTCCTTCTTTAACAATATAATCTTTACCTTTTTCAAATAAATGGTTCGCTCTTAATGCTTGGTTTACATGATGAACTAAAGTTAAATTTTCTGGATCATAAAAATTATTATTTTTTAATATTCCAGCATTTGAAAATATTTTTTCTACATTATTTATTCCATTATTTGTAAGAATAACATTTTTATCTTTTTCATCAATTTCATAGTCATTATCTTTTAATTGTTTAACTAATTTGTCTATAGCTAAATATTGATTAGACTTATCTTCTGCAGCACCAGATATTACAAGAGGAGTTCTCGCTTCATCAATTAAACATGAGTCAATTTCATCGACAATTGAGTAATGATGCTCTCTTTGAACCATTTTATCTTTAGAATATTTCATATTATCTCTAAGATAATCAAAACCTAATTCGCTATTGGTTGCGTAAGTTATGTCACAATTATAATTTTTCTTCCTTTCAAAATCATTTTGATCGTTATTGATAAAACCTGAGGTTAAGCCTAGGAAGTTATAAATTAGACCCATATCTTGAGAGTCTCTTTTTGCAAGATAATCATTTACAGTTACAACATGCACCCCTTTTTCTTCTAGAGCGTTCAAATAAGCTGATAATACAATTGTTAAAGTTTTTCCTTCACCTGTTCTCATCTCTGCAATTTTATTTTCATGTAAGACAATTCCACCTATGAGTTGAACATCATAATGACGTTCGTTTCTAGTTCGACTTGCCGCTTCTCTTACAAGCGCAAAAGCCTCAGGAAGGATCTGGTCTAGCGATTGACCACTTAGAATTTTGTCTTTTAATTTATTTGTCTTTTTTGGAAAATCTTCATCTTTTAATTCTTTTATATTTTTCTCTAAAAGATTGATTTGTCTTACAATTTTACAAATCCTGTCTAGCTCTTTTTGATTACTAGACTTAATAAATTTAGAAATAAAGTTTAAAGGATTAAACATTTGTTTTTGATATATAATTTAATTACAAGTTTTAATATAGTTATTTAATGTAAATTTTAAATATTATGGGAATTAATTTATCAAATTTTTTAGCATCTAAATCTCAAGATAGAAAAATGAACCAATATCAAGATCTTGATCATTTAGACGGTTTATCAATATCGTCTGTAAGTGCTAATTTATATAATACCAAGAGAGATGATTTAGTAATGTTTTATTTTAGAGACGGAGCAAATTTTGCTTCAGTTTATTCTCAATCAAAAATTTTGTCAGAAAATATTAAATGGAATTTAAATCAAAAGACTGAAAAAATTTTTTCATTAATAGTAAACTCCAGAAATGCAAATACTTTTACAAATGAGCAAGGCTATAAAAGCATGCAACACATTGCGGATTTAGTATCAAAACAATTAACTGAAAAACAAAAAGAGGATGAAGAAGAAGCTAAAATAATTAAATCAAAAAATATAATTTTTGGATGTACTGGAACAATTGGCGAAAAATTTCCAGAGGAAAAAATAAAATTAAAAATTCCAGATTTAATAAAAAATATAAGATATGTACAAAATAAATATATTTGGATTAAAGCAGCTCTCGGAATAATGACTACTGATACGCAGCCAAAAATTGCAATGGAGGAGTGTAAAATTGGAAATACAAATGTAAAAATTTATGGGGTTGCTAAAGGATCAGGAATGATACACCCCAACATGGCTACTACTTTAGGCTATATCTTTACTGATGCAGAAATTTCTAATGAATTATTAAAAAAGTTATTAAAAAAAAATATTGAGAATACATTCAACGCAATTAGTTGTGATGGAGATACTAGCACCAATGATATGATTTCAATATTTTCAACAGGAAAGGCAAAAAACCAAAAGATTAAAAGTATTAACGATAAAAAAATAAAATTATTTGAAGAGTCATTAAATAAAGTTTTGTTAAATTTAGCAAAAAGAGTAGTAGTTGATGGTGAAGGAGCATCTAAGTTTATAACAATAAATGTACTAAATTCTAAGACAGAACAAGATGCAAAAAAAATTGCTTTTTCAATCGCAAACTCTCCTTTAGTAAAAACTGCTATTTCAGGAGAAGATCCAAATTGGGGAAGAATAATTATGGCAATAGGAAAATCTCAAGTTGATATTAATTTAAATAAATTGTTTATTAAATTTGGAGATTTAAATATTGTTTATAAAGGAAAAATTTATAATAATTATAACGAAACTGAAGCAGCAAATTATATGAAAAATTCTAATATAGAAATCAGTGTTGGTATTGGAAATGGTAAAAAAAATTTTACAGTCTATACTATGGATTTTACTAAAAAATACATTGAAATTAATGCTGATTATAGAAGTTAAATGTATTGAAATTTTATAAATTAATACTTAGATAATTTGTATGATTAAATATAATCTTGTTTGTAAAAAGTGTGACTTAACTTTTGACAGTTGGTTTGTAAACTCAAAAGAATATGACAAATTAAAAAAAAAAAATTACTAAACTGTTATAGTTGTGGATCTTTAAGGGTCGAAAAAAACTTAATGGCTCCTAAGTTAATTAATAAAAGTTTAATTCAAAAAAGTGAAAAAGAAATACAAAAATATAAAAAAATCAAAAAAATGATTTTTAAATACCAAAAATTTATAAAAAATAATTTAGATTATGTGGGGGAAAACTTTGCTTATGAAGCTAGATCAATTCATTATAATAATAAAATAAGAGACAAAGGTATTTATGGAACTGCTTCAAAAAAAGATCTTCAAGAACTTAAAGAAGAAGGTATTGATGCTCATATGATACCCTGGGTAGAAGAAAATAATAATTAATTTTTTATAAATTTGGCAATATAGTTTACTGATTTATCCTGGCTAATTTTCCATTCATCAGTAATTATATTAAATTTCATTCCATCTAATTTATCTAGCTTAATTTTGTTATTTTTTAAAATTTCAATTAAATTATCTGGTTTAACAAATTTTTCCCAATCATGAGTTCCTATAGGAAGCCACCGAAGGATGTATTCTGCTCCTATGATTGCAAAAGCATAAGATTTTAAAGTTTTATTGATTGTGGCCACAAACATTATTCCATTTTTTTTTAGAAGTTTAGAGCAAGATTTTAAAAAAAATTTTATATCCTCAACATGCTCTACAATTTCCATATTTAAAATTACATCGAACTTATTTTCATTTTTTAATTTCTCTGGTGAAGTATGAATATAATTTATTTTTAGATTATTTTTTTTAGCATGAAGTTTTGCAACATTTATATTTTTTTCAGATGCATCAATTGCAGTAACAGTAGCACCCAATCTAGACATAGGCTCAGACAGTAACCCTCCACCACAGCCAATATCTAAAATTTTAATATTTTTTAATGGAGTTTCCTTGCGAACTAATTTGAATGTTTTAATTATATTTTCTTTTATATATGAAATTCGAATTGGATTAAATTTATGTAATGGTTTGAATTTCCCATGGGGATTCCACCATTCTTCAGCAATTTTAGAAAATTTTTCTATTTCTTTTTTATTAATTGTGTTATTTTTCATTAGTGAGTTGA
>MDSW01149066.1_pt1 | contig 33668 bp, 30 predicted proteins | sample 811171 | NCBI WGS metagenome assembly MDSW01 (sample SAMN05326641, study PRJNA326480) | marine metagenome | isolation source: seawater | place: Atlantic Ocean: North West | collected 2012 | reverse complement strand
GCGATTGCCGATCAGCCGGTTGACGACCATGCCGGCCACCACCGGCAGCACCACGATCTCGGCAATGCTCACGAGCATGGACGACACGGGCACCGGCACTTCCGCGCCGGCGTACAGCCAGGTCAGCACCGGCGTGGCGACCACGCTCGCCAGGGTCGCCACACTGGTGAGCGTGATCGACAGCGCGACGTCACCGCCGGCGAGAAAACAGATCACGTTCGAGGCCGTGCCGCCGGCAACGCTGCCGACCAGAATCATGCCGAGCGTAAGCGGCGCGTCGAGATCGAACAGGCCCGCGATCGCCCAGGCCGCCAGCGGCATGAGCCCGAACTGCAGCCCCAGGCCGAGCAATACCACCGGCCAACGCGCGAGTGCGCGCGCGAAGTCCGCGGGCAGCAGCGTCAGCCCCATACCGAACATGATCACCACCAGCAGCGGCACGATCGCGCCGGCCGCGGGCGTGAACAGCGCGGGCATGAGATAGGCCAACAGCGCGAGCGCCCCCGCCCAGAGCGGAAACACGATGGCGATACGTGCCGGCTGGAGCATGCTCACGAGGCCGATAGCAGGTCGACGCCGGCCGCTTTCAGCAGCCGTGCGGTTTCGAACAGCGGCAGCCCCATGACACTGGAATAACTGCCGTCCAGACGCGCGATGAAAACCGCACCCAGGCCCTGAATCGCATAGGCGCCGGCCTTGCCGGTCGGTTCGCCGCTGGCGATATAGGCCGCGCGCTCGGCGTCGGTCAGCGTCCGCAGGGTCACGTGACTGGTCGCCGTGCAGCTGACCGTTTGCCCGTTCAACGCGATCGCCACGCCGCTGACGACCCGATGCGTTCGCCCGGACAATGAAGCCAGCATGCGGTCGGCGTCGGCATCGTCGACCGGCTTGCCATAAAGCCGATCGCCCAGCGCGACGACCGTATCCGAGCCGATAACGATCGCGTCCGGGCGGCCCGGCGCGATGGCGTCGGCCTTGCCGCGCGCCAGGCGTTCGGCGAGCGCCTCGGCGGTCTCGCCCGGCCGCGGCGTCTCGTCTATATCGGCGGTGGCGGTCTCGTGCACGATGCCGAGCTGGGCCAGCAGCCGCGCCCGTTGCGGCGAGGACGATGCCAGCACGATCGGTTTAGGCGCGCCGCGCATCACAGCGGCCGGACGTATTGCACGGGGTCGGCGGAATCCGCGAATTCGATGAAGGCATCGCGCATGCGCTTGCCGGCATCGATCGCCTGTTGCCAGGCCGCGAGTCTCGCCTCGTCATGGCCGGCATAGCGATAGAAATCCTTGCGATCCGGCACACGGCCGTCTACCAGGTGGGCGCGCAGCGCCGGCCCGGGGCCGATCATCAGGGTGTTCTCGGCGTGGCGCGGGCGGCGCCAGCGCAGGCTCTTGTCGAACCAGCCGGGCACGATGCGGTCGTCGAAATGCGGCATGAGTACGAGCGGCGACGTACTGTCGGCAGCAGTCAGTGGCTGGTCGATATGATAGTCGACGATGCCGCCGTCACGGTAGATACCGCGCGGCGCGCCGGGCGGATCGACCACGCCGCGCATCACGAGCGGCACGTTGCCGCTGGCATAGACCGCGTCGCGCACGTTGGCCGCGGTGAGGCCGACGATCCGGCGGTTCAGGCCGTCGTCGGCCCAGCGCACCTGGCCCTGACTGCGCGAGAACACCACCGGCTCGAAGAACCAGCCGAGGGTGCGCCGGGACATCGCGTTGCCGAGCGCGCTCACCGCCGAACCGGCGGCAAGCATGCCGCGGGTTTCGCTGCGCGTGAGCGCCCTCGAGCGCACGGTCACCGCATGCAGGCGGTAGCGTGGGTGGGTGAGCACACCGTCGAGCACCTCGTCGCTGAGAAAAGCGTCGAGGATGCCGCGGATGGTGCCGCTGATTTCGTTGCGCCCCGCGCCTTCGCTATAACGCTGGGCCAGATAGGCCTGCTCGAGTCGCGCGATGGCACCGCCCGGGTCGGTGGGATGGCAGGCTGCTGCGAAACGCCAGGCGCCGATCGACGACCCCACCAGTTCGATCGGCTGTGCGGCCTCGTCGCGCCTGAGCCAGTCGCTGAACAGGTAGCGATCGAGCGCGGACAGGATCAGCCACTTGGGGCCGCCCGCCGCGCCCGCCATGGCACCGACACGGCGCGGATCCAGCCCCCCATCTTGCAGTGCAGCATATGCGGCACGACCCGCACGTATCGTCAGGACATCTTCGAAAGCCATGGAAACCGAAATAAAAGCAATGCGCTCATTTTAACGATCTCCACTAACACTTGCTTGTCAGTGAGTTGCGCGCACTGACCGACCGGTCAGCCGCCAATCCGCGGAAGTGCCTAATCCACCGTGATTATCTTCATCGCATTGGTGCCGCCGGGGCCGGTGAAATCGCCCTTCGTGAGCAGCACGCGATCGCCTTTTTCGAGATCGCCGCGCGTTTTCAGGCAGGCCACGGCCTCGTCGACCGGCACGACGCCGTTGAGCTCGGAGGGCGAAAACGCCACCGGGAACACGTTGCGGCATAGCGCGAGGTAACGCTCGGACGTCGGATACTGAGTGAGCGCGAAAATGGGAATATGTGTGTCCTGGCGCGACATCAGCAGCGCCGTGGTGCCGGACTCGGTGAGCGCGATGATGGCGTCCGCGTGCATGTGGCGCGCGGTGTACATCGTCGCCATGGCGATCGCCTCGTCGGTGCGTTCGAAATGCGCAGCCAGGCCGCTGATCGGACGATCCGCGGTGGCCTCGCGTTCGGCGCCGATACAGATTCGGCCCATGGCTGCCACGGTCTGGACCGGATACCGGCCCACGGCGGTCTCGGCCGAGAGCATCACCGCATCGGTACCGTCGAGCGTTGCGTTGGCGACGTCCAGCACTTCCGCCCGGGTCGGGATCGGGTTTTCGATCATCGACTCCATCATCTGGGTCGCCGTGATCACGAGGCGGTTCATCTCCCGGGCCTGGGCGATGATGCGCTTCTGCACGCCCGGCAGTTCCGGGTCGCCGATCTCCACGCCCAGGTCGCCGCGCGCAACCATTACCGCATCGCTGGCTTGGATGATCTCGTCCAGCGCGGTGATCGCTTCGGCGCGTTCGATCTTGGCGCACAGCCGCGCCTTGCCGCCAGCCTCTTCCAGCAGGCGGCGGGCCTCGTGCATGTCGGCGGCGCTGCGCACGAACGACACCGCCAGATAATCGGCTTCGAGTTCGGCCGCCACGCGAATATCGCCGAAATCCTTTTCCGTCAGGCCGCCGGCGGACAGCCCGCCGCCGCGCAGATTCACGCCCTTGCGGCCGGACAGCGTGCCGCCAACCTCCACGGTACAGACGATGCGATGGTCGTCGACCTCGTCTACGGCGAGCGAGATCGCGCCATCGTTGATCAGCAGCTGGGCGCCGGGCGCCACATCCGCGAGCAACGGTTCGTAATGGATGGCGACCTGCTCGCGCGTGCCCGCGTCGGCGGCGAGCTGGGTATCGAGCGTAAAACGCTGGCCCGCTTCGAGTTCGACCGCCCCGTCGGCGAACGACTCGATACGGATCTTCGGCCCCTGCAGGTCCGCCAGCACGGCCACGGGCAGGCCCAGCTCGCTGGCCGCCGCGCGCACCCGGGCGACACGCTCGCGATGATCCTCGGCGCTCCCGTGCGAGAAGTTGATCCGCACGACATTCACCCCGGCCGACAGCAGACGCGAAAGCACGTCCGGGGAGTCCGACGCCGGGCCCAGCGTAGCGACAATCTTGGTTTTGCGATTCATGCGTCCAGACGCTAGCACAGCGCCGTGTGCACGGGTGTGAAAAGCAAGGAAAATCGACCATTTCGCAACGCCCGCACCCCGCGCCGCCACAAATCACTACAATCGCGCCGCTCTTCGAACACCGGTCCTCGCCATGCTCGCAACCCGTTCGTACCTGGCACGCGCCGGGGTCCTGATCCTGCTCTGGCTCACCGGGGTCTATATGCGTGCGCCGATCATGATCGCGGCACCGCTGGGCGAGCGCATCCGCGCGGAACTGGGCTTCGCACAGACAGCCCTCGGCACGCTCACCACGTTACCGGTGTTCATGCTCGGCCTCGGCGCGCTGCCGGCCGCCTGGCTGATCGGCCGCTTCGGCGCACGCGCGACGCTCGTCGCCGCTTTGCTGCTCACCGCGGTCGCCTCGCTGTTGCGCGGCGTGGCGCCGAACCTCGGCGCGCTTCTGGCGCTGACCGCGCTGATGGGCCTCGGCATCGCGGCCATGCAGCCGGCGCTGCCGGCACTCGTCGGGCGCTGGTGTCCCGGCTTCGTGGCGCTCGGCTCCACGGTCTATATCAACGGCATGATGCTCGGCGAGTTCATCGGCGCCGGGCTCACGCTGCCGGTACTGCTGCCCGCGGTCGACGACAGCTGGCGCACGGCGTTGCTGGTATTCACCGTGCCGGCGCTGCTGCTGGCGCCCTGGCTGTTCGGACCCCGTCTGCAAGGCGAACGCACGCCGCCGCACAAGCTGCGCAAGATGCCCGACTGGCGCGACCGGCATATGTGGCAGTACGGCGCGGCGCTCGGCGCCTCGGCCGCGACGTTCTTCGGGCTGAACGCCTATATGGGCTCGCTACTCGCGCGCCGCGGCATGGCCGATGCACTCGACACCACGCTGTTCTGTTTCAACCTCGCCCAGATCGGCGCATCTGTGGTGATGATGATCGCAGCCCGTCGCGTGTTGCGCATGCCGCGCCTGCTGGCGCTGATGATCGTCATCCATGTGGTGGGTATCGCCGGTCTGCTTTTGGCCACCGGCGGCGTTCTTATTGGTATCGCGGTGATGGTGAGCGCCGCCTCCGCGTTCCAGCTGGTCGCGCTGACCACGTTGCCCGCGCTGGTGCGCACGCCCGATTCCGCCGGGCGGCTCGCCGCCGGCATGTTCGCGATCGGCTATGTGCTCGCATTCCTCGTGCCGCTGGGTGCCGGCGCGGCGACCGACGTGAGCGGCACGATCGATGCCGGGCTGGTGGTGCTGCTGGCGTTCAATCTGGTGTGCATGCCCCTGGTCTGGCACGCGCCGACGCACGACTCCACGCACGACTAGTGGGCGCGCGATGCGAGCTGGGCGCTCGCGCCGATCGTGGCGTTCGCTGGGCGGCCGCAATAAACAAAGCCCCGCGGGTGGCGGGGCTCGTCTATCGGTACGTCCTCGTTCAGATCAGAACGTGGCCCATTCCTTGTCGTCGATGAACATTTCTTCGTTGCGGGCCGCCACCTGTGTCGTGGCCGGCGCGGCCCGCCGCCCCGACGCGCTATCGGGCTGTGTCGCAACCACCGGGGCCGGGTTCGCGGCAGCCCCGCCGTCGCCATCGAGCTGGAAGAAAGCGACCTGACGCTTGAGCGCGAGCGCCTGCTCCTCGAGCGAACGGCTCGCCGCGGCCGACTCCTCGACCAGCGAGGCGTTCTGCTGGGTCATGCTGTCCATCTGCGACACGGCCAGATTGACCTGCTCGATACCGCTGGACTGCTCGCTGCTGGCGGCGGCAATTTCGGCAATGATGTCGCCGACCTTGTGCACGTTCTCGACGATCGCATCGAGTGTTTTCCCAGACAGCGCGACCTGTTCCGAGCCGCCGGCCACCTTGGCCGCGCTGTCCTCGACCAGCGCCTTGATGTCCTTCGCGGCGGCCGCACTGCGACTTGCCAGGTTACGTACTTCCGAAGCAACGACCGCAAAGCCGCGCCCCTGCTCGCCGGCCCGCGCGGCTTCGACCGAGGCATTCAAGGCGAGCAGATTGGTCTGGAAGGCGATGTCGTCGATCAGGCCGACGATTTCGCTGATCTTGCGGCTGGACTCGTTGATCTCCTGCATTGCGGCGACAGCGCGCCCGACGACCGCACCGCCCTCGCTGGCCAGCAGCGCGCCGATGCCGCCGAGATTGTTTGCAAGCGCGTCGTCGAGAGCCTCGTCGTCGATTTCCATCGTGCCGTCACGCTGCAGCGAGACCCCGATTTCGGCGAGACCGGAGAACATGCCGCCGGCGATCGGCGTGTTGAGCGCGCTGCGTACGCGGGTTTCCACGGCTCGGGCCGTGGAATCGCCAAGCAGGATGCCGTTGGCCTTGTCCTCCCCGTCGAACGCGGTGAGCTTCTCGGACAGCGCATGCACCCGGTTGTAGGCGGCGACGAAACCTTCGAGCGCCGCCTTGACCGAATCGGTATCGCGCGTCGCCGTCAGGGTCTGCGGCTCGGCCGTGGTCCCCGACAGCGTCAGCGTCACGCCCTGGATTGCATCCTCGACGGTATTGCCCTGGCTCTGGATATCGATGCCGTTGACCGCGATGCGGGCGTTCCGGGCAGCCACGGTCTGGGTCATCTGCCCTTCGCCGCTACTGCTGTCGTAATCGAGCAGATCGGCGAGCGGGGTGGGCGCATCGCCGCCGCCCAAAAGGCCGCCACCGGTGCCGCCTTCGTTGTCTTCGGCAACCGACAGCGTGATCTGCGAATCTGTCCCGGTCGCGTTGGACGAGAGCACCAGCCGGTACGGCGTGTCGCTGCCGTCGTTGACGATCGAGGCGCTGACGCCGATATCGGCGGCGTTGATGGCGTCGCGAATGCCGGACAGGCTGCTGTCTTGCGCAGCGATATCGATATCGATATCCACGCTCTCGGAGACGTTACCGTCGGCATCGCCGACCGACAGGGTGATCGTGCCGCCGTTGCCGATGGTGTCCGTCGTACTGGCCTGGCCGGCGGTCACCAGCGACTGGGCGCGCGCCAGCTCGAATACCTCGAGGCTGTAGCTGCCCGGTTCGGCGTTGTTGCCCGCGCTGGCCTTGAAGGCTTCGCTGCTGCTCGCGGTCTTCACGCCGCTGAACAGCGCCGCATCACCCAGCTTTTCCGCTGCCGTCTGAAAACCGGCCAGCGTGCTCTGCAGCGTGCCGTAGGCAGACAGCTTGGTGTTGTAGCTGCTGGCACGGGTTTGCAACGGCACGAGGCGCTGCTGTTCGGCCGACTGCAGACCGTCGAGCAGCGAGCTCAGATCCAGACCGGAGCCGATTCCCAGCGAAGAAGTGATTGAAGACATGCGTCACCTGAAGGCCATCGCCCGCCACTTGCGAGCGCGATTGCGTTGCCTATCGGCGCCTGGCCGCGATTACTTTAATCCTTTAACGGCCGCGTCGCCATTTTTTTGACACCCGATGCCATAAATCCGGCATCGCGCCGCGAATCAAGGCGATGTGGACCAGCGGCGGGCCGGCGTGGCAGGGTTCTGGCCCGTCGGGCAGGGCTGTTCACGCGTGGACAGCGTGCGGCCCGAGGGGCCGCGGCAATCGGTGATTCGGTCCGACTGACCGTCGTAACCGTCAAGACGATGACTGTCGGGCAGATAGTTCGCCGGCCAGTGCTCGCTCGCGGGATCGGCGAACACCTGGATCTCCGGAAAGCCGGCATAGCCACCGCGGCCGGGGGCAATATCGAAAACCGGCGGCCTGTCCCGGTGGCCATGGCGTTCTGCGCGCTGGTCACGGGCCTCGGCCGCGGCCGACGAGCCGGCCGCGAGCAGCAGGCCGAGGGCGATTACAGAGCCGGAACGTGCGAGCGAGGCGTTCATGACAACGATAACGGCCGAGGCCGCCCGAAGATTGAACCGCAGGCGCAGGCCGGCGCCGCGTGGTCAGTCGCGCTCATCGTCTGCGTTTGGCGAGACGTTGCGTTCGCGCCACTCATCGAGGCTTTCGCTGTGCTTTTTCGGCCCGGGCGCAAACCAGCCCGATAGCGCCCGCCCCATACCGCGATTGAACGCACGCAGACTGTCGTACACGCCCTCGCCCTTGGCCCGTTCCTGGCCGAACAGGCCGGATATGGTGCGGTGGGCCGCCTGGATACCGACCGTGCCGGTATCCACGGCCTGCTCCACGCTCTGCTGGCGCCGGCGAAAACGCTGTCGGGCCTCGATCAGCAGGCCGGCATCGCCGTAGCCGCCGACCAGCACCCGCAGGCGCTCGCGTGAATCGCCGATCGCGATATTCAGGCGAATCGCCGCGATGATCACGGCGATGAACCCCACGGTCACGGTGGCGACGACAATCATGAGCCGGTGGGGTGGAAGATATCGAGATGCGCCTCGACGCCCTGCTGCGCGAGCTGTTCCTTCATCTCGCGAGCCACGATCTCGTACACACGCCGGCGAATCAGCCGGGGCGCGACACCCACCAGCGCCGCGCCCCAGCGCGAACGCGCGCGGGCCAGCGTCATCGGGTTGATGACCTCGACGATGATGCGACTGCCGCTGACCTCGGTCAGCACGGCGGCGAGCTCCTCGTTGGCGGTTTCCAGATCATGGGCGAGCTGGGCCAGCTGCGCATCCAGCTCGTCCAGCCGACGATAGGCCCGCCAGAGCAGATAGACAGCGACCGCCAGTGCGAGCGCGAATGCAATGCTGATGCCGACTGCAAGGGCCATGATCTGCTTCCCGACCGTGACAATATCCGATGGCAGTGTGCCGCGATGCAGCAAATGTGCGCAACTGCACGCGCGCCCCGCCGCATCGCTACACTGGACAACACCGAATTTATACCGCGCGACAGGCCAATAGTCATGAGCGAAACCCGCGATGCCACACCCCTAGCCGGCTGCCGTATCGGCGTGCCGGAGTCCCGCCAGCTCGATCTGTTTGCCGACATGCTCGAACGCCGCGGCGCCGAGGTGCTGCGCTGCCCGCTGGTCGACATCCGCGACACGCCGGATACACAACATGTGGAGCAGTGGCTCGACGACGTGGTCGAACAGGGGCTCGACGACATGATCTGGCTGACCGGCGAAGGCCTGCGTCGTCTGCGTGGTTTCTGCGAACGCGCCGGCGGCAACCGCATGGCGCGATTCGCCCAGCGTCTGGGCGAGGCACGCACCATTACCCGCGGGCCGAAGCCGGTGCGCGAGCTGCGCGCGCTGCAACTGCGCAGCGATGTTCCGGCCACCCAGCCCACCACGGACGGCGTGATCGAGGCGTTGCAGGCTATCGATCTCGTCGGTCACCGGGTCGGCGTTCAGCTCTATGGCACCGACCCCAACGAAAAGCTCATGGCGTTTCTTGCCGACAAGCAGGCCGTCGCCTTGCCGGTCGCGCCCTATGTCTACGCCGACGAGGCCGAGGAGCCCCAGGTGGCCGATTTCATCGACCGTATCGTCGGCGGCACGCTCGACGCGGTGGCGTTCACGAGCTCGCCGCAGGTCAAGCGGCTGTACAAGGTCGCCCGTGCTTCAGGGCGCGCCGACGCCCTCACACAAGCCATGCAGTCGCTATGTGTCGCGGCCGTCGGGCCGCTGGTGGCCGAGCGGCTGCAATCGCAGGGCATCGAGGTCACGCTCATGCCCGAGAGCAACTATTTCATGAAACCGCTTGTGCGCTCGCTGGTCACCCATTTTGCAGGGGCCGGCGTATCGTGAACCGGCTGGCGACGTCTGTGTAAGATCGCCTTCCATTTTCAATCGCGACGCATTCGAATCCATGCCTCGAAAACGCTCCGCCCTGACCGTGGCCGTGGTGCTGGGCCTGATGGCCCTGCTGCCTTTTGCGGCCGGCGTCTACTATGCCCATGCCGGCAGTTCGCTGGATGCCCGCACGGCCATGCGCTGGCTGCTGCCTTATCTGGCGACCATCGTGGCGTTCATCGGCGGCGTCCAATGGGGCCGCATGCTGGCCCGCGGCCAGGCTTCGGCACGCGACATGACGCTGGCCGTCCTGCCGGCGATCCTTGCCTGGGCGGCCCTGCTCACGGCGGCGCCCTGGCGCGGGCTGCTGCTCGTCGTCGCCCTGCTGTTCGCCTGGCTTATCGACGAGCACGGGGCGCGCCAGGGCTGGCAGACGCGCGGCTTCCTGCAGCTGCGCCGTGCGCTCACCCTGGTCGTCACGCTGTCCGTGGCCGCCATCGCGTGGCGGGTCATGCGTGGCTGATTCCGCGCTTTCCATCGAAGACACGCGCATTGATGCGGCTGACGGCGGCTGCTGCCAGCTCACCCTTGTCCGTGCACCGGACATCGCGACACGTGCGCCGGTCGTGATGCTGCCGGGCATGTTCACCGGCCGGCGTTTCTGGCTCTCCGACAAACAGATCGGGCTGGCGGCCTATCTGGCCCGGCGCGGTTACCCCGCCGCCATCGCGCAACGGCGCGGGCTTTCGGATTCGCCGCCCTGTAACGCCCGAACCGGGCTTGCCGAGCATCTGCAATTCGATCTGCCGGCAATCGCACAAACGATCGAACAGCAGTTCGCAATGCCGGCATTCTGGATCGGCCACTCCTTCGGCGGCGTGATGGCGGCGCGCGCGGCGGCGAACCATATCGCGGCGGCACGCATCGCCGGGCTGGTGCTGTTCGCCAGCCAGTTCGAGGTCGACAAGCGAATGCTCGACTGGCCAGGGCAACTGCTCACGCGTGCGCTGGCGCGCGTCGTGGGGCATTTTCCGGCCCGCGCGGCCGGCCTGGGGCCGGAAAACGAAACCCGGGCCGCGATCCACGACGCCACCGACTGGGTCGCACGCGGACGCCGCGAGCCCACGCTGCGCGAATCCCTGGCGAACATCACCGCGCCGGTGCTCGCGATCTCCGGCGCGGCCGACCGCGTGGACCCCAGCCGCGGCTGCGAACGCTTTGTCGGCCATTTTTCGAGCCGGGACGTGACCTTTGTCACCGCCGGACGCGACAGCGGCTACTCGGTCGACTTCGATCACCCCGGGATCGTGATCAGCAAGGCAGCGCAGAACGAGATCTGGCCGCGGGTGGCGCGCTGGCTGGACGAACACAGCGCCGGCCGCTGAAACCACCTCTCGGATACCGACATAAAAAAGCCGGTCGGATCGCGCCGACCGGCTTTTTTTGACGGGCGGCAGGCGCCGATCAGGCGCCGATCAGGCTCTGGCCGCAGACACGCAGCACGTTGCCGCTGATACCACCGGCACCGGGCGTGGCCAGAAAAGTGATCGCCTCGGCCACGTCTCGCGGCTCGCCGCCCTGCGACAGCGACGACAGGCGCCGACCGCCCTCGCGAACACCGAAGGGCATTTCGGCGGTCATGCGGGTTTCGATGAAACCGGGCGCAATGGCGTTGACGGTTACGCCGCGGTCACGATCGGTGGCCCCGCGACGTTCGACGAAGCCGATCAGGCCGGCCTTGGTGGCACCGTAGTTCGTCTGCCCGCGGTTACCGGCGATACCGCCGATCGAGCACAGACAGATGATGCGGCCGTGTTCGTTGATGATGTTCTCGTTCGAGAGCACCTCGTCCACGTTGAGGATGGCCTGCAGGTTGATGCTCTGGACCATGTCCCAGTAGTGCTCGGGCATGTTGGCGAGCGTCTTGTCCCGGGTGACGCCGGCGTTGTGGACAACGATATCGACGCCGCCGAACTTATCCTTGAAGAAATCGGCGATCTGGCGCGGTGCATCCTCGGCAGTGATGTCCAGCGGCAGCGCGGTGCCGCCAAACCCGGCGACCGTCTCTTCCAGCGTTTCCTGATCCTGCGGAATATCCAGGCACACGACAGTCGCGCCCTCGCGGGCCAGGCGCTGTGCGGTGGCCGCACCGATACCGCGCGCGCCGCCGGTCACCAGGGCGACCTTGTCCTGCAGCGGCTGCGTGTCGGGGACGGCCTCCGGCATAAGGCCGGACTTGGTCACGGTCAACGGCTGGCCGTCGACGAAAGTGCTGTAGTCGGACAGGAAAAAGCGCAGCGGCGCATCCACCCGGTCCTCGGCACCCGGCTCCACATAGAGCATGTTGGCCGTCGATCCCAGCTGCCCGATTTCCTTCGCCAGCGAACGCACGAAGCCTTCGACAGCACGCGCGGCGGTCGCGGCGGCAACGGTTTCCATTGCCTCCGGCTGGCTGGCGAGCACGACGATGCGCGCATTCCTGTTGAGCTTGCGGGCGACCGGATGGAAGAAATCGTAGAGCGCCTTCAGCTCGGCCACATCCGCCATCCGGGTGGCATCGAACACGAGCGCATCGTACTTGTCCTCGTCGCCGGGCTTGGGCGTGTTGGCGCTTTCCACGGTGGCGCCAGCGCCCTCAAGCGTCGTGGCGATACCGGCAATGGCCGCGGCATTGGCCGTGGCGCCGGTCAGAATCTTCTCGCCGTCGAGAAAACGCGCCTGGTAAGGGCCCTCGGCGCGCGCCAGCTGCTGCGGCGTCGGCAGGCCGATGGACTTGATCACGTTTCGGATCGTCGGGTTCGACGCGGCACGGACTAGATAATCACTCATTGTTACTCCTCGAGATACGCGTTGTGACGATCCCGGCGTGCGGATCATCGTGCAGTGCAACATGATTAAGTTTAAGGGCCCTGCGTGTCAAAGCAAAGCGCAAGGCCCTCGATTTTCTCAAACAGGCCGCGAATAAGCCTGCCGCAGACCTGTCATGACAGGCTTCGCCACCCGGGCATCAGCCGGATCTGCGCGCATACCGCGCTTGATGTAGCATCTGTGCAGCACGGGTTTATTCGGACGCCGCAACGTCCGCGCATGGCGCCGGCGCACGGCGCGAGAGACCGAAACGATGAGCGTTGACGAAGACCGCCTGCCGCTCGACTCGCGCACCCAGGCCGTGATCGACGGTCTGCCACCGGACGAGCGCGAGCACCTGCAGGTATTGATGAAACAGGCCGCCCGCAGCCAGCGGGCGATGCTCGAGAAGGCGCTGGACGAAGCCATCAGCATGGTGCCGGGGCCATTTCGCAAACGCGTACAGAAGCTGTTTTTGGGATGAGAAATCCGGCAACCCGCGCCGAGCTCGTCAAGCTCGCCCGAATCCTCGAAACCGACGTCGAGTCGCTCGAACATCTGAGCTATCTCGAAGCCGAGCGCCTGCGCACCCTGCGCGAAGGCATCACCGAGGCGCTTTTCGAAAAATTCCGCGCCACCTTCAGCGGCTTTGCCCGCCTGTCCTCGATGCTGCCGCTGGGCATCAGTGCACGCATTTCCGAGCGCGTACTCGGCCCCACGCTGTCCGGTCGCATTGCCGGAGAAATGCCCCCGAAGAAGGCGATCGAGCTTTCCGAGCGGCTTTCCGACACGTTTCTTGCCGATACCTGCCTGCACATCGACCCGGTTCGCGCCAAGCCGATCATCGCCGGTTTCCCGGTCGATCGCGCAGTGGCCATCACCCGTCTTCTGCTCGAGCGCGGCGAGATGATCACCATGGGCCGGTTCGTGGACGTGCTGCCGCGCGACACCCTGTTCGCGGCCACCGACGCCATCACCCGCGAGGCGGATCTGCTGGCCATCAGCTTCTTCGTCGAGAACAGCGACCAGCTCGACCAGGTGATCGACTATCTGGACGTCGAGCGACGCGAGGCCATCATTCACGCCGCCGCGCGCGAGGACCTGTGGCCGGAAGTGATCGCCACGCTGCTACGCATCGGCAAGGTACCGCGCATGGCGATGTCCGAGCTGGCCATGGCCCAGGATGCGGCCATCCTCGATTCGCTGATTCGCGCCGCGGCCGCGGAGGATCTCTGGCCTGCCCTGCTGACCATGGCCGACGAGATACCGGAAAGCGCGATCGGCAGGCTGGCCGAGCAGCCGGCGTTCGGCGAGGCGAACGTCATTCGCAGCATCATCGACTCGATTGTCGCCAACGATCTGTGGGCGCGTTTTCGCGGCCAGCTCACGGCGATGGGCACCGATCGCGTCGCGCGCCTGATCGAGGTGGCTGCCGCCGAGCGCGCGCCGTTCCTGTGGGAACTCGACAAGCGCCTGGCGGGCGACGACGCCGATGTCGAAGCCCTGCGCCGTGCCGTGCGCGAACTGGATACGGAAACCCGCAAGCGCGCGAGCGCTGCCTGCGGCAACGGCCATCTCGCCTCGGCGCTGGCGGGCGTCAACTAGGCGCCCACACCGAGGACGAACCCGCAGCCGGGTCCGACGGGGGCCCGGCGTCCTGGCTCAACCGTACTCGGCCTCGACCTTTTCGACTTCGTCGATATAGGCCTGCATCGCGTCCTGCGCGTTCATGCCCTTGACGTCGTTCCAGGCCTGCCACTTGTAGCGCGCGATGGGGTTGAGCATGCCCGGTTTCTTGCCCTGGACATCGCCGTCGACCGCCTGGCGATAGAGCGCATACATCTTGAGCTTGTACTCGTTCGAAGGCTTGAAATCGCCGTCTTCCGGCGCATTGCGCACCTTGTCGACAGCCTCGTTGAAGCGGCTTTCCAGATCAGACATGGAATACGGTTCCTTGGATTGAAAAACGGGTTCAGTGCGCCGGGATTCAGTGCACGGACTGCGTAGCCGCAAGCCGCGGCGCGAGCCATTCGCGAATCGCGCCGTAGACATCGCGGTGGTGCATGAGCGCGAAATGATTCATGCCGTAGAAAATGCGCCCGTCCTGATCGCGCGCGGGAAAGCGCCGGCTGGGCACGTTCGAATGGCCCACGGCGCTGGTCACGGGCACCAGCAGATCGCCGAGCCAGCGGCCGAGCGGATCATCCCGGCGCCGGCCCAGGGTGGCCGCGACAAGAAAATGGCCGACATGATCCAGAGCCGGCAACGCGGCCGCGGGCGTGGGCTGCGTTCGATGCGCATCCTTCTGCCAGTCCTCGTCGCGCAGGTAGCCGTGGCTGAGATCTTTGACGCCGGCGCTGCGAATCTCGCCGATCGCCGACAGCGGCTGCGTGTACCGCAGACGCGTCAACGCCTGGGTCACGTGGTTGCCCAGCCGTTCGAGCGGCGCGCCGAGATGCGGCGACCCCAGAAAAACGAGGTCCGACAGCGGCTTGTGCCAGGTATGGCTGGCCTGTTCGGCATAGTGACAGGCGCTGCGCGCGACGAGGCCGCCCATGCTGTGGCCAACCAGCGTCAGTCGCTCGATCTCGACCGGATAGGCCGCCACGAACGCCTGCATGAGCGCGGCGAAATCACGCCCGTTCTCGGAGATATGTCGGCCGCTGTTGTAGCGCAGCCGCAGCGCCGTATAGCCGAAATCCTCGGCGAGTCGCTCGCCGAAGCCGGGGCGATCGCCCTGGCGCCACTGCTGGTCGTTCATGCCCAGCCCGTGCACGAGCACCACCACGCGCGCGCTCGGCGCCTTGATGGCGACGCCCAGACCGTGGCGCGTAAGCGCGATCGGCCTACCGTCGTCGCCGATCAGCGTCATCGGCATGGCGAGTTCGTTGCCGTTGCGCTCCAGATAGTCGCCGAAGGCACCGTTGAGCGCGCTGTGCAGCCCGAGCGACAGGCGCTGCGGAATATCGCGCTTGCGCGCCGGGATCAGCGTCTCGGCCAGGCCCGCGAACTGGCTTACGCCAAAGAAGCTCAACCGGCCGATATCACGTACCCGACCGTAGACGAAATCGCTGCCGCGCCCGATGGGTCGGGCCGGCGGCGCCAGTCGCGACACGGTTCGGGTCACCGCCTGGTGGACGCCGTTGACGATGTTGACGGTGCCCACGAAGGCGTCGGACGCCATCGACATGCCGCCGCGCAACCAGACCTTGCGGTCGGCCATGGGCACGTTGGCGCGGTCGGTCTGGCCGCGCGCGGGATCGTGATGCGACGAATCGAACGAAGTCATGGTGTCAGCCCCGGCATTGCCAGGAAATGGTGCTGAGCAGTTGCCCGAGTGCCAGCAGGTGACCGCCGAGAATGGCCTTCCCGGTCACCAGCAGCGAGGCGGACAGGTCACGCGACGGGTCGGCCCAGCCGAGAATGTTCATGAAGCCCAGATGCCCGTAGGCGGCGCCGGTCATCGGCCCGTACAGACCGAACGGATTGACGCCCAGCATCAACCCTTCGCTGTAGCGCATGGGGATCTTGAGCGTGTGATCGAAGCGCAGACGCTGCGCCGGCTTGATCGCGCGGCGGATGGTTTCGGGCGCCAGGATCTGGCGGCCTTCGTACATGCCGCCGTCGAGCATCATCTGGTAGAAGCGCGACAGCTCCTCGGCAGTGGAATAGAGATTGCCCGCCGGCACCACCGCGTCCATGAAGTAGTCGCGATTGGATACGTCGACCACCTCGGCGAAATCGGCGGAGAGCGCTTTCTTGGCCAGCACCGAGATCGGAAAACGCACTGGCTGGCCGGCCACATAGTTGTGTGCCACCCGCCCGCGCGACCGCCTATCGAGCCCGTAGGTGAAATAGCGCATGCCCAGCGGCTTGCGCAGCCGCGTGTCGAGATAGTCGCGAAACGACATGCCGGTCACGCGCTGGATCACCTCGGCGAGGATGAAGCCGCCGGTAATGGCGTGGTACGCGAGCCGCTTGCCGCCCTTCTCGGCGGGTGCCTCGCAGATCAGACGAATGCATCGATCCCAGTCGAGCAACGTCTCCGGGCCGGAATCCGTGCCTTCGACGTTGAACATGGGAAAGCCGCCGCGATGCGACAGCACCTGGGCGATGGTGGTGCGGTCCTTGCCCCCGCCGGTGAACTCGGGCAGGTAGTGCGATACCTGCGCGTCGAGATCGACGCCGCCTTCCTCGGCGAGCTTGTGCACGAGGATTGCGGTGATCGCCTTGCTGGCCGAAAACAGACAGATCGGCGTATCCGGCTCCGCCAAACGGGCCGCGGCACTACGCCGCTCGCCCGGACCGCCGCCCTGCGCATAACCGATCGAACGGTTGAGCACGATCGCGCCGCGACGGCGCAGGCAGAAGCTCACCGCCGGATAGGCACCGCTGCGATAGAGCCCCTCGACACCGCCCCAGATGGCGTCGACGGCCGCCGCGGACAGGCCTGCCTCGGCGGGCCGGCGTTCTGCAGCCGTATCGATGCCGGTGACGCCAGCGAGGCTGCCGTCACCGACCGTGACGAGGCGTGAACCAAGCAGATTGCGTGTCATGAAGCCTTGCGCAGATCCACGGGCCGCCCTTCTGCCTTGCGCGCGTCGTCCGATAACGGGTTCAGCAGGTATTCCTTGCTGAAGTCGTCGGTAAGCAGCACGTCGTAGCGCAGCCGATCGTATTCGCGGATCGCGTCCACCTGCTCAGCGGTGAGAATGCGGCGATCGAGCGCGCTCTTGAGCTGTTCCTCGACGGACTCGCCTTCGATTTCGCCGTGCTTGGCGGCGCGCAGGAACTCGCTGTAGAAGCTGTCCACTTCCTGCAACTTCTTGTAGGCCTCCATCAGACGACCGGTCGGGTCGTTCTCGCCCTTGCCGATGTAGATGTCGTAGGTCATGCGCTGACCGAAGGCCGAATCGAGCTTCATGCCGAGCATCATGTCGCACAGCGCACTGTTCATGCGATCCGTCGGGCCGTTGAACTTGCGGCCGCGCGGCAGCGCCACCAGCTTGAGCAGCGGCCGGACCGCCTTGATCGGGTAGTTGCGCACGAACTCGTGCAGCGCGTTCTCGATCTCGTGCAGGTGATATTCCAGCGCCCAGGTCGCGTGAACCTTGTCTTCCTCGGTGCCGCCGTTGACCTCGAACCCCTTGAGCGTGGCCGACGCCATGTAGAGATGCGAGAGCACGTCGCCCAGACGCGCCGAGGTGGATTCCTTGAGTTTGAGCGCGCCACCCAGCGTGCCCATGGCCACGTCGGCGCTGAACGCCAGGGCGGCCGAGAAACGCTCCATGTGGCGGTAGTAGACAGCCATCTCGTTGTCCACCGGCGCCGAAGCCAGGCGCGCACCGGTCAGGCCGAGCGTGAAGCCACGCACCATGCGGTTGATGGAATAGCCGATATGCGAGTACAGCAGGCGATCGAACTCGGCGAGACCGGCCTCGAAATCGGGGTTGTGGGCCGCTTCCATCTCGCTGTAGACGAACGGATGGCAACGAATCGCCCCCTGACCGAACACCATGAGGCTGCGCGTCATCACGTTCGCGCCTTCCACGGTGATCGCCACCGGCAGCGCCTGATAGGCCGCGGCGAGGTAGTTGCGCGGGCCCATGATGATGCCGCGACCGGAATGGATATCCATCGAGTGATTGATGACCGTACGCATCATTTCGGTGGCGTGGTACTTGACCATCGCGGTAACCACGCTGGGCGTGCAGTGATCCACGCCGGAGGCGGTCAGGTTGCGTACGTTCTCGAGGATGTAGGCATAACCGCCAATCACGCCCAGACCTTCCTGGACGCCCTCGAAGTTGCCGATCTCGGTACCGAACTGGCGACGGATACGGCTGTAGGCCGAGGTGATGCCATACATGCCCTTGCCGGTGGCCGTGGACAGCGCCGGCAGCGAGATGCCGCGCCCCGCGGACAGGCATTCGACCAGCATGCGCCAGCCCTTGCCGGCCTGTTCCGGGCCGCCGATGATCGCATCGATGGGCACGAAGACGTCCTCGCCCTGGATCGGGCCATTCATGAACGTCGCGCCCGGGAAATGCCGGCGGCCGATCTTCACGCCCGGCGTGTCGGTGGCCAGCAGCGCACAGGTGATGCCGTAGTCGACGGTATCGGGATCGCCGAGCAGGCCGTCCGGATCCTTGAGCTTGAAAGCCAGGCCCATCATCGTCGCCACGGGCGCGAGGGTGATGTAGCGCTTGTTGAACGACAGGCTCAGGCCGAGCACTTCCTTGCCGTCGACGGTGCGCTTACAGACCACGCCCGTATCCGGCATCTTGGTCGCGTCGGAGCCGACTTCCACGCCGGTCAGCGCGAAACACGGCAGTTCCTTGCCGCTGGCCAGGCCGGGCAGCCACTTGTCCTGCTGCTCTTTCGTGCCGTAATGGGTCAACAGTTCGCCGGGGCCGAGAGAGTTCGGCACCATCACTGTCACCGCCGCGGTCAGCGACCGGGTCGCGATCTTGGCCACCACGCAGGACTGACCGTAGGCAGAAAAGCCCAGGCCACCGTGCTCCTGCGGGATGAGCATGGCGAAGAAGCCGTTGTTGCGGATGTAATCCCAGACGTCCTGGGGCAGGTCCTTGAGCTCGAAGTTGACCTGCCAGTCGTCGATCATCGCGCACAGCTGCTCGGTCTCGTTGTCGAGAAAGGCCTGCTCGGCGTCGGTGAGCCGGGTCAGGTTGAAGTCCAGCAGCTGTTTCCAGTCCGGGCGGCCGCGAAACATCTCGGCTTCCCACCAGACATCGCCGGCTTCCAGGGCCTCCTTTTCGGTCGCCCCCATCTCGGGAAGGATCTTGCGAAACACGCCGTAGAGACGCTTGGTGAGCAGCGAGCGCCGCAGCGGCACGGCGTTGAACACCGCCAGCGGCACGCCGAGCACGACCGCCGTGATCACGAAGCCGACCGGCCCGAGGATGCCAATGGCCCAGAGCGCGACCACCGCGGCCGCGGTGACGCCGGTGAACACCGCGAGCGACACGCCGCGGTAGAGCAATGTCCAATACAGTCCGATGAGGACCAGTGCGACAATTATTCCTGTCATGACCGTGATTCCGCCTGCTGATGGGTTGTCATCGCAAGACCTGCCCTCATGTCGGACGCTTGCAATGCGAACACGTTTCGAAAAAGAATAGTTTTCAGATAATAGCAAGACGCGCTTAGTCGTCAAGCAGGATGAAACAGTGAAAGACACAGCATCCAAGTCCCCGGGGGCCGGTGGCAGACGCCGCGGATACCGGGGCCTCAGTGCAGAAGAGCTTAGAAAACAGCGATATCAGCGGCTGATCGCCGCAGGTACCGAGCTGTTCGGCGAGCGCGGTTACGCGGCCACACCGATCGAGGCCGTGTGCTCGCATGCCAAGGTCTCGACGCGCCATTTCTACGAGCAGTTCGAGGGGCGCGAATCGATTCTCCACGCCGTGCACGCCGAGCTCGTCACACACATGGAAGAGATCGTGCGGACGTCGCTGACCGAATCACGCACGCCGCTGACCCAGCGGGTGGCCGATACCATCGAGGCAGCGGTCTTCTTTCTGCTCGACGACCCGCGGCGCGGCCGCATCCTGTGCATCGAAGCGGTGGGCGTCTCCGAAACCATGGAGAAGAAACGCCGCCAGACCACGCACGAACTGGCCGAGATCATCCGCCGCTACGCCACGCTCATGGCCGAAAGCGGCATGTTGCCCAGCCGTGACTACCACCTGCCGTCGGTCGCCCTGGTGGGCATGTTCAACGAACTGATCGCGGAGTGGCTGACCGAGGACACCGGCCTCACCGCCATGGAAATGGCACGCGAGGCCAAGATCATGTTCCGGGCGATGATCTTCGGCGCCCAGCACTACGAGCCGACCGATTCCTCCGCCGACCACGACCCACTCGATCCGCCGAACGAAAGCGTTTCCTGACAGCGCCCGTCGAGCCGACCCGCGTCGAGCGGGCCGGCCGGGCGTGATCTTCTAGAGCGAGATATCGCCGTCTGCGAGGGCGGCGCGGGTATCGTCGTCGATCGGCTCGTAGCGCTCGCCGCGGGCGGCAAGCATGAACACCGGCTCGTCGCCTTCCGGCGAATAGCCCTGTTTCTTCAGATCGACCTTGCGATACTTCATCGTGCCGGTGATTTCCTGCTCCGGGCGCAGCCGGATGAACACGGGCACGGCATAGGCCGGCAGTTCGTTGCGCAAATGCGCCACCAGCGCGCCCCAGTCGATATCGGCGAGCTTGTTGACCGGCGTGATCGCGGCCATGCCCGCGCGTCCGTCGGCGTGCGGCACTTCCACACCGTAGACCACGGACTCCTCGATCTCGGGAAATGCGTTCAGCGCATTCTCGACCTGGGTCGTGGCCACGTTCTCGCCCTTCCAGCGGAAGGTGTCGCCCAGCCGGTCGACAAAGGCGATATGACGCATCCCCTGGCGACGCACCAGGTCGCCGGTGTTGAAGTAGCAGTCGTCGGCCTTGAACACGCCGCGAAACAGTTTCTTCTCGCTCGCCTCGGGGTCGGTATAGCCCTCGAACGGGGCGAAATCGGTGACCTTGTTCAGAAGCAGCCCGGTTTCACCCTTGGCAACCTCTTTCATTCGGCCCTTGTCGTCGGTGACCGGTTCCTCGGTCTCCGGGTCGTACTCGACCACCGCGAACGGCAACGGACAGAAGCCGGCGGTGCGGTCCATGTTGAAGCCGTTGACGAACACCAGGTTGCCTTCGCTGGCCCCGTAGAACTCGCAGATGCGATCGATGCCGAAGCGGTGCTTGAACTCGTCCCAGATATCCGGACGCAGGCCGTTGCCGATGACCGCGCGGATCGCGTGATTGCGGTCGTTTTCATGCGGCTCGGCCTGCAGCAGGTAGCGGCACAGCTCGCCGATGTAGCAGAACACGGTCGCCTTGTGGTGGCGTACGTCCGGCCAGAAATGGGTGACGCTGAACTTGGGCGCGAGGGCAAAGGTGGCGCCCGCGCACAGCACCGACGACCACGACACCGTCAGCGCGTTATTGTGATACAGCGGCAACGGGCAATAGAACCGGTCGTTCGGCGTCAGGCGCAGGCCGGCCATGCCCAGCCCGGCACCGCCGCGCAGCCAGCGCACGTGGCTCATGCGCGACGCCTTGGGCATGCCGGTGGTGCCGGACGTGAAGATATAGAAGCAGGTATCGCTACTCGAGACCCGGCGCGCATCGTCGAGGTTGCCGCTGGGCTGGTCCGCGATCTGTTCGAGAAAATGCGCGCAGCCGGCCGGTGCCGCGCCAACCGCGCTATGGCCCACGTACCAGACCGGCGCCAGGTCGGCCAGCGCCGGTTCGTCGCGGATCTCGGCATAGGCGTCGAACAGCTCTTCGCCGACGAGCATCGCCTTGGGTTTGACCGTGCCGAGGCTATGGGCGAGCACGTCACCCCGCTGCTTGGTGTTGCACATGGCGGCGGCCGCGCCGAGCTTGGCCAGTGCCGCAACGATTATCAGTGTCTCGGGCCGGTTGTCCAGCAGCACGCCGACCACGTCGCCGCGCCCGACGCCGCCCGCCTTGAGCGTGCGCGCGTAGCGGTTCGCCTGGGCGTTGAGCTGGGCGTAGGTATAGCGCTGCTTCTCGAAAGTGATCGCGTCCTGCTGCGGTCGGCGGCCGGCGTGATCCTCGATCAGCGTGGCGATGGTGAGGTTGTCCTTGAACTTGGACTTGAGCAGGATGCCGCCGCCCATGAGCAGCCGGTCGACCCCGGTCAGCTTGTCGGCGGTAGGCTTGAGAACATCCCAGACACTGAGCGTGTCGCGCTCGTATTCACTCATCGGCCAGTCTCCGTTGGCATTCGCCCTGGATAGCGAAACGATTAATTTTCAAACCGGAGAGCCTAGCAGGCCGTTCGCCCGCTTGGGAGTCAGCGGCCCGGCGTTTCGCCGTCCCCGCCGTGCTCGAGCGCGCCCGATAGTGGCCGGCAGTCCTGCCAGAGGGCCTGTCCGTAATCGCTCATGTGCACGCTAAAGCGCTGAAGACGCGGGTAAAGCTTCATTTCATGACGAACGCGGTCCATGGTCTTGCGCAGCTGGGTATCGGCCATGAGCAGTTCGTACTGATCCGTGAGCCGATCGTCCTCCGGCCCGGCCTCGAACACGCCCAGCGCGAGCAACTCGCTCATGTACTGCGGCACATAGTCACGCAGCAACACGCCGGCATCGCGCCCCAGCGAGCTCGCATTCGACAGCACGACGACGCTCACCGGCCCGGCCGGCAGACGCCCCGCCGCGACGTGGCACAGCGGCGCGATCTCGCGGTCTGCAAGCAGCGCCATCATCGCCACCTGGTCGGGCACCAGCCGCGACAGCGTCTGGCGATACAGCCGGGTGCGCGCCGCGTCCGGGTCCACACCGCGGGACTGGGCCAGCAGCAGGGCGAGCATGTCGCGCGGCGCCGGCCCCTCGGCCGCGGCTTCGCGCGAACGCGCCGGCTCGTCGCCGTCCTCGGCCATCGAGTCCAGACGATGCTTGAGTTCGGCCATGGCCCAGGTCTCGGCGTCCTGAAAGCGCCGAACGGCCGACCCGGCCACCGGCCATTCCTCGGCCGCGCGCGCGGCCTGGCGCAGGAACTGGAATGCGCGCGGCGTGCGCACTCTGAGACTCTTCTTCGCGGCCATCGATCATCTCCGAGAAAACGGTCCGGGCGCCGCGCTCGGCGTGGCGCCCTCCAATACGTCTATCGTGCATCAATCCGGCGTGCGTCTGCCTCAGCCGAACCCGGGGATACCGCCAAAGCGGTCGACGAACACGCTCGAGAACAGCACGATCAACTGGAACCAGCCGACGGCGAGCCCGAGCGCCGCACCCACCGCAATCAGTATCCACTCGTCCTCTTCGAACGCGGGACGCAGCATGCCCTCGAACTGCAACGGGGTGAGATTCTGCAGCCGCGTGATCAGCGTCTCCTGGATCGCCATGGCGTCCTCGGCATAGCCGGTCATGTGCGACAGCGTCTCCGGCATGCGCGCAACCACTTCGCGCACGGCCTCGGCCTTGATGCGTTCATAGTCGGCGCTGCCGAGCGTCCAGGTCACGAACGGCCGCGCGACGCTGGCACTGGAATCGATCGCGCGCTGCACCTCGGTCTGCACCAGGGCGAAAAGCTTCTCGGCATAAGGGCCGGTCAGGATTTCCTCGAGGATGTTCTGCGGCGTGAGTATCTGGGTGGCAACGAGGCTGCCATAGTCGGCCGCGACCTCCTGCTGACGCTTGAAGAACAGCCCCTGGATTTTGAACCGGCCGATGCGTAAAGGCTTCTTGGGATTGAAGATCATCTTCAACGCCAGCCAGTTGGTTGCCCAGCCCACCAGCAGACCGAACAGCGGCAGCAGCCACCAGGCCTGGAAGAACACCCAGATCAGCATCTGGACAATGCCGAAGGCAAAGCCGAAATAGGCGCCCGAACGGCCAATGAAAATGAACTCGTTGCGGCCGGTCTCGAGAAAGATGCGGTTGAGCAGATTCTTCTCGCGCACCAGCACGCGCGTGATCATGCCCTTGAGATCGAACATGTAGCGCACGTTGGTGCGCACCTCGTTCATCAATTCGCGGATGATGGTCGGCGCCTGGGCGCGCACACGGCGCTTGACCTGGCTGCGCACCACCAGCGGCATCGCCTCCCAGAGGGCGGGATGGTGGCGCTTCATGACGGTATCGGTGATCTCGTCGGTGAGCGCGATCATCGGCTCTTCGAGCTCGTCGGCCACCCGCGCGGGATCGAGGCGATTGAATATCTCGGCCTCGGTGATCAGCGATTCGGTGATCGTATCGACCGAGATGCCGGTCATCTTCGACGCCTTGCGCGGCACGATGCCCTGCCAGCCCAGCCAGGGCTTCCACACCCCGATGAACTCGATCGGGTGGAACATCATCTTGATCGCGACGACGTTGGTCACATAACCCACGACGGCACTGATCACCGGCATGGAAATATATTTCCATGTCTCCAGGCTCAGATAGAGAAAGCTGCCGTCCATGCATCGACCGGGATCACGCACGCGCCGCGCCCCGCACTCCTCACGTTTTCGTCGTTGTTATCGCAAAGATTATCGCGCACCGAGCGCTGCGGCGACGCGGCTCTGACATCGAGGGTTGTCAATGATAGCAGCCGACCGGGGCAACCGCGCGACCACCGCCCGTCAACCGCTGCTCAGCCGCGCGCGTCGATCTGCGGCGGCGCGCCACGCAGCCGGGCGTTGATGCGGGCGAGTTCGTTGAAGTCGAGCACGCCGGCCGCCCGGCGCAGACGCAGCCGCGCGAGCGCATGGTCGTACCACGCCTGCTTGCGGTCGGCACGCCGCTGGACCAGCGTGATCTGGGCCTCGATCACGTCGAGAATCGTGCGATTGCCAAGCCGGTAACCCGCCTGCGCCGCTTCGAGCGCCGTTTCGCCGGAGGCAATGGCCCGGTCCAGCGCAGCCAGACGACGCGCGGTAGTCGCAACGCTGCGATGCGCGTCGTTGATGTCGATGAGCAGCTGGCGCCGCGCGGCAATCAGATCGAGCCGCGCCTGTTCGGCGTTGTACTCGGCCTCGGAAACGGCGGCACGTGTCGCTCCGCCGGAAAACAGGGGCATCTCCAGCTGCAGGCCGATGGACTGTGTTTCGTTGATGATATTGAGCTGACCGCTACCCGCGCCGAAAGGCGACAGCTGCTCGCTGCGACCCACGCTGCCCACCAGATTCAGCGTGGGCAGATGCCCGCCCCGCTGGGCCGCGATATCCTCGCGCGCCGCGCGCCAGGCCGCCCGGGAGGCAGCCACCTGCGGCGAACGCTCGAGGGCGACCGCGAGCCAATCCTCGCGGTTGCGATGGTCCACCTCGGCGGTCTTGTCGGGCATATCCTCGTCGACATCGATCCCGGACAGCGCATCCGGCGCGCGACCGGTCAGCGCGATCAGCGCATCGCGCGATGCCGCGAGCTGGTTCTCGGCGTCGATGGCGTCGACGATCGCGCTGTCGAGGCTCGACTGGGCTTCCTGCTGATCGGTGATCGGATCGAGCCCGGCCTCGAAGGCGGCCTGGGCGCGGTCGAGCTGGCTGTTGATCGAACGTTGCTGTTCGCGCGCGGCGGTCAGCGCATCGCGGGCGGCGAGCACGTCGAAGTAGGCCTCGGCCACGCGCACGATCAGCTGCTGCTCGGCCATCGACAGCGACAACGCGGCCTCGTCGCTGCGGGCCGCCGCCGCATCCTTGTTCTGCCAGGCCGTCCAGTTGAATAGCGGCTGGGTGAGGTCCAGCGAGTAGGACTGCTGATCGGACGTGCTTTCACCACTGTCGCCGCCGAAGAACCCGGCCGCCCCGCCGAAGCCGCCGTCCCCGTCGGTGCTTTCGAAACGCTGGTCCTGGGTGACCTGGGAATAGTTCGCCGTGGCCGACAGCTGCGGCAACAATTGGCCACGGGCCTGGCGATAGCGCGCCGACGCCGCACCAGACTCGGCGCGGGCCGAAAGCAGTTCGGTGTCGTTGCGTAGCGCCTGGTCGTAGGTATCGAGCAGGTTCTGCGCCGCGAATGCAGCCGCGCCGGGCCACAGCGCAAGGGCCGCGAACGCGGCGACGGTGCGTGTTGCCGCCTTCATGCCTCGCCCCCACGGCGGCGCTGCCAGGCATCGCCCATGCGCGCGCCGAGTATCAGCAGACAGGGCGTGAGCACCAGTGTAAGCAGCGTCGAGAACAGCAGCCCGCCCACGATCGCCGTGGCCAGCTGGGTCCACCACTGCGTCGACGGCGCGCCGAAGGTGATCGCGCGGCCGATGATGTCCACGTTCATCTGCAGCACCATGGGCAACAGCCCCAGAATGGTTGTCACGGTGGTGAGTATGACCGGACGCAGGCGCTCGGCGCCGGTCTGGATCACCGCGTCCCAGGCGGCCAGCCCCGCGGCACGGTTCACGTTGTAGGTATCGATGAGCACGATGTTGTTGTTGACCACGATACCGGCGAGCGCGATCACCCCGATACCGCTCATCACAACGCCGAACGGCTGCCCGGCAATGAGCAGACCCAGCAGCACGCCGACGGTCGAGAACACCACGGCGGAGAGAATCAGAAACGACTGATAGAAGCTGTTGAACTGGGTCAGAAGGATCACACCGATGAGCGCGACCGCCACGCCGAAGGCCTTGGAGAGAAACGCCTCGGCATCGCGCAGGTCTTCGTCCTCGCCCTTGAAGGCGATATCCACGCGGGCATCGAGATCCGCCTCGTCGACATGGGCCGCGATCCAGTCGCGCAGCGCGGCCAGCTGATCGGCAACCAGCTTGCCCTCGGCGACGCCGGAATCCACCGTAACCGTGCGCTGGCTGCCGGTGCGCTCGATGTTCTCCACTTTCGGCGCAGGCACGCGCGAGACGAAATTGGATACCGGCACCTGGCCGTCGGGCGTCTGCAGGCGCAGGTTGTCCAGCGCGTCGAGATTGCGGGCATCTTCTGGAAAACGCACGCGGATATCCATCTCCTCGGTGGCGTCGTCCGGGCGGTATTCACCCACCTTGATGCCCTGGGTGACCAGCTGAATAGCCTGACCGATCGAGGCCATGTTCGCGCCGTAACGGCTCGCCTCGGCGCGGTCGACGTCGATACGCCACTCCAGGCCCTGGGTGGCGCGGGTGTCCTGGATATCGGTGAAGCCGCCCACCGCTTCCATGCCCCGGCGCACGAACGTCGCGGCCTTGTCGAGGGCGTCCATGCCCGGCCCGGAAATCTGCAGCTCGACCGGCTTGTCCTGGGTCGGGCCCTGCGCCTGTTCGCGGACCTCGGTGCGAATGCCGGGAATATCGGCAATGCGCTCGCGCACGTCGGCCATGATCTCGTCCGCGGGCCGGCGCACGCCCCAGGGCTTGAACTCGAGCTGAATCTGGCCGATCACGTCATCGGCCGTGCCCTGGCGAAAGGCCTCCTGGCCGGCGCCGGTTCGCGTGTAGACGGATTCGAAGCCATGCATGGCGAGCACGCGATCCTCTACCTGGCGCACGAGCCGGTCGGACTCGGCCACCGACTGCTGGCCGCGCGCGTGAATCTGGATCACCGCGTTGTCGGGCGATATGTCGGGAAAGAACTCCACGCCCTTGCCGAACTGGCCATAGGCGAAGATGGCGACGAAAAACAATACCACCGCGCCGATCACGGTCTTGCCGGCATGGCGGGCGAAAAACGTCAGGGCCGCGACATAGCGCCCCGTGAACCCGCGCAGCGGTTGCCCGGGCTGCCAGACCGCTTCGGCACCGCCCGGCGCCGTACCGCCGATGGTCGCGCCCAGCGTGGGCACGAAGATCAGCGCCATGAACAGCGACGCAGTCAGCACCGCGATCAGGGTGATGGGCATGTAGCGCATGAACTCGCCGACCACGCCGGGCCAGAACAGCAGCGGCGCGAACGCGGCCAGCGTGGTCGCGGTGGAGGAGATGATCGGCCAGGCCATGCGTTGGGCGGCATGCATATAGGCCAAGGTGCGGGTTTCGCCCTCGGCGAGAAAACGATCCGCCAGCTCCACCACCACGATCGCGCCGTCGACGAGCAGCCCGAGTGCCAGGATCAGCGCGAACAGCACGACGATGTTCACCGACAGCCCCATCGCCGCCAGCACCAGAATGCCGAGCAGAAAGGACCCCGGTATCGACACGCCGACCAGGGTGCCGGCTCTAAGTCCGAGAATACCCACGATCACGATCATCACCAGCAGGATGCCGCTGACCACGTTGTTCTGCAGATCACCCAGCAGGCGGGTGACATCCTCGGACTCGTCCTGCGAGAAATTCACCCGGATCGCGTCCGGCCAGGCCTGCTGCATGCGCGCCACCGCATCGCGTACGGCCTGATTGGTGTCGATGATGTTGGCGCCGATACGCTTGGTGACTTCCAGCGCCAGCGTGGGCTGACCGTTGAGACGCGCGAAGCTCTCGCGGTCGGCGAAGGCACGGCGCACGGTGGCCACGTCGGCCACGGTCACGACCTGGTCGTCGGCCTGCTTGATCGCGGTGTTACGCAGCGCGTCGAGATTGTCGATCACGCCCGGCACCTTGATCGAAAAGCGCCCGGCGCCGGTGTCCAGCGCGCCCGCGGGCACCAACTGGTTATTCTGCTGGACCGAATTGAACACCTCTTCCAGCGACAGCCCGTAGGACTCCAGCTTGAGCGGATCGATATTGATCTCGATCTGCTCGTCGCGATCGCCGGCGACATCGGCCTCGAGCACGCCGGGAATCGACTCCAGCTCGTCCTTCACGTCCTCGGCGAGCGCGACCAGCACCCGTTCGGAGACGTCGCCGTAGAGATTCACCACCAGCACCGGAAACAGGGCGACGTTGACCTCGTTGACGGTGGGTTCGTCGGTCTCGTCGGGTAGATCGGCCTTGGCGATATCGACCTGGTTGCGTACGTCGTCCATCGCCGCGTCGGGGTCGAAACCGGCCTCGAACTCGAGAATCACGCTGGCATGGCCTTCCGAGGCCGTCGCACTCATCTCCTTCAGGCCTTCGATGGAGCGCAGCTCCTGCTCCATCGGCTTGACCAGCAGCCGCTCGGCGTCCTCGGGCGAGATGCCCTGGTGCGTCATCGACACATAGATGGTCGGGATCGTGATGTCGGGCGAGGATTCCTTGGGGATATCGCGATACGACAACGCGCCGGCAAACAGAATCACGATCAAACCGAGCACGATGGTGCGCGGCCGCGAGAACGCGGCGGCGATCAGACCATTCATGAGAACGGCGCGCTCATGCCGCGTCGTCGGGGCTTTCGGCGTCGCCGGCCTGGGGTGCCGGCCGTGCGTCGTCATCGGCAACGATGGTGATCTCGTCGCCGGCACGCACAAACCCCTGGCCGGTGGTGATCAGGCGCACGGTTTCCGGCAGCCCGTCGAGCCAGAGTCGCTCGTCGCTGCTCCTGGCGATGTCGGCGCGATGGAATGCCACACGGCCGTCGTCGCCCACGGTCTTGATGCCCATGTCGCCGCCTTCGTCGAGCGTGAGCAGGTCGGCCGCCACTTCATGCGCCTGGACCTGCTCCAGCGGCAGGATCAGCTTGGCCGAGGCGCCGGAGACAAGCCGGCCCTGCGGGTTGTCCACTTCCAGCTCGACGGGATAGGTCCGTGTCGCCTCGTTCGCCTCGGTGGCGACATAGCGCACCCTGCCCTCGACCGTGCGGCCGTCGATCAGGCGCGCCCGGCCCGGCTGGCCCGGCTCGACGAAGGCAACGTCCTTTTCGGCGAGATCGCCGCGGACCACGAACGGGTCCTGCTGGATCACGCGCGCGATCTCGTCGCCCACGCCGACATAATCACCGACCTCGACCGGCCGGGTTTCCAGCACGCCAGCGAACGGCGCACGAATCACGGTGTTATCGATATCCTGCTGAATCTCGGCGAGCTGGGCCTGGGCGGCCTCCAGGTCGGATTTCGCCTGGGCCAGATCGGTACGGGTCTGATAGCCCTTTTCCGACATCTTGCGCACGGCTTCGTACTGCAGCCGGCGCTGCTCGACCACGGCGCGCGCCTCGTTGCGCGACGCGCTGCGCTCATCGAGTGCGATACGCGCGAGCACGTCGCCCTCGGCCACACGGCTGCCGCGCTCGGCCTCGACGGCGCGGATACGCCCGGCCGTCTGGGCACGCAGGGTCACGGCCCGATCCGGCGCGGTACGCCCATTGAGCTCGACTTCGCGCCAGACCGGCGCGGCCGTGGACGTGCGCACGGCCACGCTGACCGGCTTCGCGGTCTGTTCGGCCGGCGCGCTCTCTGCCACCGCGTCATCGGCCGGGCTGCCGAGCATGCCCGAGGCCAGCCACGCGGCGAGGACGATCACGATCGCGAGCACGATCCAGATCGGGCGGATCGCGGGCATTCTAGGCATCGTTGTTCTTCCCGCGGGCCGCCAGGCGCTCGATCAGGTCACGGGTGTGATCGCGCGCGATGTCGATGAAATCGTGCATGTCCTCGAGGCGTTCACGGGCACCGTCCATGCCGGCCGGCAGCTCCCGCTCGGCCTGGGCCAGCGAGTCGCTCATGGTGCCCATGCGCTCGACGTGGCCTTCCAGCAGACGCACATAGTGGCGTTCGGCGAGCCGATAATAATCCTGGCGATCGCCCGGCACGGTCGTGGCTTCGAGAATGCCGAGATCGCGCAAAAAACGCGCGTTGGTACTGACGCTCGCGCGCGACACCTGCAGCGATTCGGCCAGCGCCGCCAGGCTGGTGGGCCCGCCATGAATGATGAAGTAGCCGATCATCCGACCGGCAATCCGCGGCAGGCCATCGTTCTGCGCGGACAGGCCCATGCGTTCGATGAACGCGGTAACGGCGTCGTGGGAATCGCTCATGGGCGGGCAGCGTAGGCCCAAATCGTCATTCAATCAATACTGAACGTAACGAAAGATACGACTCGGAGAGCGCACTCTCTCAGCGGTCGGTCATGTCGCCAGTCGGGGCCGAATCACGCCTACGGTTTAGCTGCGCGTATCCGTCCCCATCGTTCGGGCTTGATCGCCGCACCCGACCGACCGCGGCGCCCTGTACTTGCAAGAGAAAACGGATGACCGACACTACCGATTCCGCGGACACGCCCATCGCGGCGGTGATCTTCGACTGCGACGGCACGCTGGTCGACAGCGAACTGCTCAACGCCCGCGGCGTGGCCGAGCTGTTCGCCGCCGACCACTGCCTCGATCTCGATGCCGTTGCAATCGAGCGCGAGTTCCGCGGCGGCCAGTTCGAGGCCATGATCGACACCCTGGCTGCGCGCTACGGGGTGACCGTCGCCGGCGATTTCACCCAGCGCTATCGCGAGCATATGTATGGCCTGTTCGCCCGCGCGCTCGAACCCATGCCCGGCGTGCGCGAGGCCATCGAGGCCATCGACCTGCCCAAATGCGTGGCTTCCAGCGGCCCGGAGAAGAAACTCGCGGTCGCGCTCGAAACCACCGACCTCGCCCGCTATTTCGGCGAGTTCGTGTTCAGCGCCTACACCATCGGTGTCTGGAAACCCGAGCCGGACTTGTTCCTGACCGCGGCCGCCGCACTCGGCGTCGCCCCCGTCCACTGCGCCGTGGTTGAGGACAGCGACGCGGGCGTGGAGGCCGCGCGGCGCGCCGGCATGCGCGTATTCGGCTACGACCCGCACGGCGCGATCGGCGACCACCCCGACGCCGCGTTGATGCGTTTTGCCGATTTTCACCACCTGCCCGATCTGCTGAATCAAAAGCGCTAGACGCACCGGCAGGCTGCACAGCAGCCCGGCAAACCAGGCAGCGCTTGTAATATACGCTTTCACGTATATTCTATATTTCGAATATACGGAGAATCGTATTCATGCGCGACGCCGAGCGAACCTACAACGTCCTGTTTCTGTGCACCCACAACAGCGCACGGAGCATCTTTGGCGAGGCGCTGCTCAACAGCCTCTCGCATACCAACCTGCGCGGTTTCAGTGCCGGCAGCGAACCGGGGGAACGCATTCATCCGCTCGCCGCCGATCTGCTGCGTTCCATGCAGATCCCCACCGACGACCTGTACCCGAAGGACTGGCGCGCGTTCGAGCACGCCGACGCGCCGACGATGGATTTCGTGTTCAGCGTCTGCGACAAGACGCGCGATCAGACCTGCCCCGCCTGGCCCGGCCACCCGGTCACGGCGCACTGGGGCATCGACGATCCATCGCGGGTCGAAGGCGACGATGCGACCCGCCAGCAGGCGTTTCGCAAGGCCTTCTACGCGATGCGCAGCCGCATCCAGTTGTTCGCCAATCTGCCGATCGCTTCGCTCGATCGGCTCAGCCTGCAGTCGGAGGTGGACTCGATCGGCCGACTGGACGCAACCGAAAACAGCGAGACCACGGCATGAATGCCGCAACCGCGGATGCGACTACCACGGCTGCGCCCGAGGCGATCTTCCAGGCGCTGGCCGACAGCACGCGACTACGCTGTCTGGCGCTGATCGTGAACCACGGCGAGCTGTGCGTCTGCGAACTGGTGCATGCACTGGAACTCTCGCAACCCAAGATCTCGCGCCATCTCAAGCTGCTGCGCGAAGCCGGCCTGGTCGCCGACCGGCGTGAACGCATCTGGGTGCACTACCGCCTGTCGGACACGCTGCCGTCATGGGCGCGCCGCACGCTGGGCGATGTCGTCGCCGAACACGCGCACGATGCCCCGTTTGCCGACGACGCACGCCGCCTGGCGCATATGCCCGACCGCCCGGAAGGCCGCTGCGACAGCTGACCTGCTTCTCCCTGATCTGCAAGGACTCGCGATGAACATCCTGTATCTGTGCACCGGCAACAGCTGCCGTTCGCAAATGGCCGAGGGCTGGACCCGGCATCTGGGCGGCGACGATATCGCCGTGCGTTCCGCGGGCCTCGAAGCCCACGGCCTGAATCCGAACGCGGTGGCGACGATGCGAGAGGCCGGCGTCGATATTTCCGGCCAGCAATCCGCCATTCTGGCGGACGCCGATCTCGACTGGGCGGATCGGGTGATCACCGTCTGCGGCCATGCGGACGAACACTGCCCGCTGCTGCCGCCGAATACGAACAAGCAGCACTGGCCGATCGACGACCCGGCCGCCGCCGCCGGCAGCGACGCCGAGATCGCGGCCGTGTTCGCCGAAACCCGCGACCTGATTCGCGAGCACGTCCGCACCCTGCTTGCCGATCACCCGCCGGCCGCCGCGCGATAGACCGCGCTGCTCGCCGGGCCGCACCGCGGCCTCGTCTTCGTCTCGGGATCATTCATGACCGTCATCGCCATTCTGATCTTCATCGCCACGCTCACGCTGGTGATCGCCCAGCCGCGCGGCCTGGGTATCGGCTGGAGCGCGAGCGCCGGCGCGCTGGTCGCACTCGCCACCGGCGTGGTGGGGTTGTCCGACGTGGCCACGGTGTGGGGCATCGTCTGGAATGCCACGTTCACCTTCGTCGCCATCATCCTAATCAGCCTCACGTTGGACGAGGCGGGCTTCTTCGAATGGGCCGCGCTGCACGTCGCCCGCTACGGCGGCGGGCGCGGGCCGCGGCTTCTCGTGCTGGTGATGCTGCTGGGCGCGCTGGTCTCGGCGGTGTTCGCCAACGACGGTGCTGCGCTCATCCTCACCCCGATCGTGTTCGAGATGCTGCTCGCGCTGGGGTTCTCGGCCGGCGCGACGCTGGCTTTCGTGATGGCGGCCGGCTTCATTGCCGATACCGCCAGCCTGCCGCTGGTGATCTCGAACCTGGTGAATATCGTCTCGGCCGATTTCTTCGAGCTCGGCTTCGGCAGCTATGCGGCCGTCATGGCGCCGGTCTATATCGTGTCGGTACTGGCCTCGATTGCCGTGGTGTATCTGTACTTCCGTCGCGATATTCCGGCCACCTTCGACCCGGCGCCACTGCGCAAGCCGGCGACCGCGATTCGCGATCGCGCCGTATTCGTCGCCGGCTGGTGGGTG
>MDSW01002793.1_pt1 | contig 33680 bp, 31 predicted proteins | sample 811171 | NCBI WGS metagenome assembly MDSW01 (sample SAMN05326641, study PRJNA326480) | marine metagenome | isolation source: seawater | place: Atlantic Ocean: North West | collected 2012 | reverse complement strand
TGTAGTAGAAAAAACAGATATTTTTGTTACTGCAACTGGTAATAAAGATATTATCATTGGGAATCATTTTTCAAAAATGAAAGACAAAGCTATTGTTTGTAATATAGGTCACTTTGATAACGAAATAGATATGGCCTGGATTGATAAAAATTATGGACACACAAAAATTACCATTAAGCCACAAGTAGATATGTATAATATCAAGGGCAGTGATATTATTATTTTGGCGGAAGGTCGATTGGTTAATCTTGGTTGTGCAACAGGCCACCCGAGTTTTGTAATGAGTAATTCTTTTACAAATCAAGTACTTGCGCAAATTGAGTTGTGGAATAACATTAAAAATTATGATAATAATGTTTATATGCTTCCTAAACATCTTGATGAGAAAGTTGCAAGACTTCATTTAGATAAAATTGGGGTTGAGTTAACGGAATTATCAGATGAGCAAGCAAGCTATATAGGGGTTGACAAAAACGGCCCATACAAACCTGATTATTACAGATATTAACAGTAAACTTCCTGCTAAACGACATAATATTTTAATTTTCTAGTAATCTAAGTACTTTTTTTACTTAAAAATAAGTACTTTTGTTACTCAATGTTATGTTAAGCTCACTAATCACATCTAAAACCAGGCTGCGGATGCTAATTAAATTCTTTATTAGCGCTGCTAATAATGGATATCTCAACGGTTTGGCCAATGAATTTAATGAATCTACTAATTCTATTAGAAAAGAACTAAATAATCTATCAGAAGCTGGTTATCTACTGAAATCAAAGAAAAATAATAGGATTATTTATAATGCCAACACTGCACATCCAATGTTTGGTGTTTTACAAAAAATTGTCAGACAACATCTTGGTTTAGAAGAAATTGTTGAAACCGTAATTGAAAGAATTGGAGATGTAGATCAAATAGCACTTACTGGTGAATATGCTAAGGGAATTGACAGTGGAAATATCGAAATAATCATTAATGGTTCAAAAGTGAATAATGATTACTTAGAAAATATTAAGCCTAAAATCAAAAAGAAAATTGGAAGAGATGTTAGTTTTTTATTAAATCATAAACTAGATTCTCACACTATTGTTCTTTACACAAAAACAAATTAATGAATTGGTACGTACTACATACTAAACCTAGAAATGAAAAAAAAGTCGAAGAGCAACTTTTATCTATTGGAATTAATGCATACTGCCCTAAGAAAACTGAGATTAAATTTTGGAGTGATCGCAAGAAAAAGGTAGAAGTACCATTATTGCCTTCAATGGTATTGGTTAAATTAAACAACAATGATATTAACCGAGTTTTTGAATCACCAGCAGTGATTAGATATATGTTTTGGATGGGTAAAAGAGCGGTAGTTAGACAATCGGAGATTGATATTTTGAAAAATTATTTAGACGGAAATTATAATTTAAAAAGTAGTAAATCTTCGGATATAAATGTTGGTGATAATTTTAGTCTACCATCTTTTAATAATGAAAAGGGGGTTATAAGTAGAATTTCAAATAATAATATTTGGATTTATTTGAAATCTATTGGAATCTCTGTTAAGTTAAAGTTGACTTAACAGACAATAAATAAGTATTATTTTTGTTAGTCATAATTGTGGCTGACGCTGGCGAAGCCGTAAAAAAACTTAATGAAAAAACTTAATGTACATATGGTCGATCTAATGGGTCAATACGCAAAGATTAAGAGCGAGATCGACAAAAATATTATATCAACCATTGAATCTGGTAGATTTGTAAATGGACCAATTGTGAAGCAATTTTCTGAAAATCTTTCAACTTATTTAAATGTTAGGAATGTCATCCCATGCGCTAATGGAACGGATGCATTACAAATAGCATTTATGGCTTTAGACTTAAAACAGGGTGATGAGATAATATGTCCATCATGGACATATATTGCTACCGCTGAAGCAGCTGCAGTATTGGGGTTAAAGGTTGTTTTTTGCGATGTTGATTTGGATTCTTTTAATACTAGGGCAGATTTAATTGAACCTCATATAACTGATAAAACAAAGGCAATAGTGCCTGTTCATTTATATGGGCAATCCTGTGACATGGATCCAATAATAAAACTAGCCGAAAAGCATAAACTAAAAATCATAGAAGATAATGCCCAGGCAATTGGTTGTAAATATACCTTTCCAAATGAAGAAATTAAATTTACTGGAACACTAGGTCATATTGGAACAACCTCTTTTTATCCCTCTAAAAATTTAGGTTGCTATGGGGATGGAGGTGCGATTTTCACCAATGATAATGATTTAGCTAATAAGATAAGAATGATAGTTAATCATGGAGAAAATATAAAATATCATCATGAAATTGTTGGGTGTAATTCTAGACTTGATTCTATTCAGGCTGAAATCTTAAACATTAAGTTAAAATATCTTGATGATTATAACTCTGCTAGGCAAAAAATGGCTAATACTTATAACATAGCATTTAATGACATCAATGAACTCAAAACTCCTGATGTTATTAAAGAATCAAATCATGTATATCATCAATATACTTTAAGAGTATTGAATGGAAAAAGAGATGAATTAAAAATATATCTAAGCAATTGTGGCGTACCAAGTATGATTTATTACCCCATACCAATTCACAAGCAAAAGCCGTATATAAATAAACAAAAGCTGAAAAACACTGATATTCTTGCTGAAGAAGTGATTTCGTTACCGATACATACTGAAATTGAAAATTCAAACCAAGAATATATAATTGATAAGATTTTAAAATTTTTCCAATGAAAATTAAAAATATATGTTGTATTGGAGCTGGCTATGTTGGTGGTCCAACAATGGCTGTGATAGCTCAAAAAAACCCACAAATTAAAGTTAATGTTGTAGATATAAATAAAGAAAGAATTGATCTTTGGAACTCTAAGGACTTGTCTTTGCTGCCAATTTTTGAACCTGGTCTTGACAAAGTTATTAATGATTGCAGAGGAAAAAATTTATTTTTTTCTACAGATATTGAAAAAAATATAGATAATTCTGAAATGATCTTTATTTCTGTTAATACACCAACTAAAACTTATGGAGATGGAAAGGGAATGGCAGCAGACTTAAGATATGTCGAATTATGTGCTCGAAAAATTGCAGAGGTTGCAAAAACCGATAAGATTGTTGTTGAAAAGTCAACACTTCCTGTGAAAACAGCAGCAGCTATTAAAAATATATTAGATGAAACTGGTTCAGATGTAAATTTTGAAATTTTATCGAATCCGGAATTTTTAGCCGAAGGAACGGCAATGAGGGATTTAGAGGTTCCTGATAGAGTTTTAATTGGAGGTGGTCAAAATAAATCAGGGTTAAAAGCAATAAATTCACTTGTTGAAATCTATTCATCTTGGGTTCCTAAAGAAAATATTATAACAACCAATTTGTGGTCATCTGAATTGTCAAAACTTGTTGCTAATGCTTTTCTTGCTCAAAGAATATCATCAATTAACTCAATTTCTGAATTATGTGAACATACTGATGCAGATGTTGACGAAGTTGCAAAAGCCATAGGTATGGATTCGAGAATTGGTTCAAAATTTCTAAAATCCTCTGTGGGATTCGGAGGAAGCTGTTTCCAAAAGGATATATTAAATTTGGTTTATATTTCTAAGTCTTTGGGATTAAATGAAGTAGCTGATTATTGGAATCAGGTAATAATTATAAATAATCATCAGAGAGAAAGATTTTCAAAAAACATACTCAAATCATTATACAACACGGTTGCGGGGAAAAAAATATCTTTTCTTGGTTGGGCATTTAAAAAAGATACTAATGATACTCGCGAATCTGCAGCTATTTATGTTGCAGATTTATTATTAGATGAAATGGCTAATATTCATGTTTATGACCCTAAAGTAAATGAGAAATCTATATATGATGATTTAAATTATTTGGGTTCAAGGGATAAAGATGAAAATAAAAAACTAGTTACCGTTAATGATGATCCATATGAAAATTGTAAAGATGCACATGCAGTAGCGATATTAACAGAGTGGGATGAGTTTAAAGATTACGATTGGAAATTAATTTACAAGTCAATGAATAAACCAGCTTTTATTTTTGACGGCAGAAATATCCTTGACAAAAAGAGCCTTGAAAAATTCGGTTTTATTGTCAAAGGAATAGGAAAAAATTAAATGAAAAAGAAGACGGCTTTAGTGACTGGCGGTGCGGGCTTCATAGGTTCACATCTTTGTAAATATTTATTAGAAAGTGAATATTATGTTATTTGTATTGATAATTTATTTACTGGTTCAATTCATAATATTTCTGAATTACTAACGAATCCAAATTTTGAATTTATTGAACATGATATCATAAAACCATTTTACCGAAATAAAATTGATGAAATATATAATTTAGCATGTCCTGCATCTCCAATTCATTATAAGATAAATCCAATAAAAACTATCAAAACTTGTACAATTGGAACAATTAATATGCTAGGTTTAGCAAAAAAAAATAATGCTAAAATATTACAAGCTAGCACAAGTGAGGTATATGGCGATCCAAATATACATCCTCAAAATGAGTCGTATTTTGGAAATGTAAATCCAATTGGTCCGAGGTCATGCTATGATGAAGGTAAAAGGTGCTCAGAGAGTCTATTTATGGATTATCACCGTGAACATAATTTAAGAATTAAAATTGGAAGAATCTTTAACACCTATGGGCCTAATATGGCAATAAATGATGGAAGAGTTGTTTCAAATTTTATTTTTCAAGCTTTAAAAAATAAAGATATAACTATTTATGGAGATGGAACTCAAACCAGAAGCTTTCAATATATTGAAGATTTAGTAATTAGTTTATTTAAATTAATGAATTCTGAAAATAATTTCTTGGGACCTGTAAACCTTGGTAATCCTAACGAAATATCAATATATAACCTTGCTTCAAAAATCATTGATTTAACAGATTCAGATTCAAAAGTTGTTTTTTTAAATTTACCAATTGACGATCCCAAAAGAAGAAATCCAGATATTTCCCTAGCTAAAGAGAAATTGGACTGGTCACCAACTATTGGTTTAGATTATGGATTAAAAAAAACAATAGAGTATTTTAAAAAATTAGATGAAAAAAATTAAGGGAATAATTCTTGCCGGGGGGTATGGTTCAAGATTATACCCTTTAACTTTTGCAACATCAAAACAATTAATTCCTGTTTATGATAAGCCGATGATTTACTATCCACTATCAACACTCATGCAGGCTGGTATCAGAGATATTCTTATTATTTCAACAGAAAAAGATATTCCAAGGTTTAAAGATTTGTTGAAAGATGGAAATAATATAGGTTTAAATATAAGTTATAAAGAACAAATTAGACCAAAAGGTATTGCAGAGGCATTTATAATAGCTAATGAATTTATAGATGAAGAAAATGTATGTCTAATTTTAGGTGATAATATTTTTCATGGAAATAACTTTGAAAAATATTTGAATAAAGCGAAAGAAAATTTAGAAAAGAACTATTCAACGATAATGGGTGTTAATGTTAATATTCCAAATGATTTTGGTGTTATTGAATTTGATAAAGATTTTAACATTAAGGAAATTGTAGAAAAACCAAAAATTACAAAAAGCAAAACTGTTGTTTCGGGACTTTATTTTTATACTAACGATGTAACGAAAATCGCTAAAGATTTGAAGCCGAGTGAAAGAGGAGAGCTTGAAATAACAGACATAAATAATCATTATTTAAAAAAAAGTAAATTAAAATTGATTAATCTTAGGTCAGAAATCTCATGGATTGATACTGGAACTTATGATTCTCTAATTGAAGCTTCAAAATATTTTCAAAATTATGAAAGTCTAACTGGAAAAAAAGTCGGATGTATCGAGGAGATTGCTCTAGATTTAAATTACATTGATAATAATCAAGTTTTAAAAATAGCTAATTCAATGTCTAAAAGTAGTTACGGTGATTATTTAAAAAATTTATTTAAGAAATGAAATTGCAAACAACTCCTTTTAAAGATTTAATAATTATTTCCTCAAAAAAAAATATTGATAAAAGAGGTTCTTTTAGGGAAGTTTATAGACAAAAAGAACTGGAAGATTTTTTAGGTTACAAGGTTAATTTTTGTCAAGATAATTTGGTAAAATCTTCTTATTTAGTTTTAAGAGGATTACACTATCAGAGTGAACCATATTCGCAGTCAAAATTAGTATATGTAAGTAAAGGGAAAATTTTAGATATTGCTGTTGATATGCGAAAAAATTCCAAAACATATGGAAAGTACTTTTCAATCATATTATCAGAAAAAGAAAATAATGCTTTATTTATTCCTAAGGGTTTTGCTCATGGTTATTTAACTTTAAGTGAAAAGGTAATAGTAAATTATAAAGTAGATAATTATTATATGAAAGATTATGAATCGGGAATTTTATTTAACGATATAAACTTGGATATTGACTGGGGTTTTAAAGAAAATGATTTAATTCTTTCTAAAAAAGATAAAAGTTTTGATTCATATAAATGGTAAACAAAAAAAATATTTTAGTTACTGGTTCAAAGGGTCAGCTTGGACAATCGATAAAAAAAAATGCTCATAAATTTTTAAATTATAATTTTTATTTTAAAGATAAAGCTCAACTTGACATTACTAAATTCGATTCGCTTCATACATGCATTAAGAAAAACGAGATAAATATAATTATAAATTGCGCAGCATACACTAATGTTGAAAAAGCTGAAAAAGAAAGAGATATAGCTAATATGGTTAACCACATAGCTGTCGATAATATTTCTAAAATTTGTAAGCAAAAAAAAATTCAATTGATTCATATTTCAACTGATTATGTTTTTGACGGCTTAAAAATATCGCCGTATAATGAAAATGATAAACCAAATCCAATCAGTTATTATGGTAAAAGTAAGTTAAAAGGTGAAAGAAAAATGATGAGTCATAAATTAAAAAATTCTGCAATAATTAGAACTTCCTGGTTATATTCAATGTATGCTGAAAATTTTTTACTTAAAATTTTATCTAATATCAAGTCTCTAGATTCATTTTCAGTTGTTAATGATGAACATGGTTCTCCTACTAATGCAAATGACTTAGCTGTGCTGATTTTGAATATTTTGCCAAAACTTAAAAATGACACGGAGATATATCATTTTTCCAATTTGGGTTTTTGCAGCAGGTTTAATTTTGCGTATCAAATTAAAGAATATTGTAAGGAAAATGTAACAATTAAACCCAAACAGACATATAATGATAAGAGTATCAGGCCTAAATTTAGTGCACTAGATTCAAGTAAAATAATTAATAAATTTGGTTTAAATATTGATGATTGGTCATCCAGCTTAAGAAATATGTTAGAAATTGAAAAAGTTTATAATTCAAATGAAATTTAGAAGTAAAAATTTACTGGTAACTGGAGGTGCCGGTTTTATTGGATCTAACTTTATTAATTATTTATTAAAAAAATATAATGAAATAAATATATATAATTTGGATCTACTTACTTATGCTGGGAATTTAGATAATACATCAAATTTTATTAATAATCCTAAATATATTTTTATTAATGGAGATATCTGTGACAAAACAATTGTTCAAAATATATTTGATAAATATAAAATAGACGGTGTTATAAATTTTGCAGCTGAAAGCCACGTTGACAATTCAATCAATAATCCAGAAAAATTTATAAGGACAAATATCAATGGTGTTTTTAATCTCCTGTCTTGCGCTTACACAAGTTGGATGAATAAGCCATTTGAAATTAAAAAAGAATACAGAAATTCTAGATTTCATCAAATTTCAACTGATGAGGTATATGGTTCCATTTTAAAAGGTTCTTTTAATGAGGAATCCCCCTATCAGCCTAACTCACCATATTCAGCATCAAAAGCCTCTGCTGATATGATTGTAAGAAGCTTTAATAAAACGTATGGATTAAACACTTCAATATCAATATGTTCAAATAATTTTGGAAAAAATCAACATAAAGAAAAATTTATACCAACAGTTATTGAAAATTTGATAAATAACAAACCAATTCCTGTCTATGGTAATGGAGAAAATATTAGAGATTGGATTTCTGTTTATGATCATTGTTCGGCCATTGACATATTATTCAATAAATCTGATTTTGGCAGCACTTACAATGTCGGAGGAAATAATGAACTTTCAAATATCAATTTGATTAATATTGTTTTTGAAATTTTAAAAAAATATAAAAATATAAATAAGAATATAGAATTTGTAAATGATAGGTTTGGACATGATTTTAGGTATAGCCTAAATATCAAAAAGATTAAAAACGATCTAAACTGGTTCCCAGGAACAAATTTTAAAATCCAATTAGAAAATTATATCAAAGAATTGTTATAATATGAGTAAAAAGACAATATTAGTTACTGGTGCGGCAGGTTTTATAGGATATCATTTATGTGAACATTTAATCTCGAGTAATCACAATGTGATTGCAGTTGATAATATTAATGATTATTATGATATAAACTTAAAATTTTCAAGACTTAAAAACCTAGGAATTGAAACTAAGGATATTAAAATATTTAACAAAAAAATAAAAAGCAAGATTCATAATACAAACTTCTATTTTTATAGAACCAATATTGATGATTATGATTTTATGAGAGAAATTTTTTCGGCTAATTCCATCGATGTTGTATGCAATCTAGCAGCACAAGCTGGCGTAAGATATTCCTTAGAAAATCCTCAATCTTATATAAATTCAAATATTAAAGGGTTTATGAATATTTTGGAATGTTGTAGACATTTTAAAATAAAAAGACTTGTATATGCAAGTAGTTCTAGCGTTTATGGTGAGTCTTCAAATATTCCTTTTTCCGAAATAGAGTTTGTTGATAAGCCAGTAAGTATTTATGCTGCCTCAAAAAAATCTAATGAGCTTATGGCGCATGCATATAGTAAACTTTTTAATTTTGAAACAATTGGTTTGAGGTTTTTCACTGTTTATGGACCTTGGGGTAGACCTGATATGGCTCTTTTTCTTTTTACTGATGCAATATTAAACAATAAACCAATTAATGTTTTTAATAATGGCGATCTCTACAGGGATTTTACATATATTGATGATATTGTTAATGGAATTGAAAATACTATTTTAAAAGATTCTAGAGATTCAAGTCTTTATAAAATATATAACATTGGGAATAGTAATCCAGTATTTTTAATGGATTTTATTGAAGCAATTGAAAAAGAAATCGGAATTAAGGCTCTCAAGAATTTTATGCCTATGCAACTAGGTGATGTTAACAAAACATATGCAGATGTTAGTAAGCTAATAGATGACTATGATTACTCACCCTCAACGGGTATAGATTTAGGTGTTAAATATTTTATCACTTGGTTCAAAGATTATTATCAAAAGTAAATTTAGTGGAAAACATATATAAAATAGGAATAATTGGGTTAGGTTATGTGGGATTACCACTTGCTGTTGAGTTTGGTAAGAAATTTCCTACAGTAGGATTCGATATTAATGAACAAAGAGTAAAAGAATTAAATTCGTTTAAAGATAATACATTAGAAGTTTCATTTAAAGAATTAAAGTCAGTAATTGATTTTAAAAGACATCAAAAAAAAGGTTTATTTATTACTAATAATAAAAATGACCTATCAAAAGTTAACTTTTTCATTATTACGGTTCCAACACCTGTAAATAAAGATAAAACACCTGATTTATCTTTTCTTGAAAAAGCTTCAGATTTTGTTGGAACTTTAATCAAAAAAAATGATATAGTAGTTTATGAAAGTACTGTATATCCGGGCCTTACTGAGGAATTTTGCATACCTATAATCGAAGAAAAAAGTAAATTAAAATATAATAAAGATTTTTTTGCAGGATATTCACCGGAAAGAATTAATCCAGGCGATAAAAGTAGGGGGTTGACTGACATAGTAAAAGTTGTTTCAGGATCAAATCCTAAAATAAGTCAAGTTATAAATGACGTATATAATCAAATTATAAGCGCAGGTACACACTTAGCTTCTTCAATAAAAGTTGCTGAGGCAGCCAAAGTAATTGAAAACGCACAACGTGACATTAATATTGCTTTTGTCAATGAGTTATCAAAAATTTTTAATCTACTAGATATAAATACCTATGAAGTTTTAGATGCAGCACGCACGAAATGGAATTTTTTAGATTTTAAACCAGGTTTAGTAGGTGGTCATTGTATAGGAGTTGACCCTTATTATCTAGCTACAAAAGCTATTGAGCATGGGTATGACCCCCAAATTATACTAAATGGAAGAAGAATTAATGATTCAATGAGTGAATATGTAGTATCAACTTTTTTAAAGATTTTATCTAGCAGTATAGACAATATTGAAAAAAGTAAAATTTTAGTTCTGGGAGTAACTTTTAAAGAAAATTGCCCAGATATAAGAAATTCAAAGGTTTTTGATATAATTAAACACTTGATGAAAAAATCAGAAAATGTTGTAATTGTAGATCCCCTTGCAAATAAAAAAGAAGTTTTTGAAACACATAAATTAATTTTGAAAAATCAAATACCAAATGATAAATTTGACGGAACATTAATTGCTGTTTGTCATGATGAATTCTCTGCACTGGTCACCGATAATAAACATTTAAATAATTTTGGAATCATATATGACATAAAAGGGAAGTTTCCTGAAATCTCTGATTATAGTTTATAAAATGCATTCAACTAACCAAATAAAAATTTTTCTAAATGAATATAATTGTAAGAATATTCTTGTTGTAACCGGAAACAAATCTTATGAAACATCGGGTTCAAGGAAATTAATAGAGGAATCTTTATCTAATTCTATATTTTACAGGTTTTTTGAATTTGAACAAAATCCAAAAATCGATAATGTTATTACGGGCGTTAAATATTTTACTCAAAATAATTGTGACTCAATTATTGGTATAGGAGGTGGTAGCGCAATTGACATGTCAAAACTAATTTCGTCCTTTATAAATGAGGATTTAGATGATGTAAGTAAAATACTTATAAACAAAAATGACTTTAAGAGAAAGGTTCCGCTTTTGGTGGTACCAACTACTGCTGGATCTGGATCAGAAGAAACTTCTTTTGCGGTTTTATATGCTAATAAAGTCAAGTATTCGGTAAATAATCCGACATTAATGCCTGATAAAGTTGTATTAAACGCTAAATTATCTTTCACAATGAGTAAATATCAAAAAGCTGTTTCAGGTATAGATGCATTTACTCAGGGTATTGAATCCTTTTGGAGCAAACAATCTACACAAGAATCAAGAACTTTTTCCTTAAAAGCTATTAATTTGATTTGGAATAATCTACATGACTCGGTAAATTATAATAATTATGAATCTCATTGTAAAGTTGTTGAGGGAGCAAATTATGCGGGAAAAGCAATCAATATAGCTAAAACTACGGCACCTCATGCCATTTCTTATTATTTTACATCATTTCATGATATTATGCATGGCCACGCGGTAAGCCTTTTGTTTTCAAAAATTTTCAAGTATAACCTTTCAAAAGTAAAATCTGCTGATAAGCATAATAAAATGATTTTTGAGCAATTGTGTCAAATTCTTGAAATGGATGAATTAAATTGTGAAGAATCATTAGATAAATTTTTCATAGACCTGGGAATAAATTTAAATCTTGCTTCTCTCGGAATTGATCTTGAAAAGGAAGGTGAATTAATCAAGTCTAGTGTCAATGAAGAAAGGTTAAAAAATAATCCATTCGATATAAATTTAAAAACAATATTAAAACAGAATTTATGAAAAAAGTATATGTGGCAATGAGTGCCGATATTTTACACCATGGGCATTTAAATATTATTAATGAGGGTGCTAAGTTAGGTAAGCTGACAGTCGGTGTTTTAACAGACGAAGCTGTAGCCAGCTATAAAAGATTACCATTTCTTGAATATAATTTGAGAAGTAAAATTGTCGAAAACATAAAGGGTGTTAATAAAGTAATTCCTCAAGAGACTCTTGACTATACTGATAATTTAATAAAAGTAAAACCTGACTATGTTGTTCATGGCGATGATTGGAAAACTGGAATTCAAAAAGAAACTAGAAGTAAAGTAATAAAAGTTATAAGTAAATGGGGTGGGGAGGTCATAGACATTCCTTACACCGCAGGTATTTCATCTAGCATGCTAAACGATGAGTTAAAATCAATCGGAACAACACCAGAAATAAGGCTAAAAAGATTAAGAAGATTAATAAATTCTAAACAAATTGTCAGAATACTAGAATCTCATTCTGGTTTAACCGGTCTAATTGTTGAAAAATTAAGTGTAAATGAAAATGGCAAAAATATTGAATTTGATGGGATGTGGTCAAGTAGTTTAACCGATTCAACATCAAGGGGTAAGCCAGATATTGAGGCTGTTGATATTACAACCAGACTTCATAGTTTAAACGATTCACTTGAGTGTACTACAAAGCCTATTATATATGATGGAGATACAGGGGGTAAAGTTGAACACTTTGTATTTACAGTTAGAACTCTTGAAAGATTGGGAGTCTCAGCTATAATTATTGAAGATAAAATAGGATTGAAAAAAAATTCTCTTTTTGGAACTGATGTGCCACAAACTCAGGATACAATTGAAGGTTTTAGTAAAAAAATTCAGGCAGGAAAAAAAGCTCAAATAACCAAAGATTTTATGATTATTTCCAGAATTGAAAGTTTAATATTAGGAAATAATGTGAAACATGCACTTGAAAGAGCAGAGGCATATGTTTCAGCTGGAGCAGATGCTGTAATGATACATAGTAAAGAGAAGACGGGGAATGATATCAAAGAATTTTGCTTAAAATTTAGAAAAAAAAATATAACAACACCAATTGTTGTTGTACCATCTACTTATAATCATATTTATGAAGATGAATTTATAAGTTGGGGCGTAAATATAGTTATTTATGCAAATCATATGCTGCGATCCTCATTTCCAGCAATGAATAAAGTAGCCGAATCAATTTTAAAAAATAAAAGATCGTATGACGCAAATAATCTTTGTATGTCAATCAAAGAAATACTTGAACTAATACCTGGAACAAAATGATAGATTGTAAATTTTTTTATGATAAACTTCAAAGCTTAGGTTTAAATTTTTTTACTGGCGTACCTGATTCCTTGCTTAAAGATATTTGCGCATATATTACCGAAAACACTATCGCAAATAATCATATTATTTCTTCAAATGAAGGTTCTTCAATAGGCCTTGCAATTGGGTATCATTTATCAACAGATAAAATTCCGGTCGTGTATATGCAAAACTCAGGTTTGGGAAATATTATCAACCCAATTCTTTCATTGGCAGATAAAAAGGTATATTCTATACCAATGCTATTATTAATCGGATGGAGGGGTGAACCGAATGTAAAGGACGAACCACAACATATTAAACAAGGAGAGATTACTTTAGGAATGTTAGATACAATGGAGATTGATTACGAAATTTTACCTGACAAAAACGAGCTTGTTGAAGAAACATTATTCAGACTTGTAAGTAATATAAAACAAAATTCTGCACCTGCAGCATTGATAATTAAAAAAGGTACGTTTTCTAATTATCAATTAAATGATAACAACTCTAAATTTGAAATGAATAGAGAAGATGCTATAAAAATTATTCTAGATAACTTACCAAAAGACTCAGCCGTAGTATCTACAACTGGTAAGACATCAAGAGAGGTTTATGAATTTAGAGTTAATAATAACGATAATAAAAATGTTGATTTTTTGACAGTTGGTGGAATGGGTCATTGTAATCAAATTGCATTAGGAATTGCAATGCAAAAACCTGATAAAAATATTGTTTGTATTGATGGGGACGGCGCAGCATTGATGCATTTAGGAGCGCTAGGTATTATCGGAGATATATCGCCCAAAAATTTTATGCATATTGTAATTAATAACGGATCTCATGATTCTGTTGGTGGACAGCCAACTATCGGTTTTAAAATAAGTTTCTCAGAAATTGCTAAAAAATTGAGATATAAAGAGTGTTTAACTTTTCAAAATCATAAAGAATTAAAAAATTATTTATTGAAAAAAACACAATTTAATGGTCCAGTTTTAATTGAAGTTTTGGTTAATAAAGGAGCTCGAACAGATTTAGGAAGACCTAAGTCAACTCCTATACAAAACAAGAATAACTTTAAAGACATGCTTAATAAATAAAAATTATGAAAATAAATTCTGACATAAATAAGTTTTATGAGATTTACCCAAATGAAAAGTCTTCCGTAAATTATGCCAATCTTTGGAGATATACTTTTGTTAATCCAATTTCTATTTTTATTGCATATCTTTTGTCTTTTTTCAAAACAAAGCCAAGTTTAGTAACCCTAATATCTTTTATAATAGGAATATTCGGTTTATATCATTTATTTATTTCAAACTTTCTGTATGGCTCAATATTATTGAATTTATCATATTTGCTTGATTGTGTTGATGGTCATTTAGCAAGATATTACAATGCAACAAGTAAAAGGGGTCGGTTTTTCGATGATTTTTCAGGTATTATTATTTGGGCTTTTGCATGGCCTTGTTTAGGTTTTGGGTTGTTTTTTAATCCTGATATTGAATTTCAAACTTTCTTTCAAGATTTTTTTGGTGTACGCTTAAACAGCATTTTTTTCGTTTTATTTGGATTAGTTGCTGGATTTTGTAGTGAATTAAGAACTTTAATGTCTTTCAAATATTCTCAAATAAATAATAATATTTCATCTGAAAGTAAAACAGCTAAAAATAAATATAAGTCAAAAGGTTTATTTTATTTACTATTTAAAAATATAATTAGTGTTGGTGGGTTTGTTGCTCCAATACTTATAATTTCGTCTTTACTAGACATGCATGGATTTTTAATATTTATATATTTTACAATTTATCTTTTTGTTTTTATTTTTTATTCATTTAGGTATTATTTTAGGTTGTAACTCATAATCTGTATGAGATTTTCTTTAAAAATTATTCAAACACTTGCAACCAAGATTTTATTGGTTTTTATAACCTTTCTAATTAGTTATGTAGTAATAAAATTAGTTGGTGCGGCTGGGCAAGGTCAGATTACTACCTTACTTACTTCATGTCTACTTATTTCTTCTATTTTTTTTATGAGTATTGGTTCAGGGTTAATATATTACTCAAACCACGAAAATGACATTAGTGGATATTATTCAGTTACATTTTTTTTGTCAATAATTCTAACACTTTTTTTATTGATATTACTTTTTCTGTGTAAAGATTTTTTTGTTGAAAAATTTTTGAAGCTCAATAATCCTTATTTTTTTGATGTTGCTTTAGTTTTAATTGCTGCACTTAATTTAGGAAAATTATCTAATTCAATTTCTAGAGCTAACCATAATTCAATGCTTTATAATGGTGCTATTTTTTCAGAAAAATTTTTATACTTTATTATTATTTTAATTTTTTGGTTAAAAGGAATAAATGTAAGTGTTTTTCAAATTATTTATTTTTTATTATTAGCATTAATAATATCACATTTAATAGTCATTATTAGGTATATTAACCTCTTAAGTTTTTTAAAAATAAAATTCAGAAGAATAAAAAATATATTTTTATTTAGCTTAAAAGGTCATATTGGTGTTATAATTCAAAAATTAAATTTGAAATTTGATATTATTCTTTTGAGTTATCTCTTTTCAAGTAATATTGTTGGATACTATTCAATTTCTGTATTATTTTCCTATATAGTTTTATACATACCAGACTCAATCGCTGTGTTTCTTTATCCAAAACTATCTAAAATCAAAAACTTTGATGAAAAATTAGAATTAACACTAAAAATAAATAGAATAACTTTCCTAACCGTTCTAATTATTTCTTTCTTTATAATTTTGTTTGGAAGAATAATTTTAACATCATTTTATGGAAAAGAATTTGAAATTTCCTATATCCCACTAACAATTTTATTGATTGGATCTATTTTATTTACTCTTGTTAAAATTATAACTAAACTTTCCACTGCTGATGGTAATCCTGCCGTAGGTTCAAGGATTTCGTTTATTGGAATAATGGTGAATATTCCACTTCTTATAATATTGGTTCCAAAATATCAAATAATTGGAGCAGCTATAGCGACTTCAGTTTCATACTTTTTAATGTCTATGTATGCTTTGTATTGGTTAGTTAAGAGATCTAAAAAAATTACATTTGAAAAGTTATTTATTTTAAATTCTAATGATATTAATATGGTTAAAAATATTTTAAAACATAAAAAATAAATAAATTTTATTCAACATCAAATGAATAATTAATATTAAAAATCCAAGTAACGTAATCCAGCTAAATTGAACACATTATAATTATTAAAAATCCAAATAAATATGAAAGAATTTGAGATCGAAATTAAGAATAAAGAAAGATTTAAGTTTGGTAAGAATTGGAAAAAATTCTTAAGAACGCTTAATCAAAAAAAAATAAATGAGTCAAAAAAATCTTTATTAAATTTTTTAAGAATTGAAGATTTAAAAAATAAATCATTTTTAGATGTCGGTTCAGGAAGTGGACTATCTTCTCTTGTTGCTAAAATGAGTGGCGCATATGTATTTTCTTTTGATTATGACATTGACTCTGTGGAATGCACCAAATATTTAAGAGATAAATATTATAAAAACGATAAAGATTGGAAAGTCATACAAGCTTCAGTTTTAGATAATAAATTCATGGATGATTTACCTAAATTTGATATAGTTTATTCGTGGGGAGTACTTCACCATACTGGAAATATGTATAAAGCACTAGAAAATGTAGAAAAGAAAGTTAATAGTGGTGGAAAATTATTTATAGCTCTTTATAATGATCAAGGTATAAATTCTAAAATTTGGTTGATCATAAAAAAATTATACGTTAAATCACCTTGGGTTTTTAAGCAACTGATAATTGTATTATGTTATTTTAGACTATGGGGACCAACTATGTTAAAGGATTTTATAAAATTAAAACCCTTCTATACTTGGAGAAATAAACATAAATCAAGAGGTATGAGTCCACATTTTGACGTGATAGACTGGGTAGGCGGATATCCTTTTGAAGTATCAAAACCAGAAAAAATTGTTGATTATTTTTTCAAAAAAGGTTATAGGTTAGAAAAAATCAGAACTTGTGGAAATGGCAAAGGATGTAATCAATATGTTTTTTCAAAATCTTAATTAGTTGAAGAAAATACTCAGAATAGCATCATATCCTACAATTCAAGAGAGCGGAAGAGGGTTACATTGTTACCAAATATCAAAACTTGAAAAATTTCAAGTTATTTATTTAACATGGTTTAATTCTAAAACAAAACCCTTTAAAGTTCCAGATGGTGTTAAATTATATGTTTCAAAATTTTATAATGTTGAAAATCCTAGGTACGGCACAATAATTCAAAAAATTATATTCCATTCATGCAGATTATACAGAATCTTAACTTTTTCTTTTTATGGTATTTACTTAATGTTAAAGTATAATGTTAATTATGTTCATATTCACTCTCCAATGTTTTTTATTGTATCTATATTTTCAAAGTTACTTGGAAAAAAAAATATTATTACATTCCATGGAGCTGATTTTTTTAGAATAGAAAAAGCTTGGTGGTATTCTAAAATATCCTATTGTTTTGATTTGGTTTTTAGTATTTCACCAAGGTATTTAACTACTTTAAAAAAACTTCATAATTGCAATGTTATTCAGATTTATAATGGAATAAATCTTGATATCTACAAAAATTATTCATTAAAAAGAAATAAGCAGATATTAGCGGTTGCTAATTTCAAACCTCAAAAAGGTCTTAAATTTTTGGTTTCTGGTTTTAATAAGTTTATCAAAAAATATCCGATGTATGATAATTACAAATTAATTATTGCTGGGAAAGGAATTTTATTTGATGATGTAAAATCTCAAGTTGTTAAACTTGGTATAGAGTCAAATGTTAGTCTAATTGGCCAGCAGAATAGAGATGAACTTATACAATTATATAATAAATCAGAAATATTTATTCTAAGTTCAATATGGGAAGGTTTTGCAAAAGTTTTAATGGAAGCAATGGCTTGTGGATGTAAAGTAATTTCAACCAAAGTTGATAGTGCACCATTATTACTCGATGATTGGGGCTTAATGATTGAACATTCAAATTCAGATCAAATTTGCTCATATATTCGTAAATCTATTTCAGAAAAATATGATTTTGAGAAACAAGAAAAATATGTTCAAAAATTCACCTGGGATAAGGTCCGAGAGATTTATATTCAAAAAATTAAATTTTTATAATTACCAAATCTCATAATTATAAAATTAAAATATTTTGTTATTATATCTTAGCCATAAAATATAATTAATAAGAAAATGAAACTAATTACAAATTTATTACTGTTTTCCTACGCTATTACACTAATACTTTTTGTAAACGACCCTGAGCTAACATATATTGAGACATATATATCCTATACTTGTTTAGCATTTTTATTATTACTAAAACTATTTAAAAATATCCCAATTTATTTTCCAAAGTTTTCATTTGTATATTTTTTCTTTTGCATTTTTTGTTTTGCATCGTATTTAATTAATGAGACAATTGATACCAGTGCATTAAGTACTTTTATTCAAATTCAGATTTTTTTAATTGTGATTTTAAATTTAATTGTATTAACTAATGAATATAGATTTCTGATTTATGGAATTATTGCTGGGCTTTTATATAATATTATTGTTGCTAACTTAATCGGAAGAGATTTTTTTGGAGACATAGGATATAGATTTGCTGGAAGCTTGAAAAATCCTAACCACTATGCCTTTTTGTTGGTGTTTTCAATCGCCTTTTTACTTTATTATCTAAGAATATTTAAACAAAATCTTTTATCAAGAATAATATCAATTTTATTTATTGCAATTTTAGCATACGAGGTAATTTTTTATGCTGCCTCAAGGGGTGGTTATTTAAGTCTATTTATTATAATATTAATTTACAACATTGATGCAATTGTAAGACAAAATCTATTTAGTAAAATAATAATAAGCATTGCATCAATTTCATTCATATATTTTGTGTTAATTCGGATTGAATCCAATTTTTTAATTTCAAATAGAATTAATTCAATTTTTGGTTTATTGTCTACACAAAGCACTTTTGATGTTAGTTTTAACTATAGAATTATGTATATTCGTCAGGCTTTAGATTATTGGATTAGTAATCCCTTTTTTGGTATTGGATTAGACCAATTCAGAAATCTAAATCAGTCAAGTTATTCTCATAATAATTATATTGAGATCTTAGCTACCACCGGTTTTTTTGGTTTCCTGACTTATTATTTTAGTATTTTCAAATTATTATTGACTAAATATGTTGACGGTAGAACTGCTTTAATGGGAAAAATTTTTATTGTTCTACTTTTAATTTCAGATTTCTCAAGTGTTAATATTTTAGAAAAACCCTTTTGGATTATTTTTGTTTTATCATTCTTTATAATCAATAACGATTTCAAAAAAAATAGTATTGTATTATGAAAAATATTCTAATTGTAGAAACAGGTAGGCCTGCACCTTCCGGTGCATTTGGTGGTTCTGTCAAAAGTATATTTCAATTGATAGAAAAAATAGATAAATCAAAATTTCGTCTTTTTTACTATAGTAAATATAGCATTGATCTGGTTAATTTAAAACTTGAATCATACAATATAATCAACTTAACAAACAAAGTTAGTATAAGCCATGTAAATAGATTTTCATTTAAAAAATATTTACCGGATTTCTTTAAAAGATCGATAATTTATAATTATTTATATTTTTTAAGCAATAAAAATTTTGTCAACAGACTTATTAAACTTATTAGTGAAAATCAGATTGATATAGTACATGGTAATGATAGGTTTACCGCTAATATTCATGTAATTAAATCAGCAAAGTTGTCAGGAGTTAGATATATACAGCATCAAAGAAAATTTGAAGATAAAATTCCATTTTATTTTCACAAATATTTAAATTATCCAACAGAATACATAGCGATTTCGGAAGCCATTAAATCAAATCTAAAATTTAGATTGCGAATAGGTGAAGATAAAATTAAACTTATTCATAATTGGATAAATTTAGATTTAAATGAAAATTTCCATACCAATATCAAATCTAAACATAGTTTGAATATTTTGTGGATTGGGAGAATTATTCCGTGGAAAGGTATTGATGTTTTAATTGATTTTTCAAATGAATTAATAAACAGAAAAAAAATGAATTTTAAATTTCAGATTTATGGCGATTTTATGGATAAAAAATATCAAATTAAAATTTTTAATACCATTTCTAAATACAAACTAAATAATTATTTTATTTTCAATGGGTTCGATAGTTTAAAAAATATTTTTTCTGAAAACTATTTTTGTTTAATTCATACATCAAAACAACCAGAGCCATTTGGAAGAACAATTATTGAAAGCATGACACATAAGATACCTGTTATTGCAACTAATGCTGGAGGAGTTCCAGATATTATTAAAGATAATTTCAACGGGTTTCTTTATGATCCTGAAAATATCGAACAATTAATTAAAAAAATTAATTTATTAACAAATATGACAATTAGAACTAGAATAGAAAAAAATGCTTTTGAAACTATTATTAAAAAGTTTGCAGGAAAATCACAAGTAAAACAATTTGAAGAAATTTATAACAACGGAAAAACAAATACTTAAAAATATTAGAATAGCTTTTATTATTCCATCTCTTAGACATGGTGGTACTCAAAGATTTATAATTAATTTATTAAATCATATTAATAAAAATCTATTTGATATACATTTGATAATTCTGGATAATTCTAAAGGAATCCAGTTTAAAAATGAACAGATAAATATTTATAATTTAAAAGCTAAGAGGGTCAGAAATTCCATATTTAGATTAGTCAAAATGATAAAAAAAGTTGACCCTGAAATAATTTTTACATTACAGTCACATCTGAGTATATATGTAATTTTATTTAAATTTTTATTTAAAAGAAAGATTAAATATGTATGTAGAGAATCTAATATTCCAAGTCAAAAAAATTTAGATTATAGGTTCCCAGCTATTTACAATCTCTTATACAAATTTACAATATCTCGTTTTGATATGTTGATATGTCAATCTAATGATATGTATGATGATTTAATTAAAAACTATAAAATTAATCAACGTATTTTAATAAAAATAAATAATTTAATTGATACTAAACTTGTTAATAACCTCTCAAATGAAAAATGTCTTGACGAATTTCAATATGACTTCATTTTATGCGCATCAACTCTTAGCCCACAAAAAGGTATAGACAGGTTGATTGATATTGTTAATCTTGATAATTTTAAAAATAATATTAAAGTCGCAATACTCGGAGAAGGACCCCTAAAAGAAATATATCAACGTAAAATTTTAAAACTAGGATTAGACCAAAATATAAAATTTTATGGATTGCAAAATAACCCATATAAATGGATTAAGAGATCTAAAGTATATTTACTAACTTCACTTTTTGAAGGCTTTCCTAATGTACTTCTAGAGGCTGGAATTTTAAGAAAACCATCAGTATGCTTTGATATAAAAGGCGGTATTAGTGAAATAATCATAGACGGAAAAAATGGTTTTAAAATTAAAGATGGTGACTATAAAAATTTTTTAGAAAAGATGATTTTATCAAGAGATAAAAAATTTGACTTTAATTTTATATATAATAATATTATTGAAAAATATTCGCCTGAAGTAATCACAAAAAAGTATGAAAATTTACTTTTAAATTTAATTAATTAAAATTCAATAAATGAAATCAATTAAAATAATAAAAAAAATTACCTGGTATTTGCTAAGACCAAAATATTATTTACAGCTAATTATTTTAATTTATAAAAAAATCAGTTTAAAATTTTCAACAAAATCTATAAATGAAAATTTAAAATGGTGTAAAGAAAATTCATTGACAACAAAAGAGGCCTTACATAAAATTACAGGTAACAACACCTATATTCCTATTAGCACTAAATACTCTGAAATATTTTCGAATGCTAATGATAAAATTGACAAAATTAATGTAAGAATGGGTGGATCTTCAAATTTAGATTTGATATATTATTGTTGTGAATATTTAAATGCAACTCGTGTTGTAGAAACTGGTGTCTCTTATGGTTGGTCCAGTTTATCTATATTACTTTCATTAAACAAAAGAAAAGACTCAAAATTAGTAAGTACTGACATGCCATACCCTGGCCTGAATAGTGAAAAGTTTGTTGGAATTGCAATACCAAAAGAATTGAAGAAAAACTGGGTTTTGTTTTCTGAGGCTGATATTTACTCAATTCCCAAAGCACTTAATTCTTTTGATTCTATAGATGTTTGTCATTATGACAGTGATAAATACTATGAAGGAAGAAAGTGGGCTTATCCAAAACTTTGGGCTAGTTTAAGAAAAGGTGGAATTTTTATTTCTGATGATATTGAAAATAATTCAGCCTTTAGAGAATTTGTAATGAAAGTTCAAAGAACACCAATAATTGTAAGGTTAAAAAACAACAATAAATCTGAAGGTTTTCAGTATAACGGAATTTTAATTAAATAATAAATGATTGATTTCTACAAATTTAAGCAGCTTACCAAAAGAAAAAATAATTCTTCATTTGTGAGGACTTGGTATTTTTCTAGTTTATTTTCAAAATATATTTCATATATTCTCTTTAAGATTGGATTTAGTGCAAACTCAGCAACAATTTTGTTTTTTTTTGTTGGATTAATTGGCTCTTTTTTGGTTTTGTTTAACAAGAGCTGGGCTATTTTAATTTCATATGCCTTTTTTAGACTTCATCTTATTATTGATTTATCGGACGGAGATTTGGCTAGATACTACAAAACTTACACTTTAAGAGGAGCTTATATGGATTTTATGATTCATGCCTTAATCTACCCTTTATATATTATTTTTTATTCGATTATTGCATATATTAATTTTGACAATATATTTTTTTTATATTCAGGCATTTTCTTATCCCTTTTGATGAGCTTAATATTAGCTTCAAAAAATAATTATTTCAGAGCATTATTTCAAAATGGAATTCACAAGAATGATTTCATATCAAAATTTAAAATTACATTAGACTTAAAGTCAAAATTTAAAAATTATCTTATTAATTTAATCACAGATATTATTTCTATTGAAGGATTTATATTTTTTAATGTATTGATATACTTTTTACAGATTGAAATAATTTATACTTTTCTGCACTCTTTTTATATGTTCACTTTTTTAATTGTACTAATTATAAAATTTTTAAATAGCTTCAAAAATAAAATTATCTCTAAAAATTAAATTTTATGTGCGGAATTTATTGTACAAATAAAACTTTTGATTTCCATAAGGTTAAATCAAAAATGAATAATATAAAATCTAGAGGTCCTGACAATCAACAAATTCTGTTTGTCGATGATTTGATTTTAGCTCACAATAGATTATCAATAATTGATTTAGATAAAAGATCTAATCAGCCCATGAAATATGCAAATTTGACTATCGTTTTCAATGGAGAAATATATAATTTTAATGAGCTTAAAAATCAATTAATTAATAAAAATTACAACTTTAGTACCAATTCAGATACAGAAGTTATAATGGCAATGTATCTTGAATATGGAAAAGATTGTATTAAATATTTTAACGGCATGTTTTCGTTTGTGATTTACGATAGTCCAAATCGTAAACTATTTATTGCAAGAGATCGAGTAGGACAGAAGCCATTATACTATTTTCATAGAAATAATAAAATTGAACTATGTTCTCAAATTAGTCAATTTGAAAAAAAAGATTTAAAAATAAGCGAAGAAAGTATTTACGCTTTTTTTAAATATAAATACATTCCAGAACCACTATCAATTTACGACAATATAAAAAAGTTTCCGGCAGGAAGTTTTGCATATTATGACATAGACAATTCTGAATTGGAAATTCAATCATATTGGAGTCTTCCATCTAACCTAATTAATACAGATTATCTCGACATAAAAAAAAACTTATCTGAATTGATTAAAAGTTCGGTTGGCTATAGAATGATTTCTGATGTTCCAATTGGTGTGTTTTTATCTGGAGGTATTGATTCCTCGTTAATTGCTTCATATGCTCAAAAACAATCTTCAAAACCAATAAAAACTTTTTGTATAAAATTTGATGAATTTAATCATGATGAGAGTTTATATGCAAAAAAAATTTCTAACTATTTAGGAACAAATCATACTACTATTGAGTGTGATAAAGATGAGATTAAAAAGTTTATTATGAATTTTAATTCAGCATTTGATGAGCCCTTTGCTGATTCCTCAGCCCTACCATCTTTATTACTTTCTGAAAAGACGAAAAAACATGTGACAGTAGCTCTTTCAGGTGATGGAGGCGATGAATCTTTTTTAGGATATAATAGGTATGATTTTTTTAATAATTATAGTTTTATATTTAATTTACCTCATAAAATTAGATTATTAATTTCAAAAATTCTTAATCTTTCAGGTAATGAAAAAATCAAAATAATTTCTGAAATTTTAGGTTCAAAAAACTCAAGATTTTTTTATGGAAAGATTATACAGGTTTTAAATCAGAAATATTTTCATGGAAACCTTAGTGATTCATTTTTCAATCATGATGAGGTTTTGTTTCAATCCAATGACATATTTACTGACATATCAAGATTCGATATTAAGACATATTTATGTGATGATATAAATGTTAAAGTAGATAGATCGTCCATGTTTAGTTCTTTAGAATCTAGATCACCGTTTTTAGATTTTAGAGTTTTAGAATATGCAAATTCGATTCCCGTAAAATATAGATTTAGTAATGGTAACAAGAAAAAAATTTTAAAAGATATATTATTAGATGAAATGCCTAAAAAATATTTTGACAGACCAAAATCTGGATTTAAAATTCCTTTAGACAATTGGTTTAGAACATATTTAAAGGATTGGATATTAGACAATTTAAATGATAAAAATTTAAAATTAATTCCGAATCTTAATATTGATGTTTCAAAAAAAATGATTCAAAACCACCTTAATAATAAGGTAGATAAATCAAATGAAATCTGGAAGCTTATGGTCATGGTTAATTGGTTAAAAAACAACTAGATGAATGGTTTTTTTGTGATATCGTTAGATTTTGAACTCTACTGGGGGGTAAGTGAAAGTAAGACTATCAAATCATATTTTAATAATTTAAAGAACACTAAAGATGTTGTAAATAAATTATTAAATATTTTTTTAAAAAATCAAATTGAGGCAACATGGGCAACTGTTGGATTTCTTTTCTTTAATAGTGTAGAAAAAATTACAATTTTTAAGAAAAGAAACAGTGCGAAAATACCAAAATATTTTAGAAAGAATATCAATAACTATGATATTATTGATTCAATCAATCAAAATGATAAAGATTTTTATTTTGCTAATGAATTGATTAAAAAAATAAACGATACTGATGGGCAAGAAATTGCAACGCACACAATGTCACACTTTTATTCTTTAGAACGTGGTGTGAATATAAGGGATTTTGAAAATGAGATTAAAAATGCTGTAAAAATTGCTTCAAAGAATGGTATTGAAATAAAATCTATTGTATTTCCAAGAAATCAATACAATGATGAAATTTTGAAATCATGTAAAAAATTTGGAATTAACTCATTTAGAGGAAATGAAAATCATATTTTATATAACCCTTCAGCAAATCAAAATCTCTTTAGGCGGCTATTAAAATATATAGATTCCTACATAAATATAACATGTAGTAAGTCTTATTTTATAAAAAAAAATAACTTCCTAAATATTCCAGCAAGTTGTTTTTTAAGGCCATATAATAAGAAATTGCTTTTATTTGAAAAGATTAAAATTTCAAAAATTTTAAATGAGATGACTTACGCTGCAAAAAACAACCAAGTCTATCATTTGTGGTGGCATCCACATAATTTTGGAAACAACCTGGAGAATAATTTTAAAATTTTAGAAAAAATTATTAGACATTATTCATTTTTAAATAAGATGTATGGCTTTAAATCCATAAATATGAAAAATTTAAATGAGTGCATCAATAAAAAATAAGAAGAAAATATTATTGATTGGAAAAAATTCTAATAGTACGAGGATTTTATATAATTATCTAAAACAAAATCATAGTATAAATGTAATAATTGAAAGTTCATCAGACCCATTAAATACTATTTACAGAAAATTTAAACTATTTGGTTTTATTTACACAGTTGGGTATATACCCTTTTTAATTTTTTCAAAATTTTATTTAAAATTCTATTCAAAAAATCGAATAAATGAGATTCTTAGCTCAAATGGATTGCATGATATAAAAATACCTGAAGAAAAAATATACCATACTAAATCTATTAACTCAGATCACTGCAGAAATATAATTAAAAATTTAAAGCCAAATTTTGTGCTAGTTTCAGGCACAAAAATAGTTGGGAAAAAAACTCTTGAAATTAAATCTGTTAAGTTTATTAATATTCATGCAGGAATAACTCCAGATTACAGGGGTGTTCACGGAGCATACTGGGCTCTTGTCAATAATGATAAAAATTTTTGTGGTGTCACGTTACATTTCTTAGACTCAGGAGTTGATACTGGCAACATTATAGCTCAAAACTTGATTAATGTTGAAAAAAATGATAATTTTTCCACATACCCTTTTATTCAACTCGTTTCTGGAATAAAACTTTTGGAAAATTTTTTAAATAATGGACAATTAAGAAATAATACCAATGTTATTACTGATTATAAAAAATCAAAACAATATACCCACCCTACAATATGTAACTACTTGTATAATTATATTTTTAAAGGCGTCAAATAATGTGTAAAATACTAATTACAAGTAATACTACTTGGAACATATATAATTTCAGGATAAGTTTAATTAAAGAGCTTATAAATTTAAATTATAAAATATTTATAATTTCTCCATCAGATGAATATGTCGAAGAATTATTAAAAATTGGAATTACTTTTTATAATATTGAAATTAATCAAAAAGGAACTAATCCTATTTCTGATATTTTTTTATTAAGAAAGTATTATCAATTAATTAAAAAGATTAACCCAGATATGATTTTGTCATACACGATTAAGCCAAATATTTACTCTAGTATAGTAAGTCGGTTTTTAGGGATTAAAAATATTAATAATATAAGCGGTTTAGGAACATTATTTATAAATGAAAACTTTTTTACTTTAATTGCAAAAATTCTTTATAAAATAAGTGTAAAACATTCCTACCATACCTTTTTTCAAAATAATGATGACAGAGAATTATTTTTAAAAAATAATTTAATTTTTCAAAAAAAATCCTCAATTGTTCCAGGATCTGGCTTAAATCCAAAAAAATATAAAAATTTTAAAAAAAGTAATAAAGCAGAAAGTTTTTTATTTGTAGGTAGGCTACTAAAAGATAAGGGAGTTATTGAATATTTGAAAGCTGCAATTCTAGTCTTAAAGAAATTTCCCGAAAAAAAATTTTTTCTTGTCGGAGAACTAGGCTATAATAATAAAACTTCTATCAAAAAATTAGAACTTGAGCACTATATTAAAAAATCCGATGGAAAAATAATTTATCTTGGCAAAACCAACAATATAAACTCCGTCTTAAAGGATGCTGATATTTTTGTTTTACCCTCATATCGTGAAGGATTATCTAGATCTATTTTAGAGGCCTGTGCTATGTGTCTTCCAGTTATAACTACTAATGTTCCGGGATGTAAGGATATAGTTGAGGATAATTTAAATGGCGTATTATGTCAGCCAAGATCTGTAGAAAGCTTGTATAATTCCATGATAAAAATAATAAATACCTCCTCTGAGAATTTAGTAACAATGGGTTTAAATGGCAGAAGGGTTGTTGAGGATAATTTTTCAAATCAAATCGTAAATAAGATATATCTTGAAAAGATTCATCAAAACAAAAAGTAATCTTTAAATTTTCACAATTCCTGATTTGATAAATATATATTTTCTATAATCACTATCTTTTAAAAATTTTTTAAACTCAAATTTAAATAATTTAATATGTATTTTCTCATTCATTAAATTATTGAAATAATAAATAAGTTTAAACCTCCTAGATAAATTAATTTTAAAGATTAAATATTTATTTAAATATTTGTTTACCTCAGTGATTGTTAAAATATCTGTTAAATCAAAAAAATGTTTTGTAAAATTATTTCTCATATAAAGTTTTTTTTCAATTCCTGATGTGTCCACAATCTTTAATATGTCATACATTGCTCTAAGGTTATATCTGTTTGTCAAAAATCCGTAATCATTAATTTGATGATTATAAATTTGAATTTTAATTTGGTGAACTTTGTTAGGAACAAATATATTTTTATTTCGAATTTTCTTTTCCAATATCTTTTTGCTTGAAACTAAATTAGAGTATTTTGGATTTACAATTTCTTTATGAATCTCAATAGCAAATAATTTCCCTTTTTTTGTCATTCTTGGGTAATGTTTGTAAAATTTTGTCAAAATTTGGTCTTGAATGATGCTCTTATAGCCTAATTCTTTAAACTTTTTGATTGTCCTGTTGAAATCTTTCGAATCAACTAATATGTCAATATCTCCAATCATTCTTACACCAATGTCATCATAAATATTGGAGAATATATTAGCAGTTCCTTTTAAGAATACATGATTTATTTTATTAGAATTGAGAATCCTAGATATTTCAACTGTTTCCTTAATTAATTTTCTATTTCTTCCTTTATTTATTTTATATATCTCCTTAATATATCTTAAAAAATCTGTGGGTACTTTTTCCGAGTCCCCCTGTTCCTTAAGTTTAAAATATAATAACGGCAATAACATATGTGAACTGGAAATATGTGTTAAAAGTTCATAGTTGATAGATGAAAAATTATAATTTTTTAATTTATTTTTTTTAAATAAAAAATCAATAAGAAATGATTCTTCCTTCGATAATAATAATTTTGCGTACAAAAGATAAGTTTAACATGGATTTAATAAAGATAGAAATATATTTTGTAGATTAGCGTCTCTAAAAAATTTACATGAAGTTAAACAAATTTTTTTTTACAACTCTGCTATTTTTTCTGATAGCATCTTGTTCTTCTAAAAAAAATATTCTCTATGTTCAAGACATAGATGAAATCCACGGATATTCTGTAAAGTTTAATCAGTATGAAATCCAAGTCGATGATATATTAAGAATTGATGTGTCCTCTGATAACCCTGAAGCTAATATTATTTTTATGTCCAACATTAATAATTTGAGTGCTAATTCCAAAGAAACCCTAGTTTACAACGGATATCAGGTTAACTCCTCAGGTTTTATTTATTTTCCAATAATAGGCAAGATAAAAGCTGAAGGCAAGACAATTGAACAAATTAGAAATGAGATTTTTAATTTGATTATTGACAATGAAATATTAATTAATCCTTTTGTTGACGTCAAGCTATTGAATACTCATTTTACAATATTAGGAGAGGTTCTTTCCCCAGGCCGTTATGAATATATCAAAAATAATCTTAATATTTTGGAAGCTATTGGAATGGCTGGTGATTTAACCATAAACGGAGACAGAAAAGAGATTAAAATTTTGAGAGATCTTGACTCAAAAACCAAAATATTTAATATAGATATTACAAATACTAATTTTATTAAAAACTCAGGATTTCAAATTATTTCAGGTGATATTATTATAGTAAACCCGAATTCCAACAGAGTTAAAAATGCTGGTATAATTGGTAATTCAGGCACACTACTTAGTTTGTTGTCATTTATTCTTTCGTCAATAATAGTAATAAGTAACAGTTAGAAAAAGATGGATAATTCTCTCAATTTCAATGACAATAACAAATCGATAAATTTTAAAGAAGAGTTTATTAGATACCTGACTTTTTGGCCATGGTTTTTAGCCTCATTAATTACAGCTTTTATTTCAGCCTTTTTATATTTAAGGTATGCTGAATATAATTATTCGGCACATGCAAAAATTGAAATTTTGGATAAATCACAAGATTCAGAAATGTCACTTCCAACTGCTATGACAGTTTTTAATAGATCAATGATAAACCTGGAAAATGAAATTGGAGTACTCAGTTCTTATTCCCTACACGATAATGTTAGAAAAAAATTACAATCTAATATCAAATATTATACTCATGGTAAAATAAAAACCACTGAAAATCACCCTACTGAATGGTTAAATGATTATGAATTAAAATTTAATGTTGACTTTGACACAATAGTCAAACCACTAATTTACAATATTGGCATTGATGATAACAAATTAACGATTAACCATTTTGACAACAATGATGTGTTAGTGAAATCTTATAAATTTAGTACCCTCAATACCAGTGACGACAATCATGGTTTACCCTTCAATATTATTTTGAATGCAAAATCTTTGAAGGCTGGGGAGAAGAAAACTATTAAAATTTACCCTATTGAAACTATTGTCGAGAGTTTTAGAAATGCCACTAAAATCAGTAAAGTTGGCCAGGATAGTGATCACCTAAGTATATCACTAGTACACCCAAATATTTTGATTGCCGAAGAGTATTTAAATTCATTGCTATATGAGTTTGATAATGATGGAATTTCAGACAGGCAACTGGAATATAAGAGGACTATGGAGTTTGTAGATTCAAGATCAGACTTTTTAACAAAAGAACTCGGACAAATTGAGTTGAAAAAACAAAATTTCAAAGAAGAAAACAAATTAACAGACATACAATCAGATGCTTCTATAAATGTAAATCAGCAATTCGCTTATGACTCTGAACTTTTTTCTGTGCAATCTCAAAAAGATTTAGCATTAATTCTTAAAGAAACTCTCAGTGATGAATTTAAATTAATACCTGTTAATATAGGTTTAGAAAATAGCAGCATAAATAGTTTAATTTTGGAATATAATAAGTTGTTGAAAGAAAGAGAGAGGTCTTTATTAAGTGCCGGCAAGAATAATACTTATGTAAAAAATATTGAAAAACAATTAATAGATTTCTATAAGAATATAAACCAATCAATTGATGGCTATATATTAAGTTTAGATAAAACGATAGTTAATCTTGAGGAAAAAGAAAAAGAATTTGCTGATGTTTATAGAAATATTCCTGAAAATGAAAAAATTCTGAGATCAATTGAAAGGGAGTTAAGTGTAAAGGAAGCATTATTTTTACTTTTATTACAGAAAAGGGAAGAAGCCTCCATAAATTATGCTGTTGTCAAACCTTCGATAAAGATAATAGATCGTGCCATGAGTGATACTAAGCCTGTAAGCCCAAATAATTCATTTGTTTATTTGGCAGCATTAGTTTTTGGAGTTGTTATTCCTTTTTCCGTGATTTTTTCAATTTTTTATTTGAATTCTAAAATTCATACTAGAAAACAATTATCTCTTCTTTTAGATGATATTCCCATAATTGGGGAGATTCCACAAATTTTCGATTCTGAAAAAGTAAATGAAATATTTACAGGGGTGTCAAGAGATCCAATAGCGGAAAGTATTAGGATGGTAATTGCTAATTTAAATTTTGTGCTTTTTAATAAAGTAAACTCAAAAGCAAATAATATTTTACTAGTTACATCATCTGTAAAAGGCGAAGGTAAAACCGTTATTTCAGCCAATTTAGCTTCGTTACTTTCAAATAAGTACGAACGTATTCTTTTAATTGGAGCTGATCTGAGAAATCCACAAATCCATAAATATCTTGGTTTAGATAAAAGTGTAAAAGGATTAACAGATTGTATTTACAAAAAAAATAATAATTGGAGAGATTTTATAAGAAAGTATAATGATTTAGACATTCTCTTATCTGGAACTATACCTCCTAATCCAAATGAATTACTTAGTTCAAATCGATTTGAGCAAATTCTTAATGAGGTAAAGAAGGAATATGACTATGTAGTAATTGACTCTGCACCTTGCCTTCTTGTATCAGATACTTTTGAGATTTCTAAATATGTTGATACAACCCTTTATGTTGTTAGATCTAACCATAGCGATATTAAATTAGTTGAATTTATAAATGAATCTAAAAAACAAAATAAACTTTCTAATATAAATATAGTATTGAACGGTGTAGGTTCCAGTTCAGCTTATGGCTATAAGTACGGCTATCAATATGGTTATAAATATTCATACAAGTATTCTTATAATTATGGATATGGTTATGGGTACTCAGAAGATAAGTCCTGAAACTATTAGCCAAAGATCTTAATATTATTTTCGATAATATTCTCGATTAATTTTATATTATTTGACCTAATCTTCTTATCAAAAGCTATTATATGCCTTTTTGAGTGGATGTCACTTCCGACAAAGTCAATTATATTTTTTTTCAATAATTCATCGGACATTTTTAAGATATCATCTCCATAATAACCAACTAAAGAAAGAAGATTAAGCTGAAAGTAACAGCCCATTCTTTTAAGTTTATTTAAGGTTTTAAAGTCTTTGTGTAAAAATCTATATCTTTCTGGATGAGCTAATACAGGATTGAAATCCATCATTCTTAAATTAAAAATTACATCTTCAAAATTTTTTGGCATTCCTAAAAAACTGGTTTCAATAAGAATGAAATTGTCTTTTAAAGTTAGTATATCATTTTTTTCAGCTTTTTCTAATATATACGAGTCAATTACATATTCTGAGGCTAGCTCTATTTCAATATTTTCTATATTATTTTTTTTAACCAAATCAAATGCTTTTTTTATTGAAGCAGTTGTATTATTGTAAAGCCCCGGATAAGTATGCGGGGTTCCTATAATTTTACTAAAGCCTAATTTTTTCATTTCTGAAATTAATTCCTTTGATTCTTTAATATTTTTTGCTCCGTCATCAATACCTGGAAGAATATGAGAATGAATATCAACAAAACCATTTGGAATTAATTCCTTTAAAGTTGGTTTAGATTTAAATAGATTAAAAACCATATATTAAAATTATTATATCTTTTTTCTTTTTTAATAAAGTTTTTATTGACATTATAATATACACTATTTAAATTATTAAATTTGGATAATGAATTCAGAATTTCCTTTTTTACTTTATTATTTAGGTGTTTTAACCTGCACTGTTTTTTTATCAAGATTTATTTTCAGAAAATATATTCAATTTGCCAAAAGTTATAATTTAAAAAAACCCACAAATGAAAGAACGGCACATAAAGGCATAGTATTCACAGGTGGAGGAGTAGTATACGCGGCTGTAATTATGGTCGCCGCTTTAATTTTAGACAATGTGGATTTTGTTGAGTTTTCTAATTTTAGCCCAATTGTTGCAACAGCAATCCTAGTTTCTATTCTTGGATTTTATGATGACTTTATTGAAATCTCGCCATTTAATAAATATATAGTACTTACTTTTTTAATTTTAATGCTCTTATATGCAAATGCGACCTTACCAATTATTCAAAATTTGAATGGATTTTTGGGAGTACATGAATTAGGATATATCACAGGTTTAATATTCACATCTTTCGTTTATTTGTCCATTATGAATGCTATAAATTTAACAGATGGTATCGATGGGTATTTAGCAATTTTTTCAATTTTCTTTTTTACCTCCTTGCTATATAATTTTAATATTAATCAATTCTATACGCTAAATACAGTCTCGGTGATTATAATCGGTTCCTCTTTAATGTTTTTAAGG
>MDSW01182784.1_pt1 | contig 33683 bp, 12 predicted proteins | sample 811171 | NCBI WGS metagenome assembly MDSW01 (sample SAMN05326641, study PRJNA326480) | marine metagenome | isolation source: seawater | place: Atlantic Ocean: North West | collected 2012 | reverse complement strand
GGTTTGTTCCCCTCGGCCCCCAGAGGCTCGCCGCCTCCTTCGCTCGACTCCTTCAAAACCCCTTCCAGCCTCGCCCAAATGGCGGCGACGGTTTTTTCGAGCGTCTCCTCCGGCATCCTCCCGTGCGGCGCGGCGTCGATGAACGCGGCGAGCGCCTTACACGCCGCCGGAAGCAGCCCAACGTCCGGCTCGGCGGCCACCGCGCGGACCAGCGCGCCGTGCGTCGTCACCGCCACGTCGCCGAGGGTGGAGCTCAGCGACGCGAAGTGCGCGCGCCGCATGACGCGCCCCGTCCGCGGGTCCGACGCGCGCGCCTCCGCGGCGGCGAAAAACGCGCGACTCTCCCGCGCGTCGAAGAGCGCCGCCGTCGCGAGAAACGCCGCGCCGCGAACCCGCGGGGACGGGTCGGAGAGGAACACCCGAGCGAGCGTGTGGCTCGGGGACCGGGGCAACAACTGCCCGACGCTCGTCGGCAAGAGCGCGGGCCACGAGGCGTGGAGCGAGCGCGGGCTCGAGCGCGCCAACGCCGCCACGCACGCCGCCGCCGCCGCGCGCGCGCGGGACGCGCCGTGGCGGTCCGAGTGACGCGCGCGCAGACGCGAGCGATCGCTCGAGTCCGACGCGTACTCCGACGCGCAGTCCGAGTCCGAGGAGTCGCCCGACGCGCCGACAACGGTCATTTTCGCGCCTAAACCCCTCAGGTGCGGGGGAACGTACCCGCCGCCGCGCGAGGGCGACGCCGGGGGCGGCGCGGAGGACGCGTCGGAGGAGGCTGACGAAGGAGGCGCGACGCGTTCGCGTTCGCGTTCGCGTTCGCGTTCGCCGCCGCCTTTACTTTCGTCGCCTACGCCGTAAGACAACAGCGAGCGGAGGTGCGCGACCAGGGGCGCGACGACGCGATCCGGCCACGGCGCGAGCGCCCCGCCCGCGCCGTCCGGCGCCGCGCACAGGTGCGCGCACCGCGCGACGGCGGCGAGGTACCGGCTGGAGACGGCGTCCAGGGCGAACCCCCCTCGCGCGGATTTTCGAAACTGGGAAACCTGGGATTGGGAACCCTCCCGGCGGGCCTCGAGGGCGGCGTCGTCGAGCGCGGCGACGAGCGCCTCGCCGACGGCGACGCGCGCCGCCTCCGCGACGGCGCCCGCGGGGGAACGGCTCACCAACGCGCCGATGGCGTTGAGGGCGTGGCGGGACGTCTCCTTGTCCCTCGAGGGGCGCTCCGCGGGGTCCGACGCGTCCGCGTCCGCGGAGGAGGAGGAGGAGGCGGAGGAGTAGGAGGGGCGTTCGTTTCCGTTTCCCCCGCGTCGCGTCCGCGTCTGAGCAACCTTCGCGAGGAGCGCGGGGAGGAGCACGTCCACCTCCGAGGGGAGGATATGCGCGCCGCCCTCCTGGAGGAGCTGCGCGATGACCTTGAGGCACTCGTCCACGCGCGCCGCGGGCGTCACCTCCGCCGCGGACGCGAGCCTCGCGCGGTAAAACGCCGCGAGCGCGGCGACGGTTTCCGCGTCGAGCGCGAGCTTCTGCGCGGCGAGGAGATCCGCGAGGAGCGCGTCGAACGCGGACGCCGCGGGCGAGGCGGAGGCGGAGGCGGGGTCGGCGTCGGGGCTCGGGGGCGCCCCGGGGCGGTTAACCGCGCGCGCGAGGAGCACGACGTCGCCGGTGACCTCGCTCGCGGGGGCGTCCCCCAAGGACGGGAACCCGTCGCCGGCGGATCGGGCGCGCTCGAGGAAGCGAGCGGTGGCGACGCCGAGGGCGTCATCCTCGCCGCGGCCCTTCGCGGCGGCGTCCTTCACGGGGCGGATCAGGTCGCGCCACGACCCGGCGGGCGCGGACGACCCGGGGGGACGCGGCGCGTGCGTTCGACGCGCGTGGCGAGCCCCGGGGGACGGCGCGGGCGAGGGGTCGTCCCTCCAGCCCCCCATGACAGCGCAGCTCGGTTCGAAAAGGTGCCGTTCACCGCCCGGGGGCGAGATCCCGCGAGGCGCGCGACCGAGCGCCGCGGGGGTGGGGCCGCGCGGTCGCCTCCGGCGCGGGTGCCCGGAAGCGCGCGCGACCGCGGGCGAACGCCGTGCGACCGCGGCGTTCGACGCGCGCGTCTCGACGCCTGGAGCGCGCTCACCTGTGCGCTGGAGTCAACGACGACGCACCGCGGATGACAACGAGAACGCACGACGAGGCGCAGCTCCGGGCGGCGCGCGGCGGGGGACGAATAACGACGACTTTGGTGAGTGGCGCGTGCGTGGTGACGGGGGGAGGTTCGGGGGGCGGAGGTCGCGGGGTGGGGAGGGGCCTCACGAAGACGGGCGATGATTACAGTCGTCACGACCCGCGCCGACGCTCTCAACACGCGCGTCGTCCCGCGTCGACGCGCTCGTCGCGCTCGCGGCCTACGTCTCGCGCTCGCGGTGAAGGTCGCGCGCACGCCCCGCGCTCAGGCGAACCGCTCGAGCTCGGCGCGGAGCTGGCGGGTGAAGTCGTCGTTCGTGTCGTTGTCGTCCCAGTCCTCCTCCCACTGGTTGACGTCCTCGGCGTCTTCTTCCTCCGCGCCCCACTCTGCGCGCGCGGTGATGAGCGGATGCGGTCGGGGTCAGGGCCGGTCGCGGCGCGATCGGGGGCGCGACGCGAGATTTCCGGGCGAGGGGGGCGTTCAGGGCGAGATCTCGCGGGAGTGGGGGGGGGGGTGAAAGGCGTCGGGACGCGGCGTCGCGCACCCTCGTTGCCGAACTCCTCGAACTCGTCGTCGCACTCGAGGTCGACGGCGACGTTCTTCTTGGGCTCTTCCTTCTGCTCCGTCATCGCGTTTCTCGGAGCGCGACGCGCCTCTGGCGCGCGACGACCCCCCGCGCGAGATCTGGTTCTCGTCGTCGGGTGCCAAACCCAAGGGACGCCGCGGAAGGTTCTCAGAAATTCAAGCCAGACAGAGCCGTTGGAGAAACGGTCCTCGCCCATCCTTCTCGGACGACGACGACGGTGGCGCACCCTCGCCCCCGCCCCCTCCCGCACACGACGCGACGCGCGTCGAGGCGGCGGCGCGGCGGGCACGGCGGTCCGGTCCGCGCGAAACCCGAGAGGGACGCCACCGGCCGGCGCGGCGCCCGTCGACGGTCGGTCCCCTCGGCGCGTTCCCCGGCGCGCCCGCGTCATCCGGTCCCTCGGCGCGTTCCCCGGGTGGCGCGCGCGGCCCTCGGTGTGCCGCGCGCGATGAAGCCCTCGGACGCGGCCGCGGAGGACGCGGCGTCGAGGGGCGCGATGCTCCCCCCCACGCCGTCCGAGGCGGCGCAGCGCGCGATAACCGCCGCCCTGGGCCCGATCGCCGGGAAGGGCCGGGCGAAGCCCCCCGCGCCCGGGTCGGTGCCGTGGGACGACTCCAAGCGCGTGATTCGGTCGCCGCCGGGACCGTCCTCCTCCTCCTCGGACGCGGACGCGGTCGCGAAGCACAGGCACATCGAGGCGCGCTCCGAGCTCCTCTCGCTCATCGCCGAGCACGCCGCGGAGGAGCTCGGGGAGGAGCTCGGCGCGGCGCTCGAAGGCGGCGGCGGGAGGGGGGACGCCGCCGAGCTCGTCGTGACCGTCCCGCCCCCGCGGCTCGCGCTCGCGGAGGCGGCGGCGCGGCGCAAGGCCGAGCGCGACGCCGAGGAGGAGAGGGCGAAGCGACAGGCAGCCGTCGAGGAGATGATGCGCGACGTCGCGAGGCGCAACGAGAAGAGACGCGAGAAGGCTGAGGCGAAGGCGAAGGAGCCGCCGAGGGAGGATGAGGAGACGAAGAACCCCGCGCGACGCGGCGCGGAGGCGGGGCCCTCGAAAGAAAAAGAAAAAGATTCCCCGGAGACGGCCCATGAGCGCGCGAGGAGGAAGGCGGAGGAGCGCGAGGCGAACAAGCCGTGGCGCGCGAACATGCGCGCGCCGGACGCGCCCGGCGCGCGCGCGAAACGACCCGCGTCGGACGTCACCGATCCGCCGACGCCGAGCGGGGACCGTAACCCGGCGTCGATCGCGGCGGCGTCTTCGACGGACGCCGAGGACGCGGCGCGGCGGCGCGCGGAGGCGGAGGCGCGGCGCGAGGAGGTCCGCGCGTACATGCAGGAGAGCAAGGCGAAGTGGCGGGAGAAGCTCCGGCGGGAGCGCGAGGACCTCCAGGCGAAGGAGCGCCGCCGACTCCGGATCTTGAAGGAGGAGCGCGAGGCGGCGAGGGAGAAGGCGCGCGCGCTCGCGCTCCGGAGGGACGGCGGCGCCGCCGCCGCGCGGGGGCCCGGCGTCGAGTGGGACGGCAGCCTCGCCGGGGACCCGCTCGGGGACCCGCCGGGGTCGGAGGCGGGCGAAGGGGAGGACGCCGCGGACGAGGGGGGTTCCCCGGGCGTTCCCCTCGTTCCCCGCGTCGAACCCGAGTCGAACGTCGAGGCGAGTGAGTCGAACGATTCCAACTCACTCGTCGCCTCGGACGCGGCGTCCCGCGCGGCGGCGCGGGGGCGCGCCGCAGCAAAGGCGCGGCTCGCGGAGATCGAGGCGCGGGAGAAGGCGCTCGACCGCGGGTCGGGGAGCGCGCTCGGCGGCTCCGCGTTCGCGAGTAACCGCCGGGGGAAGGCTCTCGCAGAGGAGCGGCGGCGCGCGGGCGAGGAGGCGGCGGCGAGGCGGAAGGCGGAGGAGCGGGCGGCGCGCGACGCCGCCGTCGCCGCGCGGAGGCTCGCCGCGCAGGTCGCCAGGGAGGCCGCCGAGATGGACGCCGCCGCCGGGACGGAGGCCGCCGCGAAGGAGAAGAACAAAAGCGACGAAGACGCGGAGGGAGGCTCCGAAGACGCGCCGCGCGCCGGGGCGCTCTCGGCGGCGCCGTCGCCCGCGCGAAGCGCGCTGAAGAAACGTCCGGAGCAGCCCTCTTCGGCTCACGCGGGCGCGGCGGAGGAGAAGGCGGAGGAGGGGAAGCGCGTCGCCTTCTCCGAGACGGTGCGGCGGAGCGACGGCGCGGAGGCGCGGATGACGCGCGAACCCGAGGCGGCGGGCGCGGAAAACCGAAGCCCGGACGACGACGTGACGCTCGCGTCGGACGAGCGCGCGGAGTCGGACGCGTCTTCGTCGGCCGACGCGTCCGAGTATCGTCGCCTGGGCCCGCGCCTCGCCGAGCGGATGCGCGGCCGGCCCGCGACGACGACGGCGCTTCCGAACGACGCGCACGTCCCCCGCGCGGAGGACTGGCTCGCGCTCGGGGCGAGGGCGCGGGGGGTGGCGCGCCTCGCGAGGCTGCGCCCGCCCCGCGACCCGAACGCGCCCGAGCGCGACCCGACCCGAACGCCGCGCGAAGGCGCCGACGGCGGCGACGAGCGCGGGGACGAGTCGGGGCGAATCGGGGCGACGAGCGCGGGAGTCGGCCGGTCGGATCCCGCGTCGCGGCGCGTCCCCCGCGGAATCGGGTCCGAGTCGCGTCCGAGGGCCTCCGGGTCGTCGGGTCTTCCGCCTCGTCGGGGCGCGCGCGAGCCCGTCGGCGTCCTGCGGGTGTACGCGTCGCGCGCCAAGGCGGAGGCGGCGGCGGCGCGCGCGGCGGCGGCGAGCGCCGAAACCGTCGCCGAGGCGGAGGCGCGGGGAGCGTTTCGTGCCGCGACCACCGTCGATTCGGCGGCGCAGACGGAGGATCAGAGGACCCAGACCAGAGGACCCGCGGAGCCCGCGCCTTTTCCGCCGGCGATGGGCTCCGGCTCCCCCACGCCGGCGACGAACCCTCGGCTGACGACCCCTCGGGGACTCGTGGTACCCGCGGGCGCCCCGCGGGGCTCCGCCGCTTCGCCCGCGTCGGAGGCGTCGTCGTCGGAGGAGGAGGAGGACCCTCCGTCGCCGACGGTGGACGCGGCGACGGCGGCTCGCGCGGCGGCTCTGGTGGCCGCGGACGCGTCCCGGCGGTCGGCGCGCGTCTCGCCCGCGGAGCTCGAGCGGCGCCTGCTCTCCGAGCTCGACCTCGCGGAGGAGATGCACGAGATCGCCGCCGAGCTCGAGCGCGTGGGGATGGAGAGGGACGCGTTCGCCGCGGAGCAAGCCGCCGGGAAGCTCGCGGCGATCGTCGAGGCGCAGACGGCGGCGCGGCGCGAGAGCGAAGTGACGGCGGCGAGGGTGATGGCCGAACGAACGACTCGAACGAACGACGCGAGGGGGGAGGACGAGGGGGAGGACGCGAAGAGCGCCGCCGCGCGGGTCCCGGACCTCGAGCGCCTCGCGGCTGAGATTTCGGCGAAAATCCGCGAGGAGAGTTTGGCGCGCGTCAAGGAAATCGCGGACGCGTTCCTCGCGGACGTCGCGAAGGGCGCCGTCGCGGGGGGCGCCGCGAGCCTCGCCGCGGGCGCCGCGCTCGCCGCGAGGCTCGGGGTCGGGATGAGCGCGGACCGAGCGCTCGAGGCCGCGTCGAAAGAGGACGCGGGGGAATCGGAGGAGACGCCGAGCGGGCGGGCGGCGGCGGCGGCGGCGTTCGGGAGTCCCGCGACGGTCGAGGAGGCGGCGTCGGAAAAGGAGGGGAGCGTCGCGGCGGAGTCGAGCGTCGCGGACGAGGTCGGACACGTCTCGTTCGACCGCGGGGAGGCGTCCATGGCGAGCGCGGACGAGTCCATCCCCGAGGAGTCCATGGCGCGGGGCGAGGGACTCGCGGACTCGGACCTCGACCGGAGCTCGGGTCCCGCGGAGCGAAGCCGCGACGACGCGTCGCGCGGAGGCGAAGGCGCGCGAGGGGACGTCGGCGGCAATGAGTCGTTCGACGGCGATTCGTTCGACGAGCGGTACCGCGCCGTCTCCGCGAAGCACGACGAGGTGCAGGCCCAGCTGAAGGCGCGCCAGCGCGAGCTCCGCGCGGCCGAGCTCGCGGCGAAGCGCTCGCGGATCGCGGAGATGGAGCGCGAGCTCGCGAGGCTCGACGCGGGCGGGGCGCCGCGCGGCTTCGACGACGCGTTCGATGACGATCGCGCGTCAAAGTCGTCGGCGGAGATTCCGGAGGACATCATCGAGGCGGGATCCGCGACGAGCCCCGGATCGTCCCTCGCGCACGAGGCGGCGGACGTGGACCACCCCGGCCCGCTCGCCGCGCACGAGGCGCGCGTCGCCGCGCTCGAGGCGCTGGTGGAGAGGCGACGCCGAGAGGCGCTGGAGACGCGGCGCCTGAGAAGCCGCGAGAAGGAACTCCGCGAAGAGGCTCGAGCGCTCGACGCGGCCATCGACGACATACGCGGCGAGAACGAACCCGCGGCGGCGCGCGTGCCGCCCGAGAAGGAGGCTGGTGAGGGGGTCTCGAAACCGGAGGCGAAACCGGAGGCGGGTGGAGAAGAACTCACGTCGCGAGCGTCTCCGCCGGCGTCCCGCGATCCGAACGCGCGCTCGCCGTCGCCGTCGCCGATTCCGCGCGAGTTCGCCGCGGGGGTTAGGCTCGGCCCCGCCCCCGCCGCGCTCGCGTCGCCGGCGTCCTCCGACGTCGCGTCCGAGGTGGCGACGGAGTCCATCCCGGGTGGCGGAAGCGCCGCCGGCGACGAAGAGAGCGGCGGTTCCGATCGGTCGGACGCGACGCTTCGCGTCTCGCCCGCGAAGGAAAAGAGCGCGTCCCCGGCGAAGGCGCACTCGCCGCCGAAGTCGCCGCCCCGCGCGTCCCCGGCGAAATCCCCGGGGCTCGGGAAGAAATCCAAACTCGCCGCGACGGCAGCGGCGCTCCTGGAAGACGTCGAGCCGCCGGCCGAGAAAGAACCGACGACCACCCAACGAGCGGCGCCGTCGAGCGGGGCTCCGGCGGAGCGAACCCTCCTCGCCGCGCTCTCCGGCGCGCTCGTCGACGAGGCGGCGGCGGAGGTGGCTCGCGTCGCGGCGAGCAAATCGGCGCGCGCGTCCGAACGACAAAGCGGCGCGGAGGGGACATCCCCGTCCCCGCCGCCGTCTCTCTCGATCGATCCACCCGGGGGGCGTCCCGGGACCGACCCCGCGGCGACGCCGGCACCGCCGCCTCAAGTTCCGCCGCCGGTTCCGCCGCCGAGCGCGCTCGCGATGGCGGAGGCGCGCGACGCCGCGCGAGACGCGACGCGCGTCCGCGCGGAGGCTTTCGCGCGCGCGGCGCTCCAACTCTCGGGCGCGGGCGATCGCGGCCTCGACGAGGCGACGCTCGCCGCGCTCGACGCGCGTCCGGACGCCGCGCTTCGCGAGGCGGCCAATCGCGCGGGCGGCGGCGGCGAGGCGGACCCGGACCCGCTGGATTGTTTGACGTTCGACACCACCGCGGAGGCGGCGCGCGCGGCGAGCGGGGGCGCGTTGGCGCTCGCGTTCCGATCGGCGAAGACGCCCGAGGAGAAGGCCGTGGCCGGGGAGACGCTCGCGGCGTACGTCGCGGCGCGCGTCGCGGCGGAGATCGCGGGGGTGAGCGAGGGCGGAGACGGGAGGGCGTTCAAGCGCGGCGGCAGCGACGCGGTGGACGACGTCGTCCGGAACGACGCGAGGACGTCGGACGATCTCGGGTGGTACGGCGTCGAGGAGGCGGAGCGCGCCGTCGTCGCGAGGCTCGCGGAGGACATCTTCGACGAGCTCGTCGAGGATACCGTCCTGAGCGGGCTGAGCTAGCTCGAGGGAAAGAGAGCGGACGATCAAGAGAGTGGACGATCGGCGAGCGGGCGGGTGATGAGTCGAAGCGCGAGCGGGCGGGTGATGAATCGAAGCGCGAGCGGGCGGGTGATGAGTCGAAGCGCGAGCGGGCGGGTGATAAGTCGAAGCGCTCGCGTCGCCGATGTGAAGAGAAGAGGATATTTTTAATACCGGTACCGGTAGTATTCACGGGCGCGCGACGCATCTTCGATTCAAAAACAGACGCCTCGACGCCGGAGGACGCGTCGACCGGCGTCGCCGTCGCGCCCCCGCCGCGTTGTTCTTCGTCACTCACGCCAACCCCGGCCTCGCGCCGCGTCCCGCCTTGCCCCTGACGGTGCTTGGCGTGGGCGGCTGCGCCACACCTCCGGCGCCCTTCCCCGGGCTCCCCGGTCCGTTCGCCGCGGCGTCCTTGATCCTCTGCCTCTCCTCGTCGAGATCCATCTCCTTCTCCGCCCCCGCGTCGTCGTCGTCCGAGTCGCCCCCCTCGCCGTCGCGGTCGTCGTCCGGGAACAGCTCGAGCCTGAAGTTATGCCGCGAGACGTCCGCGGCGGAGGTGAGGACGCCGGATTTTCGGAGCGTCCGCCCGAGCTGCTCCTCCCCGCCCTTCTTCGCGACGACGTCTAACGCGCGGAGGAGCTTCTGCTCGCACGTCGCCAAAACCTCAACCACCGTCTCGTCCGACATCGGCGGCGGCGGCGCCTCCGCGCGGATGCCATCCAGCCTGTCGCTCAGGTGCTCCGTCCCGGCCTTGATGCCGACGAGGAGCTTGTGCACCGTCTCGAACTTGAGCCGCGCGCGGTCGTTGACGACGCCGCCGCCGCTGAGCTTGATCTCGAGGTCGTCGACGGCGCGCCGGCTCGCGGGGCCCGTCGGACCGCCAAACTGCAGACGCTCCACCTCGTTCTTCGCGGACTTGATCTCCGCCTTGAGCGCGTCCACCCTCGCCTGACCGTCCTGCGAGAGCTGCTTCAGGTTCCGGTTCGTGTCCTCCTGCGTCATGAACTTCTGCACCACCTGGTCCAGGTCACTCACCCCCGTCGCGTCCTTGATTTTCAAAAACGCATCCTCGTAACTCGAGATGCGCCCCTGCTCCTCCGCCTTGCGCTTCGCCTCAGCCTTCGCCTTCGCCTCCGCGGTCGCCTCCGCCTTGGCCTGCGCGAGCTCGGCGAGCCTCGCCTCCTCCGCGTCTCGCGCCAGGCGCATCTTCTCCTCCCGCTCGTTCATCTTCTTGCGCTGCGTCACCATCTTGCGCCGGTCGCGAAGATCCTTCTCGCGCTTCCGACGCTCCTTGGCCAAAAAGTTGTCAACCTCCATGAGCTCGCTCTTCGCCTGCTCCTTCGCCGCGTTCGCGTCGTGCGACATGAGGATGAGCTCGGAGAGATCCTTCTCCTTCTGCTGAAGCGCGCGCTCGAGGGTCTTGAGCTGGCCGTCGAAACCCACGCGCTCGTCCATCAGGCGCTTGACGATCTGCTCGTACGTCTTCTTGATGGAGTTGGCCTCGTTGTACTTGATCAGCGCCTTGTCGAACCGGTTCTCGAGCTGGCGGATCATCCGCGTCGTCGGGTTATCCCGCGTCAGCGACCCCGCGGAGGTGTCGTTCTCCAGGTCCCTGACCGTGCCGAGCCGTTGCTCGAGCTCCTTCGTCTTGCGCACCGCGGACTGCTTCAGGTGCTCCTCGTCGAGGTTGAGCGCCCTCTGCGGCTTCCCGCCGGGACGTCCCGCCTTCCGCGCCTCCTCGTACTCGCGCTTCAAATCCCGCCCGAACTCCTGCAGCTTATCGCGGTCGGACTCGTTCTCGAGGTCCTTCACCGTGTCCAGGCGCTGCTCGAGCTCGCGCGTCTTCCTGATCGCGGTCTGCTTCAGGTCGTCGTACTTCTTCTTGAGCTCCTTGCTGAACTGCTGGAGGCGGTAGAGCTCCTCGCTCCCCGCGGTCGTCTCCGAAGCCTTGGGCGCGTTCCCGCCGACGTTCTGCTCGCTGAGCTGCGCCATCAGGAGCTTGTGCTCCTTCTTCAGACCCGCGATCGTCTCCTTGTTCTGCTTGATCGTCCACTGCGACGTCTCGAAGTACGCCTTACGGTCGCCCTCTGCGCGATCGCGATCGCGATTGGAAAACGGGGCGGGGGGGGTCAGGCGAGGCGGGGGAATGCGCGGGGAAGTCGGGTCGAATCGCGCGGGGTTCCGAGCGCCGGAATCGGGGAAGGGGCGCGCGGAGGGGGGCGCGGCGCGCACCGAGAAGCGCATATTTCTTCTGCAGATCCGCGAGCTCCTCCTCGGGGGTCATCTCGTCAGGCGTTCGCCGCGTGCGCGCGCGCGCGGAACCGAACGGGAGTCAAATCCCAACCCGCGCACACGGGTGCGCGTTCGCGATTGCGCGCGCGGGGCGCGGAGGTTCGGCGCGGCGGGCGAGCGGACGGAAACGCGCTCGTCGCGGTCGCGTCCGCGGTGCGTCGCCTCCGAGGGCGGGGCGGGTGCGGCCGCGAAGCGCGCGAAGCTGTGCCCGCGCGCGCGCGCGCGACGGGGCGAAGAGGCGCGGGGGCGGAGGCGAGGCGGGGCGAGAGCGACCCGATTTGGGAATCTCGGGCGCGTGCGGGTGCGCCAGCGCAGTCTCGAAATTTCGCGGGGCGGGACTCGAGCGTCGACGGTTCGAGGACCCGTCGACCGCGACGTTGGTTGCTTTTGCGCGGGCGGGCACTTCAAAAACACAAAAGGCCTCAACGACCGAGCGGGCGATCGGAAATATCGAGCGCCGCGTGCTCGCTCCCGCGTCACAACCCGATCGCGCCCTCCGCGGCCGATCTCGCACGCGCGGTCCTCTCGCGGACCGTCTCGGCGCCTCGCACGCCGCGCGGCTCGATCGCACGTCTCGCGACGCGCGCGTCGTCACGCCCACCGCTCGGCTTTGAAAAGTCAGCGCTCGCGTCAGATCTGGGCACGTCGATCGGGCCACCTTTTTCCCGCCCCGCGTCTCGCCTCGCCGTCGTCGACCCTCTCTCGCGTTCGAGATGGCGGCGGAAACGGCCGCGTCGAAGTCCGGCGCCACCGGCACGACCGTCGGCGAGCGCTACAGCGACAACAAGCTCAAGCACGACATCCGCATGTCTAACATGAGCGCCGCCAAGAAGCTCGCGGACGCGATCCGCACCTCCCTCGGCCCGCGCGGGATGGACAAGATGCTCGTCTCCGGGAACAACGACGTGACCATCACGAACGACGGCGCGACGATCCTGAACAAGATGGAGGTCTCCCACCCCGCGGCCAAGATGCTCGTGGAGCTGAGCAAGTCCCAGGACATCGTCGCCGGCGACGGCACCACCTCCGTCACGGTGCTCTGCGGCTCCCTGCTCAACAAGTGCATCGGCCTCCTCGCGCGCGGCGTCCACCCGACCGTCATCTCCGACGCCATGGGCCTCGCGTGCGACAAGGCCTGCGAGATCCTGCAGGACATGGCGATCCCGCTCGACATCGACGACCGGGAGGCTCTGATCAAGGCGGCGACGACGAGTTTGGGCTCCAAGGTGGTGGCGCAGTACTCGAGCGTCCTGGCGCCCATCGCCGTGGACGCCGTGCTGAAGATCACCGACCCGGAGCGGCCGGAGATGGTGGACCTGAGGGACATCAACATCCTGCGCAAGTCCGGGGGCACGATCGACGACACGGAGATGATCGACGGGCTCGTGCTGGACAGCAAGTCGAGCAAAGCCGCCGGCGGGCCGACGAAGGTGGAGGATGCCAAGATCGCGCTGATTCAGTTCTGCATCTCCCCGCCCAAGACGGACATGGAGAACAGCGTCGTGGTGAGCGACTACCAGCAGATGGACCGCATCCTGAAGGAGGAGCGCAACTACATCATCGGCCTCATCAAGAAGATCAAGGCGAGCGGGTGCAACGTGTTGCTGATTCAAAAATCCATCCTGCGCGACGCCGTCACCGACCTGTCGCTGCACTACCTCGCCAAGGCGAAGATCCTCGTCGTGCGCGACGTCGAGCGCGAGGACGTGGAGTTCATCTCCAAGACGCTCTCGTTGCAGCCCGTCGCGCACGTGGACCAGCTCACCCCGGACAAGCTCGGGAGGGCGGCGCTCGTGAACTCGGTGCAGTGCGGCGGGGACAAGCTTGTGAAGATCACGGGCATCGAGAACATGGGGAAGACGGTCAGCGTCCTGTGCCGCGGCAGCAACAAGCTCGTCATCGAGGAGGCGGACCGCTCCCTGCACGACGCCCTCTGCGTCATCCGGTGCCTCGTGCAGAAGCGGTTCCTCATCGTCGGCGGCGGCGCGCCCGAGGTGGAGGCGAGTCAGCAGCTCGGGAAGTGGGCGCGGACGCGGAGCGGCATGGAGGCGGTGTGCGTCAAGGCGTTCGCCGAGGCCCTGGAGGTGATCCCGTACACGCTCGCGGAGAACGCGGGCCTGAACCCGATCGAGATCGTCACCGAGCTCAGGAACAAGCACGCGACCACGGGGAACGCCAACCTCGGGATCAACGTGCGGAAGGGGACCATCACCAACATCCTCGAGGAAAACGTCGTGCAGCCGCTCCTGGTGTCCACCTCCGCCCTCAGCCTCGCGACGGAGTGCGTGCGCATGATCCTCAAGATCGACGACATCTGCCCCGTGAGGTGAAAAGGCGAACGCGCGCGGGGGAGAGAGAGGAGACGACGGAGAGAGGGAAGGAGGCGCGCGAGGGGGAGACCCGAGAGGTCGTTCGTACCCGGTGTGATAAAAGGATGGATGATTTTTTTCCCAACGTCTGCCCTCCCCTCGGAAAATTTATTTGACTGTTTGCCTGTGCGCAAAAATGAAGTCCCGCAGATGTCACTTGACCGTCCGAAGGTCTGACTGACTCGTGTGAGATGCGAGCCGGGAGAAGCACGCGCGGAGATGCATGAATGGAGATGCAGCCGTCGATCAGGCTCAGGCTCCCGCTGAAAGAATCGGTATGTTTGGATATGTACAGCAGCTGCACGCGCCTTCTAAACGTTCCTCCGCCCCCTTTCTCATCGCTCGGGTCATTCACCGCCGCCCGCGCGGCTCCTTCACTTGGCCATGGAGGAGGAGTAGCAGCGCTCCTTGACCTCGGCGGTGACGTCCACCGGGTTCTGCGCGGCGTGCGGGTGCTCGGGCCCGGCGTACACCTTGAGCTGCGTGAAGAGCTCGCGCCCCATGCGGTTCTTGGGGAGCATGCCCCTCACCGCCTTCTCGATGATGCGCTCGGGGATGCGTCCCTGGAGCGCGCGGAAGGTCTCCGTCTTGAGCGATCCCGGGCGTCCCGTCTCATGTCGGCGATAGAGCTTATCCTCAAACTTGTTCCCCGAGACCACCACCTTCTCGGCGTTGACGACGACGACGTACGTGCCCATGTTCATCGCGGGGGTGTACGTCGCGACGTTGCCGCCGCGGACGTAGGTCGCGATGAGGGTGCACAGGCGGCCGAGGCGGAGGTCCGACGCGTCGATCACCACCCACGGTTTCCTGCTGCCGTCGGTGTCCTCGCCCTTGGGGTAGTACGTGGAGTTGAAGACGTCCTTGCCCATCTTCTCCGGCGCGGCCATCCCCTCCGGCATCTTCACGCTGCCCGCGAACGCCGCGACGCGCTTAGAACCCATGCGCGCGACCTCCTTGCCCGTGACCTTAGCGCCGCTGAAGCTCGCGGAGCGAGCGGTACCTGAGAGAGGGGGGGGGAGGAGGAGGGAGGCGGGGTCAGAGGCCGGCGGGGTCGGATTTTCTTCGCCGGGATCGCGAGGTCGTAACGGAGCGCGACAGCGCGCGGGCGACGTGTCTTTCCCGTGTCGCGGCGACGTCCGGAGCCGTCGCGCGCCCGAGCGAGCGCGGACGACGGAATCGCGGGGACGACGCGACGCGTCGGGGTGCCTCGCGCGACCCGCCCGGGGGCCCGAGTCCGGCTCGGGCGCGGTCGCCGTCGGCGCGACGCGGCGTCGCGCCGACGGCGGCATCTCCGCCAAACCCTCAAGGGCTAGGTCTTTTTCGCGACGGGAGGAATCGCGCGCGGACGGGCGGGGACGGGAGGGAGGACGCACCCGCGCGGCGAGCCGACACCACACCCCCCACGGTCGCGCACGCGGGCGCGGAAACGGCGAAAGCAGCCATCGTTGCTCTACTCGTGTTTATTCGTGCTCGCGAAGCTCGCGGCGCGTCTGAGAGTGCGCGCGCGCTCGTCGCCGCGACGCACTTTCCTATCCAGAAACCGAGCGCCGGGTGTGGCCTATTTTGCATCCGTGGGTCTCTGGCGCGATCATCCGCGTGTGCAAAACGCCCCCGACGTCGCCCGTTGAGTGAAAGTTAAACGCCACCTGCTGCTTTCTCGTTCGATGTTGTTGCCTTCATCACAACGACCTCGCGCTCCGGGGGCCGGTCGGCACGAGGGGCGCGATGGCGTCGACGTCGGCGAGCGCCGGCGCGGGACGAGGTCCCGCGCCGGGCGCGGTGGCGCTCCCCTCGGCGGGGGAGGTGGCGGCGAGGAGCGCGTCCGCGCACCTCGCGCGGGATCGCCCGACGGTGGCGCTCCTCACCGCGACCGCGAGGCTCCTGCGCGACATGGTGTCGCGCGCGCCCGGGCCGGACGAGGAGGCGTCGGACGGGGACCCCGTGGGGTTATTCACGACGCACCGGGGCAAGTTCCTGCACCTCCCGTCCAAGGTGCTCGAGGCGGCGACGTACGTCAAGACCGCGGGCGCGGACGCCACCCCCGCGGACGCGCTCCGCGAGGGCGTCACCGCGTCGTGCCTCTCGAGCGCGTGCCTGCAACTCCTCGACGACCTCGAGGACGTCCTCCTGACGTCCAAGCTCCACGAGGCGTTCGTCGCGGCGGTGAAGATCCAGGACTACAGGAGCAGGCTCTACGTCATGCGGCTCCTGCTCGACCGCGTCCCCGCGGACAGGCTCCACGCCGCGCGCGTCCTGGTGGAGGTCCTCGCCAAGCACGGCACGAGGCTCCTCCTCGAGCAAACCGAGCGCACATCCGAGCGAACATCCGAGCGATCCTCGCGCCGCGGTCCTTCCGACGCGAACGACTCGAACGAGAACGACACGCCGGACGCCTCCCCGCTCGACGCGATCCTGCGCACGCTCGCCCCGAAGTTCCTCCGGCGCAAGAGAGGCAAAGGTCCCCGGAGCCCCTCCGACGACGACGAGTCCCGGAAAAAAACACACCCCGAAAAAAGCGGCCTCTCCCCCAACGCGTCGGCGGCGAACGCGGGCGCCAACGGCGACGCCGCGAGAGCGTTCCAGGTGCTCAAGATCCTCGTGCGCGAGCGAACGTACCTGCTGTTCAAGGGCGCCGCCCAACACGCGACGCACGCGGCCGGCGCGCGCGCGTCGCGCGAGAGGGAGAAGGGAAAGAAGAAGAGCGGCGGCGGCGCGCCCTCGTCGCGTCGCTCGGACGACGGGTACGCCGAGAGGGAGGATCGGCGCCGCCGCCTCGCCGAGAGCGTGAAAACCGACGAGGCCGACAGGGAAACCTCCGCGGACGCGAACGAGGGTGGGTCTCTCGGGTGGGCGTCGTACGCGGACGCGCACGAGGCGTCGTCGAGGTCCCGATCGCGCGTCGCGTCGCCGAAATACGCCCAACTCTCGGCGCCGGGGGCAATCCCAATCTGCGGCGCGGGCGCGGGTCCCGCGCGCCGGCGCATGGAGACGGAGCTCGCGCGATCGCTCGAGGAGGCGGTGGCGCGCGCGAGGAAGGCGAGGGACCGAGAGCTGCGCCTGACGTACGTCCGCCCGACGGACGCGTTCGCGCGGCGAGAGGCGCTTCGAGAGCGCCGCGAGGAAAACAGGACGCGGAACGAACGCGAAGCGTTAAAGGCGGAGAGCGGGGAAAAGCGGAATCCCGCGCTCGTCGGGGAGGCGCGCGTGGACGACGCGGGCGCGCGCGAACCGCCGCGGGAGCCGAAACCGCCCACCGCGGACGACCCGAGCGTTCTCACCCCGAAGAAGACGTACGTGGGTCTGCTCGAGCGAAAGGGCGCCGCGAGAGAGGCGGCGATCGGGAGGGGGCGGCGCCGGTCCAAGGATCCGAGCGATTCGGATCCCGAGTGGACCGGCGACGACGACTCGGACGCGGACTCGGACTCGGGCTCGGAGGAGGCGTCGTTCGCGGGCGCGGACCCGACGAACCCGCTGCGGCGCGTCGAGGGGGGGCGACGGACGAGCGCGAAAAGAGGCGGCCCGGGAATCCTCCTCCCGCCGTCGCTGGAGGACCTCGTGGGGTCGCCCGCGGGGAAGGCGCCGCCCGCCGAGGTGAGGGCGCGCGCGTACGAGAAGGAAGCCGCGTACGCCGAGCGCGCGGCGGGGAAAAAGGCACGCGCCACCCTGGCGTCCTCGCCGATGAAGACGAAACCCATCCTCGCGAGCAGGTTCGAGCAGCCGCCGGGCGAGGAGTCCTCGAGAGGGTCCCGAGACGCGGAAGACGAAGGTCACGCGGAGGGCGAAGGTCACGCGGAGGACGAAGGTCCCTCGTCGGCGGCGGCGTCGGCGCGCGCCGCGCTCGCGTTCGGGGCCCTCGCGCCGCCGCGGCCGGGAACGGCCGGAACCGGCGGCGCGGGTCCCCCGGACCGGTCGGACAGGTTCGCGCGGTACTCGCGCGGGACGGACCGCGTCGCGAACGCGAGGAGCCGAGCGGGCGCCCAAAACCACGATCGACGCGCGCTCGTCGCTTCGTCGGACGCCGCGGCGGAGGAAGGCGGCGAGGAGACGGCGACGGCGGCGGCGGCGGAGGGCCGCGCCGTTGCCGAAGCCGACGCCGAAACCTTCGCGCCGCCGTCCGCCTCCGCCCCCGCGGCTCCCGGGCGGCGTAAGCGGGCGACGAGCCTCGCGGAGCTGAAGGCTCGCGTTCGCCTCGCGGAGCCTCGCGATTCCCCGGGCGCGGCGGAGCTCCGAACCATCGGCGCGAGGCTGAGGCGGGGACCCGGCGGCGGCGACGATCGGGATCGGGGCGCCGGATACGCCGAGCCGTCCTCTGCGGTGCTCGCGCCCGACGGATCCTCGGACCGATCCGATCCGATCCCCGTCGCGGCGCCCGTCGCGCGTCGCGCGTACGCGGCGCTCCGCGGGTCGGCCCGCGACGGGGACGGCGCGTCGAAAGAAGACCCCGCGGAGGAGGACGCCCGCCCGTCGCCTCGCGCGGCGGCGGAGAACTATTACCTCGTCGAGCGCCCGGCCGTGCCGACGCCCGACCTCGACGCGGCGGAGCGCGCGGCGAGCGAGAAGGCTGCGGCGAGGGCGGCGCGCGCCGCCATCGTCCACGCGCGACGCGCCGAAGCCGCGAGCGAACGCGCCGCGACGCGCGCGCCCCCCGGCGCCGAGACGCGCGCGGGGGCGCCGACGCTTCGGAATTCGGCCGAAGTGCCTCCGAAGAAGCGAGGCGGGCCGAATCGCCCGGCGAGGGAGGAGGAGGAGGAGGAGGCGGCGTCGGCGGAGGAGGAGGAGGACCCTTCGGTACCTCGGGGGGGCATTCTCGCGGGAGTATCCGGGCGGCCTACTCCCGGCCATCGGGCCGCTTACGCCGCGGACGAGCTCTGGGTCGTCCGCGAGGCGATCCCGAGCGCGACCGCGCGCGACGCGCGAGAAATCGCCGACGATGCGCGGTTCGCCGACGAGGGCCATCGGGAGGAGGCGCGCGCCGCCGTCGACGCGGAGGAGGAGGAGGACGACGAGTTCACCTTCGACCGCGCGGCGGCGGCGGGCGAGGACCCCGCGCGCGGCGGGCCGGACGCGTTCGCGGGCGAAGACCCTCCATCGAACGGCGGCGGGCGGAGCGGTCTCGAACCCCCCTTCGCGCCCGCCGAGGCGACGGCGACGGACGACCGGGAACTGCGCCCCGGATCTCCGCCGCCCGGATCTCCGCCGCCCGGATCTCCGCCGCCCGGATCTCCGCCGCCCGGATCCCACTACTCGGGGACCGAGGGGGAGCGCGCGCGAGGCGACGCGAACCCGGCGCCGCCGCGAATCGTCGCGGGCCGGACGGTTTCCCTCCCCGCGGGGTTCCGCCGCGCCGAGCCCGGCGAGCGCGGCGCGATTCGAGCGGCGGACGCCGTCGCGGCGGGGACCTCGGTCGCGACGACGGCCCTTCCGGGATTTTCGGAGGGAGGGGGCGGCGTCGAGGGGACGACGCTGGACCCCGCGGCGAACCCGACGAGCGGTTTCGAGAGCGGTCGGGAGAGTGCCGCCGCGGAAGGAAGCGCGCGGCTTCGGCGCGTCGCCGCGCGCATACGCGGCGAGGCGCCGGCGCGGCCCAGTCGAGCGGAGCTGGACGCGCGGTACAAAGGACCGAGAGCGGCGCGCGTCGCCGCCCCGGGGAAGAGAGCGGCGATCGGCGCGAAGAAGAAGGGCGGCGAAGCGAAGGAAGCGGCGAGGGACGTCGGCGAGGGGTCGTCGGGGTTCTCGGGCTCGGAGGCGTCCGCCGCGGCGGCGGCGGCGGCGGCGGCGGCGCGCGCGCGGACGCTCGGGCCCCCGAAGACGAACGCCGCGGGCGCCGCCGGGGGCGGGTCGCGGCCGAAGGCGGGCGCGAACACTGGCGCGGCGAACCGCGTCGCGCGGTTGGCGGGAATGTCGCCGGGTCCCGCGCCGCCGGGCGAACGGGGCGCGAGCGGCGACGCGGGGGTTCCGCGACGGCGCGAGGAGGCGTCGGGGTCAAGCTCGTCGGCGTCGGCGCTCGCGGCGCCGGGGCCTTCTCCGGAGTCCGACGGCGCGGGCCTCGAAGCCGCCGGGGAGGACGAGATGGTTTCCACGTACTCGGTCAACGCGTTGGAACAGATTCTGCGCGAGGTGGCGATGCGCGGGGGGCTGGACGACCTGCTCGAGGGCGGCGAGGGCGACGAGGGCGGGGACGTCGACGTCTCCGCCGAGGACGTCGCGAAGATCGTCGAGCTCGTCAAGGCGCGGAGGAAGGAACGCGCGGAGTCGGCGAAGATCAAACGCGACCAGGGGCTCGCGGGGAAACTCGCCGCGAAGCTCGTGGGCGACGGCGCGGACGAAGACGCGGACGAAGCGACGCCGGAGGCGGACGACCCGGAGGCGTCCTCCGCGGAGAAGGCGAGGCGAAAAGAGGCGCGAGCGAAGTTCGCCAAGGAGAAGGTGGAAAACATCCAGAACCAGCTCGAGGCGGCGTCGCCGAGCGGGTCGCCGCGCGCGTCGGAGGGCGAGAAACGAACGGCACCTTTCGGCGCGCCGCCGCCGCCGCCGCCGCCGCCTCCGCCGGGAGGAAAGCTTCCCGGAGTGCCGCCGCCGCCGCCGCCGCCGCCTCCCGGAGGCAAACTCCCCGGCGCGCCTCCTCCGCCTCCGCCGCCGCCGCCTCCGGGAGGGAAGCTTCCCGGAGTGCCGCCTCCTCCTCCGCCGCCGCCTCCGCCGGGAGGGAAGCTTCCCGGAGTGCCGCCTCCGCCGCCGCCGCCTCCGCCGGGAGGCAAACTCCCGGGCGCTCCTCCTCCTCCTCCGCCGCCGCCTCCTCCGGGAGGCAAACTCCCGGGCGCTCCTCCTCCTCCTCCGCCTCCTCCGGGAGGCAAGATCCCCGGCGCGCCTCCGCCTCCGCCGCCGCCGCCCCCGGGCGCCAAGCGTCTCCCCGGCGCGCCTCCTCCTCCTCCGCCGCCGCCTCCTGGGGGCAAAGGCGGTCCTCGCGTGGGCATCGCTTCCGTCGCGGCGGCGGCGAAGGTGGCGAAGGTGGTGCGCAAGGTGAAGATGCTTCACTGGGACAAGCTCCAGCCGCACACTCTGCGCGGGACGGTGTGGGAGGGCGCCAACGCGGACGACGTCGGGTTGAACCTCGCCGACCTCGACTCGCTGTTCGCGCTGGAGGACGCGTCGCGGAAGAAGAAGGACCAGGCGGCGTCCGGGTCGAAGCGGCCCAAGGCGGTGAGCCTGATCGACCCGAAGCGTTCGCTGAACATCTCCATCCAGCTCGCGGGTTTGCGCATGCCGTTCAAGCGGATCAAGGAGGCGCTGCTCAAGATGGACGACGAGACGCTCGCGGTGGACCAGCTCACGATTCTCGCGCTCGCCGTGCCGACGCAGGAGGAGCTCGGTCTGCTCCGCGCGTACCAGGGCGACCGCGCCGAGCTCGCGACGGTGGAGCAGTACTTTTTGCAGGTGATGCCGATCCCGCGCCTCGCCGAGCGCATCGCCGCGCTGGTGTTCAAGGGCACGGCGACGAGCACCCTCGAGCGCGTCGCGCGGGAGTACGAGCTCACGATTCGCGCGTCGTCCGAGCTCGTGGAGTGCAAGCACTTCGTCACCGTCCTGGAGGGCATCCTCGCCGTGGGGAACCACCTCAACGGCGGGACGTACCGCGGCCAGGCGCGCGGGTTCCGGCTCGAGATGCTCCTTCGCCTGACGGACGTCAAGGCTGTCGATCGCAAGACGAGCCTTCTGCACTTCGTCGCGAAGGAGCTCAAGAAGTCCGCCCCCGGCGTCGAGTTTTTGGCGACGGAGCTCGCGTCGGTCAAAGCCGCGGCGGCGCTCAGCCTGGACGGGACGAAGGAGGCGCTCCAGGCGGTCGCCGGCGGTCTGAAATCGGTCAACGACGAGGTGCTGAGGGCGTCGGGCGCGGACCCGAGCGCGGACGCGAGGACGAACGAGGAGCAGACGCACGACCGTTTCCGCGACGTGATGGTGCCCTTCGCGGAGTCCGCCGACGGGGCGGTGTCGTCGGCCAAGGCGCTCGAGGCGGAGGCGACGGAGCGCATGAAAAAAGCCACCGAGTTCTACGGCGAGCCGTTCAAGGCGGATAACGCGGGGCGCATCTTCAAGCTCGTCGCGGACTTCCTCCTCGCGTTCGACAAGGTCCAGGAGGACATGCGCAAGGAGGCGGAGCTCGCGGAGAAGAAGAAAAAACGCGAGGAGGCGGCGAAGATTCGCAAATCGGCCAGCGTCGCCGAGCTCGGCGCCGACGACCCGGGGGGCGACGAGCCCGGCGAAGACGGCGTCCCCCGCCGGAAAAAACGCCGCGCCCCGCCGAAACAGCCGCGAAGGCAGCTGGACATCAGGGACGAGATGCACGACGAGCTCAAGGCCAAGGCGCCGAGAATGGACGAGGAGGAGAGCCCGGCGTCCAAGCTCGCGCGCATGCAAAAGCTCGGCTTCACCTCCACCGCGCAGCTCCTCGAGCACGACGCCGAGACCAAGAGGAAAGCGGAACGCGCGGGGGGCGTCCGAGACGCGGACGAAGACAAGGGCGCGAAGAAGCAAAAACCGCCGCCGGGCACCTCCGGCGCGCGCGGCGCGGAATCCTCCGACGCGCGGCAGGTGAGACACACTTCAAACGCCGGGTCCCCCTCGACGCCGCCCGCGCCGCCGCCGCCGTCGGCTTCGCCCCCCCGCGACGCGTTCGGCGCGGGGTCGGCGACGCTGACGGTTCGCGTCGCCGCCCGGGGCGCCGCCCCCGACGCCCCCGCGGCGTCCACGCCGCCGTCCACGCCGCCGCGCGGGTCGCCCACGGCCTCGTCGTCCCCGCGGCGCTCGCCCTCGGGGCGGTCGCTCCAGGCGCCGGGGAAGATGCAGTCGCGCGCGTTTCCGAAATCGCCCGGGTCGAGGAGCCCCCGAAGCAGCGGCGGGTCGCGCTCGCCCTTCGCCGACGACGTCAACATATTCAACGAACTCGCGGAGAGCGGGTTCAAGGTGGACCTCGCGGCGGCGGAGGTGGCGCGAAACCTGCCCCCGGGCGTGCCCATGCCCCCGCCGCCGCCGCCGCCGGGGCTGCTCACCGTCGGCGTCCCGAAGAGGGCGCCCGCGACGAAGGCGAAGGCGAAGGCGAAGGAGACGGAATCGGAAAAGACGCAGCAGCCCCCCGAGGGCGCGCCTCGCGGAGGCCCTCCCCCCCCCCCGCCGCCGCCGCCTCCCGGCCTACTGCGCGTGGGCGTGCCGAAGGTGGCGGCGAACCTGAAGGCGGCGGCGGCATCGCCGAGTGCCCCTCCTCCCCCACCTCAGGCGGCGGCGAGGACGCCCGGAGGCCCGCCGCCGCCGCCGCCGCCGCCGCCGGGGCTGCTGACGATGGGGGTCCCGAAGCGGGCCCCCCCGCCCGCGCCCCCGAAGCGCGCCCCCGGAGCGCCGCCGCCACCGCCGCCGCCTCCGCCGCCTCCCGGCCTCATCGGCATGGGCGCCGGGCCCCCGCCGCCGCCTCGAGCGCCCCCCCACGCCGCGCGAGGAGGTCCCCCGCCGCCCCCGCCGCCGCCCCCGCCGGGCCTGATCGGTATGGGTGCTGGGCCCCCTCCGCCGCCGAGGCGGCCGCGCACCGCGCAGCAAATCGGCGCCGCCGCCATCGCCGACGAGATCGCCAAGCGACGCGGCGGCGGCGGCGGCGGCGGGGACGAGTGATGTTTCGATATAAAAAAACGAACTACAGAAGGTGGCGCGCGGGAGTCACTCCGCGAACGTGTGGGAGCGCGGTGACGCGAGGGGGAGGCGAACCGAACGAGATGTATTAGTATTAGGTAGCGTACATCGTAGCTCGCGGACTCGTCGCCGGACCCCCGGAGTTGGATTTTTTTTTTTTCGCGCTCCGGAGCTCCGCGGTCGCTCTCGGGACCCTCTCTTCCCCGGGACCCTCCCTCCGCGCGGTCGAAGACTTGTCGGTCTTTTTTATACGCCACCACCCTGGTTTTGTTTTCTCGCGCCTTCCTTCTCCTTCCTCAGATGAACGGCAGGAGCAGGTACTCTCCGTAGAAGAGGTACCATATGTTTTGGTAGTACCTCTGCACCGCCGCCTTTGTGTACCCCTCCGCCTCGAGCGCCCTCGTCTTGACGACGAGAAACGCCGCGAACGCGAGGTGCGCGCCGATCATGAGGGTCTGGTTGAACCACGCGCTCTTCCACGCCGCCACCGCGACCGCGCCGAGGTAGTTCGCCAGCAGCAGACCGCTCCCCAGGTAGCTGACGCCGCGCACCCCCACCCTGGTCGCGAACGTCTCGATGTTGAACTTCTTGTCGCCCTCGATGTCGGCGAGGTCCTTGGTGATGCTGATGACGACGGCGAAGACGGTGACGAAGCACGTGATGAAGAGGATGGGCGGCGACCACGCGAAGGGAAGGCCGATGGCCGCGGTCGTCGCGTGGTGCACGCCGAAGTTCAGGAGAAACCCGCGGACGGTCGCGATGATCACGAACGCGGCGAGCGCGGAGCGCTTGAGCCTGAACGGAGGGACGCTGTAGACGGTGCCGAGAAACAGGCCGAAGCAGTAGAGCTGGGTGATCAACGCGCCGAAGTTGGACGCGACGATGGCGGCGCCGGCGGCGGCGAAGACCGCGCACGCCGCCCAGGCCAGGGGAATCGTGAGCTCGCCCGCGGCGACGGGGAGGAAGGGCTTGTTCACCTTGTCGATGTCCACGTCGTAGATCTGGTTGATGCCGACGATGTACCCGTTGCCGCACAGTAAGGCGACGAGGCCGAGAAGCGCGCGCGGGACGAGCGCCAGGTTGAAGAGCTCGGGATTGGCGAGCAAACACCGCGTGACGATCGCCGTCGTGCCGAGGATCGTGCCGCGGATTGTGTGCGGACGCACGAACTTCCAGATGGCGCCCGCGAGCGTGTTCGCCTTCGCGGTGACGTCCACGCTCTGCGCGTCGCCGTCCTCGTACTCGGGGACCGCCGCCGCGGACGACGACCCGGAGGCGGAGGCGGAGGCGACGAGGCGCGCGCGATCGCGGCGAACGACCGACGCCGAGGCGCGAGAGCGACGACGCGCGAGGGCGACGCGCGAGGGCGAGGCGAAGGCGCGAGGCGCGCGGGGCGACCGCGGGAGAGACGCGGCGGACGAGCCGCGGGCGGCGCGACCGAGCGGCGCCGCCGGAGCGGTGGGCGCCGTCCGAGACGACGCGAGAGCGGCGGCCATGGTCGTCTCTCGTCTCCGGGCCGAGGCGTGCCGATCCCACCGAACGCGCGCGACCGGGGGCGCGGCGCGGGTCGGCGCGAGAGGGGAAGTCGCGAGAGGCGCGGGGGGGCGACGCACTCGCGAGACGTCGAGGCGAGGCGGAGCACGCGCGGTGCCGGTCGCGGTGTGGACGCCGCGCGTGCCGCGGAGCGCGGTCGCGAGTGTCGCGCGAATCCGACGCGAGCCACGCGGCGCTGGATAGCCTTCGCCGTCCGCGCGACGTGGCTTTTCACGCTTCGACGCTGAGCTGGCACCGAAAAAACGACCCGCGCGACGGATTTTCCAGACTGAATGCCCCGTTCAGTCTGGACACCCGGACGGCCGAGATCCGAGATTCGCCCCCGATCTTCCCACTCGTGGCTCGCGTGCGTTCGCCTCCGTCCCCCCGGGCGCGACGGTCTCGGCGCGCGCCGCCCCGCCCCGCCACCACCGCCCGCGCGCGCCCGCGGCCTCCACGCACCCGCCAGCATGCGCGCGATGGTCGCGACGCCCGCGTCCGCGCGCGCCTCGCCGCATCCTCCGGGCGCCGCCTCCCGCGCGCCCCGCGTCGCGCGCGCCCACGCCGCTCCCGCCGCGTCCCACGCCGCCCCGCGCGTCGTCGTCGCGCTCTCGGCCCCTCGCGCCGCGCCGCGCCGAGGGCGCCGCGTCGCGCCTCGCGCGGCGTCTCCCTCGGACGACGACGGCCGAAGCGCCGCCGCCGGCGGCGGCGGCGGCGCGAAGACGAGCATCATGAGCAAGGCGGACGAGCTCCTCGAGAAGGTGGGCCTGAGCCTCGGCCCCATCGGCATGACCCTGGGCGAGTCCAAGCGCGCGGACGACGACGACGACCCATCCGCCGCCGTCTCCGCGGCGGGGAAGGCGGCCGTGATGATGGACAAGGCCGGCGTCAGCCTCGGCCCCATCGGCATGACCCTGGGCGAGAGCAAACCGTCCGGCGCGGGCGACCCTTCGTCGGGAGACGCCGCCGCCGCGTCCGCCGCCGATCGCCCCTCGTCCATCGCGTCCATGACGACGGCGGAGTGGCGCGCCAAGTACGTCAACGCCGACGGCACGGTGGACCTCTTCCTTAAGGACGAGTACAACGCCGCCTCCCGCCTCGCCGGGTGCGTCGACCCGGCGACGCTCCCCGACGGCGTCGACCCCGCGGCGCTCGCGAACATCGAGAACATCGCCTGGAGCGGCCTCCCGACCGACGCGGTTTCGGGCGTCCGGCACGCGGTGAAAGTGACGGATCACGAGACGGGGGAGACGCTCCAGCTCGACGTCCCCGAGAATCGGTACGTGCTCTTCGAGGCGGAGCAGGCGGGGTGGGAGCTCCCCAACGCGTGCCGCATGGGGTGCTGCACGAAGTGCGCGGTGAAGGTCACCAAGGGGACGCTCGCGCAGCCCGAGGCGTTGGGGCTGAGCAAGAGGTACAGGGACGAGGGGTACGCGCTGCTGTGCGTCTCCACCGCGCTAAGCGACGTGGAGTGCGTGACGCAGGATGAGGAGGAGGTGTACCAGATGCAGTTCGGGGAGCTCTTCCAGCAGCTCGCGACGGATAAGGACGGGGGGGCGGTCGTGAGGGACGACTTCGCACTGGAAATCGCGGACATGGACGAGTGATGAGAAGGGAGCGAGAGACGCCCTGGGAGAGAGGGGAGGGGTGGGATGGAGGAAGGAACGGAACGGAAAACGCGAGGGAACGAAGACGACCCGATACGTGGGGGAGCGCGCCATAACCAACTTTGAAAAAGTATTGTGGTGCCGGGTTCAAATAAATACGAAACCACGACTCGTCGCCTCGACGGGTCAGATCGGGGCGCGCCACCGTTCGTCTCGCGCCTGTCAGCACTCGATACGCGATGGCCGAAGACACGGCGACCGGTCGCCGCCCTCGCCGCGCGGCGGCGAAGGCTGCGGCGGCGAACGCGACGCAGCCGAGCGCGATGCACTACGTCGGGTACGTCGAGGAGGACGAGACGCCCGAGCAAATCATGCGAAAGTTCGAACAGCTGGAGAAGATCCAGCGCGAGGCGGAGGAGGCGAAGGCGGCGGCCGCGGAGGCGAAGCGGCAGCTCGCGGAGGAGAACGGGGAGGCCCCGAGCGACGACGCGGGGGCCGACGCGGACGGCGACGAGGCGACCGCGGAGGCCGATTTCGACGAGGAGCTCCTGCTGAAGGTGTTCCGGCAGACGTCGCAGTTTTCCCTGAAGCGCGCGCTGCGGGACGAGGCGTACGCGGAAGATTACGAGATCTTCGGCGACGACGCGCAGTTCAGCGACGACGAGGTGGACCCCGAGAACATCTTCGGCGCGTACGGCAAGAAGAAGCGCAAGCGGTTCGGGGAGCCGCGGGCGAAGAAGGAGCGCGTCCCGCGGGCGCCCAAGCCGCAGAAGAGCCACATGATCACCGCGTACAACAGCGACAACCAGATGCTCATGCGCAAGAAGAAGACGGTCGACCCGCGCGCGCCGAACATCCTGAAGCTGCCCCCGCACCCCATCCCGGTCAGCTGGGGCAAGGTCATCGAGCCGTACCGATCGCCCGAGGAGCTCGAGGCGGAGAAGGACGCGCTGCCGGATTGCGTCCAGCGCGAGATGCCGATCGTCGCCTCCGCGGAGGCGCTCCCGTCCTCGCTCGGGACCGACTTCCTCGCCGTGCACTGCAACCCGCCGTGGGCGATCGACGCGAGCCCGGATAAGGGCGACGTGACGACGGCGGACGTGGCGAAGATCCCGTTCGACGAGCTCGCGCCGTACGGGTTCGTGTTCATCTGGGTGGAGAAGGAGAACCTCTCCGCCGTGTGCGACGTCATGAGCGAGAAGAAGTTTGTGTACGTCGAGAACATGACCTGGGTGCAGATGCGCCCGAACAACACCATCGCCGGGTCCGAGGCGAGCTACATCAAGCGCTCGCACAGGACGATGCTGATGTTCCGCAGGGACGTCAAGCAGTTCCCCGAGGCGAAGGACGTCGAGCTGCGGCACCAGAGGAGCGCGGACTGCACCCTGGACGTCGTCTGCACGACCGCCGCGGGGCGCCGCGAGATCCCGGCGCACGTGTACAAGGCGATGGAGACGCTCCTACCGGAGGCGTACAAGGCTGGGTACAAGGGGAGGCTCCTCGAGCTCTGGTCCGAGCCCGGGAGCGCGGGGCGGAGGGCGGGGTGGACCGTCGTCGCGGATAAAAAGAAGTGAACGCGCGCGGCGCGGACCGCGAGGAGGAACGGGGGCGAGAGTCGAGCGCGCGCCGTTCCGTCGACGCGTCGCGTTCGCGTCCTCGAAGCCGACTCGCATCCAGCGTCTTCACGCCGTCGAACGCGCGCGCGCGCATCGCTCCCCCTCTCGATCGAGATCTTCTCACCCTCTCGACCGCGCGCACGACTCACCCTCTCGCCGAGCGCGCTCGCTTCGGGGCTTTCGCGAGGGTTTCGGAGAGCCGCCTCGCCGCGGCGGCGGCCCTGATGCCGTGCGACCCGCGCAGACCCCCCGGCGGCGGCGGCGGGCTCTCCGCCCTTCGCTTCGGCGTCCGCGCGCTCTTCCGCGACGGCGACGCGGGCGCGATCGTTTTCTTCTCCCCCTTCGCGCGGCCGCTTCCCCCTCTGTTCGTCCCGTCGGCGGCGTTCCGCGGCGCTCGCAGGAACCCGACGTCGACGCCGCGTTTCGTGAGCGAGACGATCTGCTCGTCGCCGTCTTCGTACACCACCGAGTGTTTCCCCGTCTGCGCGTCGAACGCCTCGACGACGCCGTAGAACCACGCCTTCTCCGCGGGCCAGAACACGCGCACTTTCCACCCCACGAGCGCGGCGCCGCCCCTCGCCTTCACCGCGGCGGCGACCCTCTCCTCGTTCTTCTCCGCCGTCGCGCGCGCGTCGTCGTCTCGGCGCTTCGCCGCCAGGCGCTCGCGCCGGCGCTTGTCGCCCCTCTTGCGCTTATCCGCCTCGAGCTTCGCGTGCGCGGCGCCGAGCTGCGTCTGCACCACCGTGCGCTTACCGTCCCGGAACTGGCTCCGCTTGTCGCGGAGGAAGGACTCGATGTCCCTCGACGCGTCCGAGCCGAGCTTCGCGGGGCGACGCGCGCCGCCGCCGGGGCCGCCGGCGTTCGTCCCGGTCGTCGAACCCGGGGAGGCGCCGGTGACGGCGCACACGGACGAGTCCGCGGACGCCGCCTGCTGCCGCGCGAGCAGGGCCGCGGTGCCGCCCTTCATGTCGCGCGCCCACTTCGGGAGCTTCGGGTTGTACCACATGTTCCCGCACGCGGTGATGACCTCGAGGGAGTGCGGGACGACGTTGGCTGTTCGCGTCTCGCGGATGGCGTCCTTCATCTGGTTCTTCACGTCCGTGCCGATGAAGTGGTGCTCGCTCGCGTACATGTGCGACACCGCGGTCTCCGGGAGCTCCTTCGCGAACGCGCGCCACGCCGGGAGCGTCGTGCGGAAGTTCTCCCCGACGTTCAAGCACCAGATGCGCTTCAGCTTGAGCACCTCCGTGAGCTTCTCGAGCTGCTCGTCGTAGAAGCCCTCCTCGAAGTTCTGGATGTACAGCGCCTCCACCTTGGTGTTGTGCTTGAGAGCCTCCAGGACCTCGTTCAGGACCTTCGGGCCCGCGGTGGAGCTGATGAAGCGCTTCAGCCGCAGGACCTTACCCCCGGCGTCGCACTCCAGCGTGTTGTTCCGAAGGCGCTCGATGAAATCGCGAAAAGCCTTGGACTCCAGCGTACGGCTCTCCGTGCAGCGCTTCGGGCGATTGCCCGCGAGCTTGCTCGCGGGGTCGTCGTCCGCGGGGGGGGCGGGCATCGAGAACGGACGCCCGATCGCGGCGATGGAAGCGCGCGAGCGCGAACGTGCCGAACAGGCGTCGAGCGGCCGGTGCGCTCGCGGGTCTGGGACGCGTCCGCGGGCGGCACTTTGAACGCGACAACGACAGACTCGGCGCGATAACGGTCAAACGCGCGCGCGACGCGAGCGCGCATCGCAACGCTGCTGGCAGGGCGGCGCGGCCTGCTTTTCGTCCTTGGCACGCGATATTTTTCCGCTCGTCCTCGTCATCAAACCCTCGGTCGTCGCGACGCCTTCGCCTCCACTCTTCGCGCGTCGCCCCCGCGGCGTTCCCCCCGTCGCGCGCGCGCGGAGCCGCCTCGCCTCGTGGGTATCGTCCGCGCGTCCGCGCTCGCTCCTCGTCGCTCGCTCGCCCCGATGCCTCCCGCGAAGATCTCCCCCTCGATGCTCGCGAGCGACTTCGCGAACATGGAGAGCGAGGCGAAGAAGGTTGTGGACGGCGGCGCGGACTGGCTCCACCTGGACATCATGGACGGGCACTTCGTTCCCAACCTGACGTTCGGCGCGCCCGTGGTGAAGTCCCTCTCGAAGAAGACGGACGCGTTCCTGGACTGCCACCTCATGGTCACGAACCCGCGGGACTACGTCCAGCCCCTGCGCGACGCCGGCGCGAACATGTTCACGTTCCACGTCGAGTCTCCGTCCTTCTCCGCCCCGGACGCCGCGGCGGCGCTGTGCGACGACATCCGCGCCGCGGGGATGCTCGCGGGCGTCGCGCTCAAGCCCGGGACGCCCGCGGAGGCGGTGCACGCGCTGTGCGACGCGGGGAAGGCCGACATGGTCCTCGTCATGACCGTCGAGCCCGGGTTCGGTGGGCAGGCGTTCATGCCCGAGACGATGCCCAAGGTGCGCGCGCTGAGGGCGCGCTACCCGGAGATGGACGTGCAGGTCGACGGCGGCTTGGGACCGAACACGATCGACCAGGCCGCGGACGCGGGCGCGAACGTCATCGTCGCGGGGAGCAGCGTGTTCGGAGCGCCGGACCCGGTGAAGGCCATCGCGACGCTCCGCGCCGCCGTGGAAAACCGAAACGCCGAAAGACGCGACCGAGACGCCGAGGCGGCGTGACGCGAGCGAGCGAGAAAACGTCCCCGGGGACTCGTACTCCGGCGCGCTCGCGCGCGTGGATGATGCAGAGCACGACGCACCGCCCCCAATATGGATACATAAAAGAGATAGTAGTTTACACCTCTTCACGTCCGTCTTCGTTTCCCTTCGCGTTCCCTTCCGGCGCTCGCGTCGAGGATAGCGAGCATACGCGCGTCCGCTCTCCGCGCGCGCGCATCCTCCGCGCGCGCGACGGCCGCCGCCACCTTCGCGGCGCCGCGCGCGATCGCGTCCCGCTCTCGCGGGACTCGAAGGATCCGCGCGAACGCGTCCGCGCGGTTCGCGTCGAGGCGCTCGAGCTCCCGCCGGACGGCGTCGAAGAAGGCGTCGTCGGCGAACAAACCCCCGGCGCAGACGAGATGATGCGCCGGTCGTTCCCGAGACGACGTCCGAGGCGCGGGTTCGCGCGCCGCCGTCGTCGCCACGCGCGCCGCGCGCGCGGACTCGGCGAGCCCCCGCGCGGCCTCCCCCAGGACCTTCGCGCGGATTCGGCCGAGCGCGACGGCGTCGGCGGCATCCTTCAGCGTTTCTTCCGCGGGGTCGAGGAGCGCCGGCGCGAGCGCCGCGACGCGATCCCACGCCGGCGCCGGGCCCGACGCGTACGCCCACTCGACGATTTTCGAGCGAATCGTCGAATACTCGTTTCGGCGACGCTTTCTCGCGTCGTCGTGAACGTCGTACACGTCTTCGTCTTCGTCCGGCGTCGCGATCCCCGCGCACGCCGAGACCCTCGCGATGAACGAGGCGCACGGTTCCTCCCTTCCGTCCAACATCTTCGCCAGCTCCGCGAGGACGCGCGAGCCGATCCAGTGTCCCGACCCGACGTCGTCGAACGCCGGGCCCATCCCCGCGACGACGCGCCGCTCGCCCAGGGGCAGCCCCGCCGAGAACGCCTCATCGGCTGATTCCGATTCCGACTCCGACTCCGCCGCCTCCGACTTTGCCGCCGACTCCGCGAGGTCCTCTCCCGCGGCGAGCGCTCCTCCGAGATACGAGCCGCCGCCGAAGCCCATCGCGACGGTTCCCGTGCCGGCGATGAGCACCACGCCGCGCGGGTCGACGCCGGCGGCGGGGAACGGCGCGATGGCGTCGACGTCCACGCGCGCTCGGCGCGGGGCGAGGCCCGGGAGGATGCCGCGGAGGGCGTCGTGGAAGCGCGCGCGGCTCGCGGCGTCGTCGCACCCCGCGCACCCGAGGAACACGGCGGCGAGGCGGAGAATCTTGGAGGAGGCGCATCGCGAGACGCCGCGCGTCGCGAGGGGGTCCATCCGAGCGCCGGGGTGCGCGGCGCACGCGTCTCGGAGGGCGCCGCGGATCGCCTCGGCGACGTTCGCCACCGCCGTCTCGAACCCGACGCTGTTCGCGTTCGCGGGTCCGGATCGGCCGAACCAGGCGCGCGCCGAGGGGTCGCCGACGATCTCCGCCGCGCACGTCGTCCCGGTTCCCCCGCCGTCGACGCCGAGGACGACGTCGTGGAAGTGCGTCGCCATCGAGCGCGCGCGCGGCATCGCGACGGCGAGAAATAACAACGACGAGGCCGAGGAGCAGCTCATGGTCGTCGCGTCAGCATATCACGACGCGCGCGCGAAAATCTGATCGTTGTTCCGTCTCGCCGACGCCGCGCGCCGGGGGGGCACACGCGCTCGCGCTCGCCCCCCCCCCCTCCCCGCGCCGGATTCGCTCGCTCGCGCTCTCTCGCGGGCGGAGTCGGCGTTCGTCGCGCGCGCCCCGTCCGGGACGATGGAGGGCGTCTCTCGCCTCCTCGAGGACGTCCGGTGGCCCGCGCTCGTCCGCCGGTTGGCGCTTTTCCTCGCCGCGGCGCATGGCCTCGGCGCCGCCCTCGGGCTCACGCGCGACGTCCGGCGCGAGCGCCGCCGGCGCGCGAGGCGCAAAGCCTCGCGCCGCGACCGACGCCGCGACGCCGCGACGTCGCGCGCGTCCGAAGCCCGCGCCGGCGTCTCCGCCCGGGGCGCCGCGTCGTCCCCCACCGCGCGTTCGCGCGCGTCGTCGTCGCCGAGATCCCCCCCCCGCCGGTTCGTGGGGGGTCCGGGCGACGACGCGCTCCCCGACGACGCCGCGCGCGAGGAGGAGCTCGCCGCCGCCGCGCTCGACGAGGTGGCGATGGCGCTCGCGATGGAGGGCAAGACCGGCGCGAGCGAGGCGGTGGCGAACATGGCGCTCAAGGTGGCGCGCGCCACGCTCCCGCCCCCTCGCGCCGCCGCCGCCGCCTCCGCCGTCAACCGCCCCGTCGGCGCCGCCTTCCCCTCCGCGGGCCTCGGCGCGGGTCTCTCCGCCCCCGGGTCGTCCGCGTACCAGTCGCCGGCGCTCAGCGGGTCCTCCCCCCCGGATCGCTCGAGCGCGGCGTCCTCGGCGGGCGCCAGCCCCGACCCGGACGCGTTCGCCGACGCCGCGTTCGACATGGCGACGCGCGCGGCGGCGATGGGCGACGAGCCCGACGCCGGGTTCACCGACGACGACGAGGCGGAGGGCGTCGAGGCGCTCAGGGCGGCGCGGAGGGCGAACGCGGAGGAACGAGCGCGGCGGAGGCGAGAGGTGGAGGCGAGAGAGTCGCTCGCGACGCCGCCGGGCGGGTCCGGCGACGATATGGACGAGAGTGACTCGGACGATCCGGACGAGAGGGACGACTCGGACGATCCGGACTTCGTCTCCGCCGACGAGAGGGACTCGTTCGCCGGCGACGAGGAAACCCGCGGGGACTCGAGTTCCCCGGACGTGTTCGCGCGAGTCGGGTCGGCGCGTCCCGAGGGCGACGCGCCGCCGACGCCCGCGTCGTTCGGACGAAGGAGGCGCGACGGCTTCCGGTACGACGACGAGTACGACGCGAACGAAGACGAGCGTTTGTACGACGCGAACGAAGCCGACTCGCCCGGTTTGCCTCGGGGACCCGGTCGCTCGGAGGGGACGCGTCGGTCGCTCGCGGGCCCCGCCGGCGGTCGTACTCAAGCGCCGCCCACGCTTCGCGTCTCGGTGTGTTCGGGCTCGGCGTGGGGCAGCTCGGTGAGCGCGACGCCTGGCGCGGGGGACGCGTGTATGACCGTCGGCCGAGCGCCGACGCGCGATTTGGTCGTTTTGGACGACGAGGTGAGCGCGTCGCACGCCGAGATTCGTTGGACGTGGTTCGGCGATTTTTTGGACGAGGAGGACGCGCGCGACCCTCGCGGCGGCGCGCGGCCCCTGGGGGAGTGGCGGCTGGCGGACGTCGGGAGCACGAACGGGACGTTTCTCAACGGCGACGCCATCGGCGGGGGCGGGCGCGGGCGCGCGGGCGACGCGAGGGCGCTCC